>Ga0307990_1003782_pt1 | contig 11394 bp, 8 predicted proteins | sample EllFjometagen129_FD_203168 | JGI IMG/M metagenome (GOLD analysis project Ga0307990, IMG submission 203168) | Marine microbial communities from Ellis Fjord, Antarctic Ocean - #129 | ecosystem: Environmental > Aquatic > Marine > Unclassified | place: Southern Ocean | collected 2014-10-08
ATTTTTTTAAGAAGCAGCTGTTGCGCTATGAACAGGCTAAGCGCTCCTTACAGGAAAAAGAGGATAGCGTTAAACTGGAAGTCATGGATGGGTTGCGGAATCTGGTGGCCGCTAGAAAATCTTATGAGAATCAGCTGGAGTCGGTCAAGGTTGCGGAGTTGCGGGTAAAAAGCAACAACCTTTTTATGTTATCCGGCCGCTCTTCAATGCGGGATGTTCTTGAGGCGGAGGATTCGCTGTTGAGTGCCAGAAACTCGCTGGTGTCGGCTCTTATTGACTGGCGCTTGAGTGATTTGCAGCTTCGTCGGGATATGGGTATTCTGAAAGTTGATCAAGATGGTTTATGGCAGGCAACGCTATAATTATAGAGATGTATTATGAAAAATGGCAAAAAGATCAAAATAATAATCCTCTTATCTTTACTGGGATTGATTCTTTCACTCTGGCTTATATTTAAGGTTGATAAGGGCGATGATTTGGTTGAACCAACCTGCGCAGTAGAGCGTGGACCTTTGACTATATCTGTGATCAACAGCGGCACTGTGCATAGCCGTGATAAAATAATTATAGCCTGTCAGCTTGAAGGACGCAGTATTTTAACGTGGATGATTGAAGAAGGTACCAATGTTCAGACCGGTGATTTGCTGGTGGAGTTTGATTCGGATGAAATCGAAGAGGACTTCCAGCAACAGGAGATTAAGACGGTCAACGCCCTGACAGATCTCGAGATTGCCAGAGAAAAAATCGGTATTACAGAGGGTGATTGCGAGGCGGCTATGCTTGATTGCGAGGTAGGGCTTGAACTGGCTGAACTGGAGTTGGATAAATATGAAAAAGGGGATTATCCGCAGCAAGTCAGCCAGAATATCGCTGATATTGCCCTAGCGGATGAAGAGGTGAAGCGTTCAGCAGAGAAACTTGAGTGGTCGCAGCGTCTGGCTAAGGAGGGGTATTTAACCCGGACTGAGCTGCAGGCTGATGAGCTGGCCCTGAAAAGAAAAGAGATTGATCTTAAGATGGCTGCGACAAGGATGAACGTGCTTACAAACTATACGGTTATGATGCAACGGGCCAAATTGAAGAGCGATCTTCGTAAGGCGGATCGTAAGCTGGAACGCATTAAGTGGCAGAACTCTTCGAGTGTGCGTACTGCGGCTTCGCAGCTTTTTGCCCGTTCGCGTGAGTATCAACGATCTTCGAATCGATTGGAAAAACTCAAGTTTGAGATCGATAAGGCAAAAATATATGCGCCTACCAACGGTTTTGTGCTTTATGCGACAACGGTTAAAATGCGGCGAAGATGGTGGACTCGCCCTTTGGCAATAGGCTCGTCGGTTGCTAAACGAGAGGAACTGATCTATATGCCGCTTGAGTCAGGTATGATTGTCGAGGTGATGATCCCGGAGGCCAGTCTGAACAAGATTTTTGAGGGAATGCCGGTTAAAATTAATATTGATGCCTTTCCTGCCAGAACTTTTGCAGGAAAGTTAACAAAAATCGGAATTCTGCCTGATGCCCAGAGTGCGCAGTTAAATCCTGGGTTAAAGTTGTATAAGTGTGAGGTTGAGTGTGATTTCAAAGAGGTCACCGTGCGTCCCGGAATGAGCTGTGATGTGGAGCTGATCAAGGATGTTTACCATCATGAACTCTATGTTCCTGTGCAATGCGTAGTTCGTGTTGATGACAAGCCGCGGGTTTATGTCAAGAAAGGCGCTCAGTGGATACCGCGTGATATAGAGGTCGGCCTGGATAATAACACGATGATACATATTTTGAGTGGTGTTGATGAGGGCGAAATTGTCATGCTTGCGCCACCTGTCTCGGAAAGCATTAAAGCGGCTGATGATGAACTTCCGAAAGCTATGTTGGATGGAGAGGATGGCCGGCAGGGTGAGCAAGAGCAAAGCGGCGTCCGTAAGGCACGGAAGGTGCAGGAAAGTGACGGTTTGATCAATGGCGGAGAGCACCACGATTCTGTCAGAAATCGTGCTCCAGTTGCAACCAGAGCCAGGTCCGCGAAGAAAAAGGGTGCCGCCGGCAGAGCGACCAAGGGCCGCCAGCCGGTTGGTAAACAACGATGAATGATATGGAGTTTTACTTTTGATGCCAGAATTAATACCAAATGATGTTGTCAGGCTTAATAACGTGAAGCGTCATTATGTTGTTGGTGACGAGATTGTGCATGCTCTGGATGGGGTCACCTTTAATATTCGTAAAGGTGGGTACTGGGCTGTTATGGGTGCCAGTGGCTCAGGCAAGAGCACACTGCTGAACATTCTCGGATGTCTCGACCGACCAACTGCGGGTGAGTACTGGCTCAATCGGGAGAATGTTGCGCTAATGGATGATAATGCACTCAGTGATCACCGGCTCCACAACCTTGGATTCATATTTCAGAGTTTTAATCTGATTCCCCAGCTCACGGTGTGCGAGAACATAGAGATGCCACTGCTGTATCTGGGTCTTTCCGCAGAGGAACGACAGTATAAGGCGGTTGAATTGGCCCGGCGGGTGGGAATGGATCATCGTCTTAAACATCTTCCAACTGAATTGTCAGGTGGGCAGCGACAGCGTGTAGCTGTAGCCCGTGCCCTGGCCAACAGTCCCGCTGTTCTGCTGGCGGATGAGCCCACCGGTAATCTGGACAGCTCTACCAGCAGGCAGATTATGGGTCTTTTTGATGAGCTGCACGCTCAGGGGAGGACCATTATTCTGGTTACACATGAATCTGATATTGCCAAGTTTGCCAGGTCGACAGTAATTCTTAAAGATGGATGTGTGCTTGAAATGAGAGGCGAGTCTGTATGATTAAATATTTTCAATCATTACTGCCCTTTATAAGCTTGGGAATCACTGATGTCATGCGTCATAAAACCCGTTCTTTGCTGACAATGCTGGGAATGGTATTCGGGGTTGGCAGTGTTATTGCTATGCTTGCAGTGGGTGAAGGCGCCAGCCATCAGGCCCTGGAGGCCATTAAGCGTTTAGGTAGTCAGAATATTATGCTGAAGTCCATTAAACCTGTCTCTGAGGATGGTGGCAGTGGTTCAGATCGGGGCAAACTTGCTGTTTACGGTTTGCTATACGATGATGAAAAGCGCATTAATGCCACCGTTCCCGGTCTTGAACGAACTGTTTCCGCAAGAATGACAAGGCGTGACGCGCGTCATGCGGAGCGGCAACTGGAAGTACGTGTTGTTGAGACTGAGCCAGCTTGGTTTGATGTTCTTCAACGACCGCTTCTGGCCGGGCGTATCCTGGTTGCCAATGATATGCGGGAACAATCCGCTGTTTGCGTTTTGACAGAGCAGGGAGTCCGCAAACTCCTGGCAGGCAAACAAGTTCTAGGCGAGCAGATTAGAATTGCCAACTATGTTTTTGAGGTTGTCGGTGTAGTCAGGAACGCGGGTGACAACACGCGCACACCTGATAGCGAGGCAGATGTATATATTCCGGTTTCTACCGGCACCAAATTATTTGGAGGTGCAAATCTGCGCTTTTCAGCAGGTGGCATGGAGGGGGAGCGAATTGAACTGAGCCAGATTATCGTGCAAATGAAAGAGGTCGGTTTTGTTGAAGCCGGTAGCAAGGCGATTGAAGCGGGATTAAAGCATTTTCATGAAAAAGATGATTTTAAGATAGATGTTCCTTTAACCCTGCTGCGTGAGGCGGAGAGAACCAAGCGGACCTATAATATTGTGCTTGGAGCGATTGCGGGAATCAGTCTGCTCGTTGGCGGCATAGGAATTATGAATATTATGCTGGCCTCAGTGACGGAGCGGACCAAGGAGATTGGAATCAGGCGGGCAATAGGGGCTCGTAAAAAATGGATCATCATTCAGTTCTTGATCAATACCTGTGTGTTGTCGGTTGGCGGTGGTTTGCTCGGTCTTGTTCTGGGTTGTACCATTCCATTTCTGATTACTGTTTTTACGGCTATGCCGACGGTGGTTCGGCCTTACAGCCTCGTGCTGGCTTTTGGTATCAGTGTCTGCATCGGTATAGTTTTCGGGCTCTATCCAGCTATGCGTGCAGCTTCGCTTGACCCGATTGAGGCATTGCGGCATGAGTAACAGACGGGCTGTTTAAGCTCTCTGAAGTGTGTTCAGAAAAGTGCATTTCAAAAACTTACGAAGAAGTTTCGTTCAGCGAATAAAGGGGTAGGAGTGTCTCAAAATGCGTTTGAACCCCTGTTTAAAGGGTTTTAAACCCTTTAAATTGCAAAAAAACCAGCAAATGTGTATTTTACTGTTGCTAAATGCTGAAAATTTACTATCTTAGTATTGTTGAATTGATTTTTAACTAATTAAGGAGTTTAACAATGGCGAAGAAACCTACACCTCGCACTAAGAGCGAGATCATTGCTGCACTGGCTGAAGCTGGTGAAATTGATAAAAAACAGGCCGTAGCTATATATGGCAGATTGCTCGAAATTGCTTATGCCGGTGCTAAAAATCCTGAAGGCATTACGCTTCCGGGTCTTGGTAAACTGATTAAGCAGAAACGCCCAAAGCGTAAGGGTCGTAATCCTGCAACAGGTGAAGAAATTACAATTGCAGCCAAGACGGTAGTGAAGTTCCGCATTGCTAAGGCATGTAAGGATGCGATTGTACCTCCTAAAAAATAATTTTTTTTATGTGGTATAGTTTAAAAGGAGTGATACACGTTGTGTATCACTCTTTTTCTGTTTATGTTTGTGTCTTTGTTTTGATAGACTTGCTGCATATTCAGAAAAATGTAAAGACATATGGTTTGTGGATAATTTCCTGTGTGTGCGTTTTTCAAATTTGTAACTATGCCTAGAGGGTGGATTTAATATGTTGTTTTATATGGGGGAGATTCTTGAGCCACTGTGGGGACCATTTCGACTTTTGACTTCGCATATAATGCTTCTGTCGGCTGGAACCATGCTGAGTGGAGTACTGGTCTGGTTTGCTTTGCCGAAGCTATGGGATCATCTTCCGCGAGATGGAGGAAAAGCGTTTGCTGCGGATGGGGGAGTTGCCGCTAAAGGCAAACCAACTGGTGGTGGTGTTTTGATAACGCTGTTGTCTCTGCCTGTTATACTGCTGGTGGTGCCGCTGGATCTTTGGCAGTTCGGTGTTATTGTATGTCTATATCTCAGTATGCTTTTTGGTTATCTTGATGATCGCAGTGTCAAGTCGTGGGGGCGTTGGCAGAAGGGCTTACTTGATGCCTTGATTGCGATTGTTGCCGCAACCTGCATCTATTACTCCTGTGGTTCAGAACTATGGTTGCCCTTTGTTAAACATGGTGTATTGGTGCCTGTCTATATTTATATGCCGTTGGCGGTGATATTGCTGTGGGTGACAACTAATGCCACAAACTGCAGTGACGGGGTGGACGGACTTGCCGGTTCACTTACACTGCTCTCGCTTTTTGCTATGGCCGGACTGCTCTATGGAGTGGTCGGATACAAGCCAGTGGCCGAGTATTTGTTGATTCCGACCGTTCCTGGTGCGGCCCGCTGGGCCATTCTGGTCTCCACTGTCGCCGGAGGCTTAGCAGGATATCTCTGGTATAATGCTGAACCCAGTCGCGTGCTTATGGGGGATGCCGGTTCTCGTTTTCTGGGATTACTGGTTGGCGTCTCTGTTCTGGTGGCAGGTAACCCATTTCTGATTTTTGTGATAGCTCCGGTGGTGCTGGTCAATGGCGGTACAGGCATGTTGAAAATTTTGCTGTTAATACTTTTAAGAAAATTAGGTTTTGATGTCAGGGTAACTCATCAGCTTACAAAGGAAGAGGCGGACAAACAGCATGTGCTTGTCAAATCACTGCATAGCATTCGTTTCCCGCTCCATGATCATTGCCGTAAGAATCTGCACTGGAGTAACACCCAGGTGCTGATTCGTTTTGTGCTCTTACAATCCTTTCTGACTCCGTTGCTATTTGTTATCCTGACTAAGGTTCGTTAGTTCGTTAGTTCGTTAGTTCGTTAGTTCGTTCGTGCTCCGCACTGGTTCGGTTCAGTCGATTCTCTCGATTCAAGCGATTCTCTCGACAACGCAGCAATGAGAAAAGTGTGCAAGTTGATTGATTCGCTATTGGCTCAGAGAGCCAACTCTACATGGCTTCGCACTAACACCGAAGGTTGTAGAGTTGCTTCTCTGAAGCAAAAAAAAAGTTCATTAGTTCGTTAGTTCGCTGGGGGAAATTATTATCAATGGATAAAAAAGCAATTATATTTAAGTTAGGAGCGATAGATCGCTTTACCTCCGATCCCTTTCAAATGCTTACCGAGCAAGGATTGTCCACGGTTTCTGATGTTATAGAGGTCGACAATCTGGCTGAGTTGGTTCTCAAAAAGGGTAATTCTGAACTCATGAGTATCTTTGAAGCGGAAACTGATTTCATCTGCTGCGCGTCGCGTCCAAGAACGGCTAGAGCACTGCTTGATTTTGGGGGTATTGAATTTCGTTCCAGAAAAATCACCTGGATGCCAGTAGCTTATGACAAAGATGCTCTAAAACGGGAGCATGGAACACCATGGTTTCCGGTTATTGACCGTGAGCGCTGCACGGGTTGTGGGATCTGTTATGATTACTGCCTTTTTTCAACCTACGGACGTAATGATTCACTGAAAGCCTCAGAGCGTATTCAAGTTGAAAATCCTCTCAACTGTAAAATTGGTTGTCCCGCTTGTGCCCGGTTGTGTAAGTCTAACGCGGTGATTTTCCCCTTTAATCCTGAACCTGAGCTGAATGGCGCTCTAGATGAGATAGGTCCGCAAATGGATAACGAGTTGCTTAAGGCCTTCGAGGCCGATCCAATCAAGGTTCTGGCAGAGCGTCGCAGGAAACGCCAATTGCTCAAAGAGAGTAAATTTGTCGTTGCGGAACGCGATTAAAATTGTTAGTCCCTGTGCGGGGCTCTTCCGGAACCTTGAAGTCTGGGTATGTCTGTCCTGTCTAGCATCGCAAGCCCCTCCCACATAACGCACCCATTTTTTTGCCCCTCTGTTTTGCGTCAAGAAAGAGGGAACCGCGAATGGACGCGAATGGACGCGAATTGATTTTAAAAGCCGAGGTGTGTGAGGTGGTCGACTGCGCGACGGAAGTATTAACTGCAACAAGTAAAAATATGATATAATATCGCATACCCCTTTAAAAAAGTTTGGTTGCGGCACTGCTGTGTTAGGATGGAGAGTAAATTGAAAAGATTGTATACCTTATTCGCCCTGATTATATTGACTTTATCTTGCCGGTGCATGAATCTGTCTGCCGCCGAAAGTATAAATGTGACAGATCTCCGATGTGAGTATTTGTATGATCCACTCGGTATTGATCAAGTAAATCCGCGCTTGAGCTGGAGAACCGAGTCTGAATTGCGAGGAGATCAACAGGCTTCCTATCGCGTACTGGTTGCAAGTTCACATGTTAAACTGGATAAAAACATAGGCGATCTGTGGGACACCGGTAAGCTGAAATCAGATCAATCAAATCAGCTGGTTTATGCCGGAAAACCGCTTGTATCCGGAATGCAATGTTTCTGGAAGGTAATGGTTTGGTCGGCCCTCGGCCAGGGAAAAGGTGATACGACTGGTAGATCCAGCACTTGGAGTCAGTCGGCTATGTGGTCGATGGGGCTGCTTCAAGAGAGCGATTGGCGGGCAGGTTGGATCGGTTATGACACCCTGCCGGAAGCCGAAGAGATCGTCGCTATGCCGGTTCCCGGTTCCAAGGGTAAAAATAAGTTCAAGCGCTATCTGCCGGCACCCTGTCTGCGCAAGGATTTTCATCTTCCTCAATCTAATGCGGTAAAGCGCGCATCGCTGTACGTCACCGCCCAGGGACACGTTGAGATGCATATCAATGGCAGACGCGTCGGCAATGAGTACTTTACTCCGGGGTGGACCGACTATCACAAGCGCATTTACTATCGCACCTACGATGTTACCGCTATGCTCAAAAAGGGTCCTAATGCAATTGGCGCGATCCTTGGCGACGGATGGTTCCGTGGCAATATCAGCATCAAAGGCCAGAATCAGTATGGTAAACAACTACGCCTGATGAGTCAGTTGCAGATCGATTATGTCAATGGCAGCACTCAGATCATTGCCTCTGATCCCACCTGGAAGGCTGCGTTCGGTCCGATTATTCTGTCGGATATGTTCGAAGGCGAAACTTATGATGCACGCCGGGAAGTCAATGGCTGGGATAGCCCCGGTTTTGATGATAAAGAGTGGGCCGGCGTTGTTACAGGATCTTCCCTTAAACCTTTGATTCAGGCCTATCCCGGTGTGCCCGTGCGCGTAACCAAGGAATTGCCAACCTTGAAAGTAACCGAACCTAAACCCGGTATCTATGTCTTTGATCTCGGTCAGAATTTTTCCGGTTGGGCCCGCTTGAAAATCAATGGCAAAGCCGGCAATAAAATTCATATGCAGTTCGCTGAAATGCTGAATGACGATGGTACTGTTTACACCGCCAATCTGCGCTCTGCCCGTGCAGCCGATAATTACATTCTGAAAGGCGGCGGCGAGGAAATATGGGAACCGCACTTTACCTTCCACGGCTTTCGTTATGTTGAACTCACCGGTCTGACTGATAAACCTGACCCTGAGACGATCACCGGGATTGTAATTCACTCAGATGCCCCGCTGAGCAGCTCTTTTGAATGTTCTAATCCAATCTTGAACCAGCTCTATAGCAATATTCTCTGGGGTCAGCGCTCTAATTACCTTGAGGTTCCCACCGATTGCCCGCAACGCGATGAACGACTCGGCTGGACTGGCGATACCCAGGTCTTTATCCGTTCTGGTTGTTACAATCAGGATGTGGCATCCTTTTTTACCAAATGGATCATCGACCTGATGGATACACAAAATGGTGCCGGTGCTTTTGGTCAGCAGGCTCCGGTATTTCACGGTCATGGCAGTCCGGCATGGGCTGATGCCGGCATTATCTGCCCCTGGACAATCTACAAGGTTTATGGCGATACCCGCATCATTGAGAGGCACTACGATGCCATGGCTCGCTTTATCGAGGCTTGTCGTAAAAAGGGACTTGGCGGCCCGGGTGGTGGTTTTGGTGACTGGCTCGCAGTCGGATCTAAGACACCCAAAGATTTGATATCGGCGGCCTATTTTGGCTACAGTACCAGCCTGATGGCAGAGATGGCCGGGGCTATCGGTAAAACCGGAGACGCCCTCAAATACCGGAAGCTGTTTGATGAGATATGTGCTGATTTCCAGAAAAATTTTGTTGATGCCGATGGTACAATCAAAGGTGATTCGCAGACCTCATATTGTCTGGCTCTCCATTTTAAGCTGCTTTCAGATAAACAACGCCAACAGGCTGCGGGTCACCTCGTGGAAAGAATCAAAGCCAAAAATTACCACCTCTCAGTTGGATTTATCGGTGTGCCGATTCTGCTGCCGACCTTGACCGAAATTGGTCGTAGCGATCTTGCCTATCGTCTGATTCAAAATACAAGCTATCCCTCCTGGGGCTACTCCATCGAGCAGGGTGCCACCACCATCTGGGAACGCTGGAACAGCTATACAAAAAAGGATGGCTTTGGCAGCGCTAGCATGAACTCCTTCAACCACTACGCCTATGGGGCCTGCTGCGAGTGGATGTTCCGCAGTATGCTCGGGATTGAGAGCGATGGCATCGGTTTTAAAACGATTGAAATGCAGCCGGAGATTGGTAATGGCATAAGCTGGGTTAAAGGACATTACGACTCGATTTATGGACGTATCAGCAGTGATTGGAGACTTGAGGATGATAAATTTAGCTGGTCGGTAACGATACCGTTTAATACCTCCGCTACGCTTTATATTCCCTCTGAAAAGCTTGAGTATATTAGCGAAGGAGGACGCAAACTGGAGAGCGCTCCTGGAGTTGAATTTCTGCGGATGACTCATGGCAGGGCGGTCGTGAAGGTTGCTTCGGGCAGTTACAGGTTTGTCGCCCGGCAGAATTTGTAGTCTCGGATGTTGAAAAAAATATGCATCGTGAATTTCATAAAGAAAAAAAATGAGGAAATTATGAAAACAGGAAGTTTGTCTATATGTTTGCTTGTTATGCTTAGTGGTTGTTCGCTGACCGAACAGATTGCTGATAAACCAAAAGAGATGGAGTCTGTCAGGCGTGATTTTATTAATCCGCCAGCACACACCCGACCCGGTTGTTACTGGTATTGGATCAATAATAATATCAGCAAGAGCGGGATTACTAAGGATCTGGAGGCTATGGCACGGGTTGGTATCGGCCGTGCCTATATTGGTCACATCTTTAATCATAAAACCAAAGCGGAAAATAAAAGTGGCGATGCGCGCTTTATGACACCGGACGGCGATGTTAAATTCATGAGCGACCAGTGGTGGGAAGCGGTTCAATGGGCCGTTAAAGAGGGTGGACGCTGCGGAGTGGATATTGGCTTCTTCAACTCTCCCGGATGGTCGCAATCGGGTGGGCCTTGGGTTAAAAGCTCTCAGTCCATGCGCTCTCTTGCTCACAGCGAAAGTGTGATCAGTGGCGGCCGGGAGATAAATCAGATTATACCTCTGCCTGAGATTACTACCTTTCCCATGTCCGGTGGATCAAAACCAGAGCCGACGGGTCCTCAGTTCACCGCCAAAGATTATCAGGATGTCAGGCTTATCGCGTTTCGTCAGCCGGAAACTGAGTCGAATGATATCAATATGAAAGAGCTTGTTGCGGTTTCAAAGAAGATTGCGGACCTCCACAATCTTTTCGACGGATCTATGCAGACATATGTCACTTTCCCAAAGGGAAAGGAGCTGATCATTGATCTGACACTGCCAGATATCAGCACCAACAAAAGCGGTGTGCAGAGCGTTAAAATCAAACCGATGGATAGCAGGTTTAAACTTGGCTGTCGGATCGAGAGCTCTGTCGACGGTAAATCATATCATAAGATAGGTGACTATTCAGAGGAACGTGGACATCAGGGGAGCAAGAATAAAGATTTTATTCTGATTCCTTTTCAAGCCAGTAAAGCCCGATACATCCGACTGAAATTCAATCTGACTAAAACTACAAAATTTGCGGAACTCTCACTCAGCCGTAGCGCGGTTCTTGGCGGCTATGTCAGAAAACAGCTGGGCGAGACCAGTCCATCAACTAATCCAGCCTGGAATGCATATCTATGGCCGCAACAGAGTGAACCGGTTGCTGGATCTATCCTGATTAAAGATGATGTTATTGACCTGACCTCAAAAATGGATCAGGATGGACGCTTGCGCTGGCGTGCTCCGGAAGGTAATTGGGTCGTGTTGCGAATGGGGATGATTCCCACCGGCGCGCAGTGCCATCCCAGTAGCCCGGAGAGCTGTGGACTCGAGGTTGATAAAATGAACCGGGAGCATGTTGAAGCTCTATTTGATGGCATGGTGGGTGAGTT
>Ga0307990_1003783_pt1 | contig 11392 bp, 12 predicted proteins | sample EllFjometagen129_FD_203168 | JGI IMG/M metagenome (GOLD analysis project Ga0307990, IMG submission 203168) | Marine microbial communities from Ellis Fjord, Antarctic Ocean - #129 | ecosystem: Environmental > Aquatic > Marine > Unclassified | place: Southern Ocean | collected 2014-10-08
AGCCCTATTGGGTGGGAAAATGTGATTCTCTACGGAGAGTACATTCTAAATCGCAGTTTGATTCAGGTCTGAGGTAGTTTTGCACGCCTCTTAGCGTATATTTCTGCGCGAATATGCACAGTACCCTCATAAGATATATTCAAAATGGGCTTTTTTACGCTCTGCTCAAATTCTTTTTCTAATGGAAGAACAGTTTCCAATGATTTCTCTTCCCCATTGACGGAATTGATCAGGGCTTTGCCATCATATAATTTGAGTGCGGCTTCTAAAGCCTGGGAATTAGCGGTGTCGATGCACAAGGGGACATCCACCACTGCCATGACTTCCTGCATCACCTGAGACAGTAAGTAACTTCATCAGCACCTGGCACACCGGCATTGACATCCAGCACTATAGCCCCAGCTTCAACTTGGGCAACTGCATCCTGGCGCACCATTTCAAAGTTACCTTCCTATAGGGCTTTCAAGACGACCTTGCGGCCCGTCGGGTTGATGCGTTCACCGATCATCACTGTTGGGCCATCACGATGAATCGTGACGGATTTATCATTATGGGTCAAAGTGGTTGATCGTTTCATTTGATTTTTCCATTTAGGGGATAATTACCAAATTCCTGTACTGATTCGTACATTGCTAATAGATTTTCAATGGGTACCAATGCCTGGACATTATGAATGGGGTTGAACACAAACCCGCCGTTTTTCCCAAAGATTTCAATGCGTTCGCGTACCTGCTTGCGGACATCTTCAGGACTGCCAAATGGCAGCGTCTTTTGGGTATCGACCCCGCCACCCCAAAAGGTAACTTGATCTCCAAATTTGGCCTTCAATTCTTGGGGGTCCATGTTCCTCGATGATGTTTGGACAGGGTTGAGTATGTCGAAGCCGCTGTCGATAAAATCTGAGATCAACGGCATTATCGACCCACAGCAATGCAAAAAAATTTTCCAGGTTGTGTTTTGATGGATCCAATCGGTAAGCCGTTTGTAATGGGGCATATAAAGTTTGCGGTAGCTTTTCGGAGAAATCAGCGGCCCATTTTGGGCTCCGAAATCTGTGCCGCTGAGCCAAATCACCGCAGGTCGATTTTCGACAGCGTCATATACTTTTTCCAGGTTTTCTAAGGCAATCTCGCTTTGGCGCTCGAAGACCTGGTAAATGTAATCGAAGTGGGTGATGGTGCTCATATACCATTCATCCACAGCACGAATCCCTTTAGGGTCTTTCAACATTGGGCCGGGCACCAGGGCAACATCGCCAAAGGCGGCATTGGGAAAAACCATTACAATTGCTTTATCGGTATCTTCATACAGGCGTTTTGATTCGACATGCAGATATTGAATATCGTCGTCATCAATCGGCCCAAATTCTTCTAGATTATCTTCAACCTTCAGATTATCATCATCCAACGGCTGCTGACGAGGCACAGAGTCGAAATAAAAACCACCGAATGGCATTTTAGCGCTAGGCGGATAGGTTGAATCCCCTTCGGCGTACATCAGGATGTCGCCATTGGAATCTGGTTCGGTATTGAAGGCTCCGGGCACTAAAACCGGGGTGCCGCCAAAGGTTGTCCAGGGTTTCCAGCCTACATTTTTGAACCCGAACATCGTTCCTAGGGGTGCCAAGCTGACTATATCCACACCCAGCTTTTCAATCAGATCCATTTTGATTTCCCCCAGCATTTGATAGGGTTCGATGACTTTCACCGGAGTCCCTGGCTCATCCAAACCCAATGCTTGGCGGAGTTTATAGAGCGTATCGACGTGCATCCCGGTCTGACCGCAACCGCCGAGGTCAAGCGGCACTCGATCAGGTTTCTGATAATTTAATGCTTGTATAACACGTTCACGTGATGTCATGCTCATAATTACACCTCTTGTTGAATAAATAATAAATGATTTGCTTGATACTTAAGCAAAGAGAAATTGATTAGTCTGTCACCAACTCAGCGCCATTAGCAGGATGGCAGATATACACACTTGGTTGTATACCGGTCTGTTCATGGTAGGCTTCTAAAACTTTGTTAGCAAATAAAGGGACTGTATGATTTTCCACCAAGGCAATGGCACAGCCGCCGAATCCAGCCCCTGTCATCCGAGCGCCGAAACAGCCAGGTTGAGAATTGGAAATCTCAACAATAGTATTTAATTCCAAACTCGATACTTCGTAGTCATCACGCAGGCTGAGATGGCTGGCATTCATCAGTTGCCCCAGCTTGACTGCATCCCCAGCTTGCATAGCTTGGGCAGCTTGCAGAGTACGGGTATTCTCGGTGACCACATGGCGGGAGCGGCGCTGAATAAGCGCATCTAACTCGTGGGACTGTTCATCAAATACTTCTAATGATACATCCCTCAATGCAGCAACGCCAAAGAAATTGCTGGCAATTTTACATTGAGCAACGCGTTCATTGTAGGCAGAATCAACGAGGCCGCGTCGGGTTCCGGTATCAAGTACCACGATTGTAACCCCATCAGGCAGCGGGACTAACTGGGATTCCAGGCTCCGGCAATCTATCAGCAGGGCAAAGCCATCTTTCCCTTTTGCGGAAATCAACTGATCCATTATGCCAGTTTGCAGTTCCAGCCATTCGTTTTCTACCTTTTTGGCAGCTAAGGCCATATTTGTCGGGTTCCAATCCCAACGACTCACTGCCCAAAATGCGCGTGCAATAGCAAGTTCCAATGCAGCCGATGAAGACAACCCCGCCCCCACAGGTATATCACTAGCAAGAATCCCTTTCCAGCCTTTGAGAAGGTATCTTTCCTTTTGGAGTGACCACGCCACACCGCGAACGTACTCGTCCCATCCATCCCCGTGACCAAATCTTTCAAGGGAAAAAGCTGCCGGGCTATGAAAATCAAGCGAGTAAACATCTACGCGATAGTCATCCTGAGGAGCGAGAGCAATCCATACAGCCCGGTCAATCGCCATCGGCAAGACAAAGCCACCGTTGTAGTCGGTATGTTCACCAATCAAATTTACCCGGCCTGGTGCCCGAACGATAAAGGATGGGACGCAGTTAAACCGGCGTTGGAATTCATCGGTAACCCGCTGGTGCAAATTCGACATAAGCTAAGACCTATATTTGTAGTGTTGATCGGGCAGCGTTTGAAGCTGGTGTGCGGCCTGTTCTGCAGTAATATCACGCTGAGCTTCGGCGAGCATTTCGTACCCCACCATAATTTTTTTCACGGTGGTTGAACTAAGTAAAGGGTGATAAAAATGGGCATGGAGCTGCCAATGGTACGTATATCCTTCTTCAAACGGCGCTCCATGCCATCCCATTGAGCATGGGAAACTTATCTCAAACAGGTTGTCATATTTTGTTAACAGGATCTTGAGAATTTCGGCAAGAGATTCGCGTTCGCGGATTGCCAGATCGGGCAAATGATGCACATGCCGTTTGGGGAGCAGCATGGTCTCGAACGGCCAGATGGCCCAATAGGGGACGACGGCTATCCAATGGTCATTCTCCACTACAGTTCGTTCGCCACTATTTGATTCTTGCTGGGCGTAGTCGAACAAAAGCGGACTGCCATATTTTGTAAAGTAAACTCGTTGATGCTGATCTTCTTTAGCAGGTTCATTTGGGAGGATTTTTTGCGCCCAAATTTGCCCGTGGGTGTAAGAGTTAGAGCAACCCATCACAGCACCCTTGTTCTCAAATATCTGCACCCACTTGTAATTCTGGCTTAGTTCTTCCGTTTGGCTGACCCACATATCCACTACTTTTCGGATGGCGGGGATTTCCATCTCTGGCAGGATCAGGTCATGCCGCGGGGAGAAACACATCACCCGGCAGGTTCCTTCCGCTTCCTGGGTTTGGTAGAGGGGGTCAGGTGATTCTGGAGCAGACGTCATCTCTGGGAGTAAAGCGGCGAAATCATTCTTGAAGACAAATGTGTTCCCATATTCCGGGTTTTGTGCATTCCCGGCGCGCTCATTGCCCGGACAAAGATAGCATTTTGAATCATAGATGGGCAAATCGTCGGCCGGTGCTTTTTCGACCTGCCCTTGCCAGGGTCGTTTTGTGCGGTGGGGAGAAACCAACACCCATTCACCGGTCAGAGGGTTCAATCGCCGGTGTGGATGCTCAGTTGAGTTAAATTCAATTGGATGCATCATAATTTAATAAACAGCTGGGTCAAAAAAGATTCAGATTCAGAATTTATAGCTCCGTATTTTCTCGAAGTTTGAGTTCACTCTTTTTTCTCAGTCCGCTTCTCCTGGCCCTAATCCGGTCGATATTAATCGGATAAGCGCCATATTCGTGGACGGTTTGGTACATCTTGACAGCATTTTCAACCGGAACATGATCATGCACTTCGCTGGATGACCCAATAAATATGCCCCTCTTCGGGCCGATCTTCTCGATCAGTTCCAGGGTTTCATCTTCAACATCACCCAGGGTGCCATACGGCAGGGTGTGCATACAACATACATTTCCAAAGAGTAATTTGTTCGGGTACTCGTCTTTGATGGCAAAAATATCGTTGCAGCCATTGCGTTCGATGGGGTTCAGTCCATCTGCTCCCAAATCTTCAAAAATCAACGGTAAGAATTTGCCATAGCGGCCGTCGGTGTGATACAGGAATTTAAATCCCTTTTCTTTGATGGGGTCTGAGATCCATTTCCAGCGCGGCAAACCCTCTTTACGGACAAATTTAGGGCTGAAGATTGGGCCGGTATTTCCGGCAATATCTTCACCCATGAATAATAAGGGCACTTCGCTCAGTTCGGCAAATGCCCTGGCAATATGGGCTGAGAACAGACCGGTGCAATCCATGATGTGCGAAATAATTTCGGGGGCATCATAGATGGTCTGGGCAAATAATTCCATATCCATATAGGTGTAGGCATCTGTGATGGGACCTTCAACGGCGCCGATGAACACAATATCATACTTGCGTAGAATCTCTTGGATCCGGCGGATGACGGGTTGATACCAATCTCGGACTTCCTCATAGACCGGTTTTTGCGGCATATGTTTTTCGAGTTCTTTCAGGGTATGGAAGGGGCGCTTCGAAATCCAGGCTGTTTCTCCGGTCTGGCTGACCTCCCACTCCCCCCGATCGACTCCAAAAAATCGGATCCAGTTCTCAATTTTGCCACCCATCCAATGGTTGACGGGATCGTAAATCGCGCGAGTGACATCCACGCCAATATTCTTCCAAGCCTTGCCGTTGATGTGGATCAATTCTTCGAAACTGTATTCTTTGGATGTGTCGTAACCACCATGCTGGATGAGGATTTCCCGGTTATCTAAGAAATCATAGGTCAAGATGCGGTCGGTGGGTTCCCAGTTGATGGCTTTCTTGAAGCGTTCCAGGTTATTCATTTCCACTTCTTTTCTCCATTTTTGAGTTGATCCTTTGGAAAGAGATGATCACCCGTCCCTAGGCGCACCGCTAGATTCCACGATTGGGTCTCTCCGGGGTCAATGCTGGTGACTTGTTTTTTCTCCCAGGCAAGTGCCAGACTGTCGTAAAATCCAGTGGTGGGTTCAGGGGTGGCCACGGTTTTGTGGTTCAACGCTCCCTCATCTACCCACAGACCAAGGTAAGGCACTTTGGCGGGATTCCAGGTCAGGCAGATCCAATCCATCGATGGCTTACGGATCAGCCCTGTCCAGCTGACTTGAGTTTCAGGCAATACATAAAATTTTCGAGCCGCCTTCAGGGATGATGGGCCAGTGTGATCAATCCGCACCGGCTGTCCGTTTACACTCACAGCCTCCGGCCAGTCAAATCGGGTTTCAGGTTCGCCCCAGCCCCAATCCTCTGGAATCGTATTGCAGACTTCTGTTACCTGGGGCGGGAATATAATTTCCGCTTCATCGCCGCACACAAACTGAGGGTGAGCGGCCCAAATATAGGGCAGCTTTTCTTTTCCCAGATTTTTTAACTCGTAACGCATTTCCAGGGTATCCGCGGCGTTGTACCTTAAGGTACGGGTCAGCCGATAAGGGAGAGCTTTGCCTTCCACGCTGAGCTTCAATGATCCTGGGGTTGTAAATTCAAGATTCCAGGGCAAGCCCCATACTTCGCCATGATCGGGCAATAATGTGCCGCTTATCTCGCCCGGAGCAGGGTACGGGCAGGCCACAATCGTAGGGAACATTTCATCCCACCCGCTCATGTCTTGCTCTGTAAAAACAGCACCATAGGATGCTGGCCGAAAAGGACGGTCACCTGGGCCAATCAGCCATTCGAGCTGAGTGCGCTTATCCAAGAGTGAGACGATCTTGGCACCCATACTGGGGACAACCACCGTGCGGATCGTATCGTTTTCTAGTATCCAGGCGTTTTGGTTATGCCAGGTGGTTTGACGGATCGAAGCATTCATTTTAGATTTCCAAACATAGCATCAAAAATATTCATCCCATCAGGATTTTGGGTAAGGGGTCTCTGTAATGGCTTTTATCATCGCCGAGAAGTTTTCCATGGGGGTATCAAGCTGGACGTGATGGGTAGGTCCGATGATCAATCCTCCATTTTTACCAAGAGTTTCCAGCCGGGTTAGCACTTCAGTCCGCACATCATCGGGTGAACCGAATGGCAGGGTGTGTTGGATGTCGATCGAACCCCAAAAACAGAGTTGATCGCCATATTTACGCTTGAGCCGGGCCGGGTCCATGCTGGCAGGTTGAATCGGGTTGATCACATCTAGCCCAATTTCAATCAGTTCGGGAATAATAGGGTAGATATTGCCATCCGAATGGTAGGCAACCTTGACCTGTGGGTTGATCGCCTTAACTTCAGCAATTAGATTTGCCATGCGCGGCTTGAGAAATTTTCGCCACATTTTAGGCGAGATGAGCATAGCATCTTGAGCACCAACGTCATCACCCGTCCAGATCATATCTACCCCCATCTGGGCCAGTTTTTTCGCGGCGGTCAGATGGTATTGATACGGGATATCGAGTATTCTCTCTATCAGGTCTGGATTAAGGGCAAAATCTGTCAGGGTTTGTTCGTAGCCGCGCAAAGCCCAGGCTGCCTCGAAGATAGTAGTGACCACCACGCCGACAATCCAGTATTCATCTTTAAAATTTTTCAGCACCCACTCCGTATCTTGATACAATTCGGGGCGGTTTGGGTCTGGGGCTTGGTAGCTATGGATCGCTTGATCATCAGCCAATGGGTGATGGCTGAATTCGGTATAACGGCCAACCCCATAAGGAGTGGTGTACTCCACAGAACGCCAGCCAACGCCCCACTCGTCTATGTAGGCCTCCGCATCCTGGTAATATGAATTTGCCCAGCCTACGGAAGTGAGGAGCATGTCCTGGTCTAGTGAACGCTCCAGTTCGTAGGTATTCCCGCCGCCGTGTGGATTATGGAGTTGATCGCCACCCAGTTTTATTTCCTTCGCTAATCGGGCAGCAAACTCGGGTGTGAATGAAACCTGCATCGGGCAACGGTCCGGAGTTTCATGGTTAAGCGCCATTAAAACGCGATCGCGATGTTTCAATAGAATCTTCCTTTTTTGGATTAGCCAATAAAGGATTTTGCCAATTTTGCGGCCTGACTGGCATCGGGGGCAAAACCATCTGCGCCGACTTCTTTGGCAAACTCAGTTGTTATGGGAGCACCACCGATAATGATCTTGACTTTATTACGCAGCCCGGCATCGGTGATGGCTTGGATCGTTTTTTCCATCATCGGCATGGTGGTGGTCAGCAAAGCTGAAAGGCCTACCACGTTGGCTCCGGCTCGAACAGCCTCTACAAAAGCTTCTGGGGTAACATCGGTGCCCAGATCGTTGATTTCGAACCCGGAGCCTTCCATCATCATCGCAACCAGACTCTTGCCAATATCGTGCAGGTCTCCTTTGACCGTGCCGATGGCGACCACCCCAACCGGCTTGACATCGGCCGCCACCAAATGTGGCCGCAGCAACGCCAACCCGGTTTTCATGGCGCGGGCTGAGATCAACATTTCGGGAACAAAGTATTCACCTTCTTCGAAAAGTCGTCCAACTTCTGACATCGCAAAAATCATGCCTTCGTTCAAAATCACCGATGCGGCAATTTCCTCATCTAATGCAGCCTGGACTTTTTCTCGGGCTAAGTTGGCATCACCTTCCAAAATACAGGTATAGATTTCTTGAATGATTGGTTTCATCAAAAACTCCTATCGCTATCTTTATTTATATCTGGGAATTAATCCTAGTTTGCAATTCTTGTCCGGGTGCGCTCGGTGCGTGCCTGCCGCCACTGCGAAATTGCTACAGCTGCAACCAGGAGAAAACCCAATGCTACCCTCTGGACAAAGGTGTTGAATCCGAGCAAATTCATCCCATTGTTAAGGACACCGACCAGAATAACCGCCAGAAACGTCCCCATGACCGTCCCTTTGCCACCGTCCGTGGCTGCGCCTCCCAAAAAAACAGCCGTGATGGCCTGCAACTCTAACCCGGTACCATTAATCGGGTTCCCTGAGGTTGTGCGGGCGGTGAGAAGAACACCCGCAAGGCCAGCAATGCCACCCGATAACATATACATCATGATCCGAACCCGCGTCAGATTGATTCCTGCCAATCGAGCAGCCGTATCGTTGCCGCCGACGGCGTAGATCGCCCGGCCAAAATCTGTATAGCTCATAATAAAATGGACGATAATTGCTACAATCACAAGGATCACCGTAAGAACGGGTATACCTGTCCAATTAGAGCCGTTTAGCGGGGGAATCGACATATCTTTGAAAAAACGACCCTGGGCCAGCCAGGTAAATTGGGGCTGGGTCATCACGCCAACTGGTTTGCCATCGGGCGCCAGCAGAAATGCTATCCCAGCAAAAGCCGCCAACGTTCCAAGGGTGGCAATAATTGGGTTTACTCGCAGGGTTGTGATGATTAAACCATTGATGATGCCAGCCATCACACCGGCCAGCATCCCTGCCAACACGGCGATGACCACGCTATTTGATAAAAATGTGATCGACCCAAATGTGCCCACCCCAATCAGGACGGAGGCTGAAACCACAGAACCAATTGACGCAACTGAGCCGACAGAAATATCGAGCCCTCCGGCAATAATTACAACGGTCTCACCAATTGCCAACAGGCCCACAATCACAATTGCCTGGGCCACACTGTTCATTAGGTTTTGCCAGGTGAAAAATTTATCTCCACTTGTAAAACCAAACCAGCCGCTTACAACCGTAATAAATAAAACAAGAACAACAAGAGCGATTATTAGCGATAAGTTATCAACGCCAATCGCGCTAATGATTCGTTTAATGATACTGCCGTTTTTCTTTGAAACCTTGGATTTTTTTGAAGTTATTGGTTGTTCTATCATTTCTTTATTCATATTATGCTAACCTTCAAAATTTGTTGGGGCACCGAATTGGGGCGCCACTAAATTATCGACCATTGCAAGTTCGAGTATTGCTTCCTCAGAAGCGTCGGCCCCAGAAAGCTCCCCAGTAATCCGGCCGTTTTGCATCACATATATTCGATCCGAGAGGCCGAGTATCTCCGGCAGCTCGGAACTGATAAACATTATAGCTAATCCAGCGTTGGCAAGTTCGTCGACAAGACGGTAGATTTCTGCCTTGGCCCCAACATCGATGCCGCGGGTCGGCTCATCCAAAATTAATACTTTGGGTTTGGCTGCCAACCAACGTGATAGAACAACTTTTTGTTGGTTGCCACCAGAAAGTTTGCCGACTTCCTGATCCAGCGAAGGGGTCCGTATCTGGAGCTTTTCGACAAATTCATCCACAATGTTCCGCTCCATGCCCTTGCGCACGATATGAAAACGACTGAGCTGGCGCAAGATCGCAATCGATGTATTTTCTAAAACACTGCGAACCAGAATCAGACCTTCCCTTTTTCGGTCTTCGGGAGCGAAGCCAATACCTTTTGCAATGGCATCATCGGGTCGGTGAATCGTGACTTTTTCTCCAGTAAGGAATATCTGCCCATCATCTAGGGGGAATTCGCCAAATATCACTTTTGCCAATTCTGACCGCCCCGCTCCGACAAGACCCGAAAATCCCACGACCTCACCAGCGTTGATTTGAAAGCTGACGCCATCGTGCCAGTTACTATATAAATTCTCAACGCGCAGTGCCTCTTGATCTGTGCCAGCCGGTTGGCGCTGAAACACGTCAGAGAGGTTGCGCCCGACCATCAGAGTTACAATCTCGGTTTGGGTCATCTCAGAAGCCGGTTTTACGGCAACCAGACATCCATCCCGCAAGATGGCGATGCGGTCGCAGAGACGTTTGATTTCATTAATGCGGTGGGATACATAAATAATCGCGACACCCTCATCCCGCAATCGCCGCACAAGGGTGAAAAGACGATCCACTTCTTCGCCTGTTAAAGATGATGTCGGTTCATCTAACGCAAGAACGCGAACGCCTTTTTTGAGCGCCCGCATAATTTCAACAAGCTGCCGCTGCGCTGATGAAAGTTGATCTCCCATCAGGTCAATTGGCAAGATATCCTCAAATCCGTATTCTTTAAGACGGGTTTTTGTTTTCTCGTTGAGCTGGCGGCGATCAATCAGACCAAACCGATTTGGCAGCTCGCCAACCCAGATATTTTCGGGGACATCGACACCGGGAACAATTTCTGGTTCCTGGTATATGACGCGAATGCCAGCTTCGTGAGCTTGCTTTGGGTTCGAAAACGAGAGCGATTCCCCGTCAATCGAAATTGTTCCGGCATCTGGCCGGTAATCTCCATTGATGATCTTCAGTAGTGTGGACTTGCCAGCCCCATTCTCACCCACAAAAGCGAGTATCTCGCCCGGGCGAATATCCAGGGATACATCATCTAACGCCTGGACATTGGGGAATGCCTTACTGATATTACGAACCTCAAGGGTTCCAGGTAAGATCGTTTTTTCTTCAGTCATGGTTGGGCGTTCTCTCCATAATTGTATAACCTGTGGCAAACATCAGAGGGTCTGGGTATCAGCCCAAACCCTCTAACGATGTGAAATTACCTATTATTGGGAACAGTTCGCCAATGAGATCGGATCCATCACAGATTCGAAATTAGATTCATCCACAATGGAAGTCGGTGCATATGAGTTTTCAGACGGTGTCACGCCGTTGACGATGGCGTCATAAAGCACCTGGGCAGCCGTAGCGCCCACGTCTAGACCGGAGATGAACAACCCGGCTTTGAAGCCGGAGGGTTGACCAGCAGCCCAGAATTTACAGGCTTCGTAAGCGCCCAGACCCACACCGATGACATCATCGGAGTTTACGCCTGCCGTAGCCAAGGCGTTAATTGCACCCAATGCGCCTTCATCGTTACAGCCGAAGACCACCCAATTGGTGATGTCGGGGTTGGCGGTGATAACGGGACCAGCCGCATCTTGCGCTGAGAGAGCTTCACCGGTATAGGGCACCGCGAAGATCTGAA
>Ga0307990_1003784_pt1 | contig 11387 bp, 9 predicted proteins | sample EllFjometagen129_FD_203168 | JGI IMG/M metagenome (GOLD analysis project Ga0307990, IMG submission 203168) | Marine microbial communities from Ellis Fjord, Antarctic Ocean - #129 | ecosystem: Environmental > Aquatic > Marine > Unclassified | place: Southern Ocean | collected 2014-10-08
AGGGACTTCCTCATGTGAATTCTTCTTATCATGGAGATCTTTTCATTAAAATTCATGTGATAACCCCAACCAGATTGAATTCAGAGGAAAAGGAACTTTTCGAAAAACTATCCAAATTTGATTCAGAGAAAAAACTTAATCCGGAGAAAAGCTTCTTTAGTAAAATGAAAAAATTCTTTGTATAGTATAAGATCATAATGAAATATCTTAAATCATCTAACGATAAGTATTGGAGTTAAAATGAAAAAGAAATATACGAAGTTGGCAGTTGAACATACAGAAAATTTATGCAGGATCCCCAGTCCCAGCGGATTTACCAAACTTGCTACTGATTACCTTGTAAAAGAAGCTAAGAGGATGGGATTTGATCCGCAAATGACACGGAAGAACTCTGTACTTATAAATATTGGCGGCAAGGGAGAACCAGTAGTTCTGGCAGCACATGTGGATACTTTAGGTGTAATGGTCCGTTCAATAAAATCGAATGGGAGATTACGTTTTACCAAGATTGGCGGGTATCCCGAAAATAATATAGAAGCAGAAAACTGTATCATCCATACCCGTGAAGGTAAAGAGTACACAGGTGCGATACAGCTTAATAATCCTGCTGTTCATGTGAATAGGGATCTGGGAAAAGAAAAACGTTCCGATGAGACTATGGAAGTGGTGATCGATGAAAAGGTGAGCTGTGAGAAAGATGTGGAAAAACTCGGAATTTCAAACGGTGATTTTATCTCACTTGATCCTCGTACAATTGTTACTAAATCCGGTTTCATTAAAAGCAGACATTTAGATGACAAAGCGAGTGTTGGAATATTACTGGCATTAGCGCAATTGGTAACTGATAAAGAAATAAAATTAAGCAGGAAAGTTTATCTGCTTTTCACCACCTATGAAGAAGTAGGACATGGCGGAGCTTCCGGAGTTCCTCAGGATGCTGTTGAAATGATCTCGGTGGATATGGGTGCTGTGGGAGATGATCTGAAAACTGATGAACACAAAGTTTCCATTTGCGCCAAGGATTCCGGCGGACCTTATGACTATGATGTTACTACAAAACTTATCCAACTGGCTAAAGCTGATAAACTTAATTATGCTGTGGATATTTATCCTTATTACGGCTCGGATGTGGAAGCAACTTTATCTGCCGGTTACGACATTAAACATGCTCTGATCGGACCTGGAGTAGCTGCATCGCATGGTTATGAAAGAACTCACATGGAAGGACTGGAAAATACACTGAAATTATTAGAATTATATTTAAAATAAAAATTAAGCCGGATCATTGCATATAGTCAAAAAATTTAATTATCTTCTGCATTATCAACTCTTGTAACTCTTTATACTAGTTTCATATTGACACTTAATAATCATTCAGCTAAATTAGGTCTTGCAAATAGTTGAGGAAGAAATAACTTTGCAACACATTTATTAGAACAGGGAGAAGACTTGAGATATATTCAAAAGATTTTAGGTCATAAAAATTTAAAAACCCCGATACGTTTTTTCAAAACTACTGGGCATACAACTGAGATTTATACGCATATTACTTCAACAGGATTGAAGAAATTCAGAAGTCCTTTAGATAGCATAGAATTAGAAGATTAAACAGTTGTACAATAACTCCAAGAAATGGAGTTATTGTACAACAAAAATACCGTAACTATAGGTTAGTTATGTACAACAAAATATTTGGCGCAGCGTGCATATGTTAGCAGCAACTAAAATGGAGTTTTATGAATAGAGTAATATTAATCCTTACAATTATTTTTTTTCCACTTATTTGTTCTCTTTTGAACTTAAACTCATTATTTGCCGAAAACTATATGGAACTTATCTGGGAACAGCAGGGAGAATTCAACGAATCTGAATATGGCTACTCCGTTGCTTCTATTGACTTCAATGGAGATGGTATCGATGATCTAATTATTGGTTCCGATAGATGGAATCCACAGGGACAACCAAATTCTACATCCGAAGGAAAAGTCTATTTTTATTGGGGAGGAACTAATTTTGATAACATCCCGGATTTAACTATGGATGGTAGTCAATATGGGTTTAGCACATCTTTAGGACGTTATCTAGTAAATCTGGGTGATATAAATGGAGATGGTTATGAAGATTTGGGCTCACTTAGATTAGGAAATTATCCTGTTTCAGGAATTCGTCAATTTATAGAAATATATTATGGAGGTTCAGATTGTGATACGGTACCGGATTTTGAGCACCTGATCTATTTTGATGAAGGAACTCTTTATTCATTTTATCTACTCGGTGATGTTAATGATGATGGCTATGATGATGCAGGTTATGTTATAGTAACTCAAGAAGCAGATGTAAATCAATATTACATAATCTACGGAGGGGAAACTCCTCAAGTAGAATACTGGAACACTAATGGTAGTGGTGGTTCCTCAATTCGGGGTATTGGTAACATAAACAACGATGAATATGAAGACTTTATAATTGGATTTATGGACATTGAAACCCAATTTAGACATAATGTTATATTTTATGGAGATACAGTAATCGACACTTTAATAACCGATACTCTATATACTCAGACAGTATATCCAGTCGATACGGGAGGAGCCCACGCAGGTGATTATAATGGTGATGGGACAGATGACTTTATTGGATGCTGGAGTACTACTGGAGGAACTGGTCTTTGGCTTGGAAGTGATGAATTAAATTCTGTACCGGATGTAATTCTACCATCATTTTGTTCATCCTATGGTGATGATGGTAAGTGTTTTGGGTTTGGAGATCTAAACAATGATGGATTTTCTGATCTGATTTTATGTAGTCCGATATGGTCTAATCATCAAGGGAAAGCCTATTTCTATATAGGAGATGAATATGCCAACGGTTCAATAGACTTGGATATTCCATGTCCGGCAATAGTTGGTACAGAGTTTGGAACTTCAGTTGCAGTTGGTGATTTTAATAATGATGGTTTCGATGATGCAGTCATCGGAGCACCTAAAGACGGTTATCCAATCCACGAGGGTAAGGTTTACGTTTATGCTGGCAATGACAGCTTAGAAGAGAGTACACCTGTAAGCATACATGAAGGAGAAATACCAGCTGTTGATGGAATTGAATTAAATAACTTCCCTAATCCATTCAATCCAAGCACAACAATTGAATTCTCAATCCAAAAAGAATCGGAAGCAGAATTATCAATTTACAATATTAAAGGACAAATAATCAAATCTTTAACTCATGATAATTATACAAAAGGTTCGCATTCAATAATCTGGAATGGTAATAACGAAGCAGGAGATCCTATCAGTTCAGGGATTTATTTTTATAAGTTAAATGTAAATGGAAAAGCTAAGGCAGTGAAAAAATGTTTGTTGTTGAAATAAAAGATACTGCTAACAAGCTTGTCAGTTAAGTTTCACAGCATACGCGAAACATTACAAGAAATTGTTTATTGAAGGAGGAAAAATGAGAAAGTTGATATTTTTATTTATGATCTTTTTTTCTACAATATCATTAAACTCTCAAGTATCTTTTGAGTTAGATTTCAATTTTGAAAAAGCTAGCACTGAGGATGAATTAGTAAACTTACAATTATTTGATTATGATAATGATGGAATCGAGGAAATAGTAGTTAGTTATAAAAGTGATTTTTATGAAAACTGCTGGCGAATCATCTGCTATTCTCAATCAGGTTCAATATTAGAAGAATTTTCCCAGGAAAATAGCGAAAATGAATTTTTCCAAAAAGGTTATATTTTTAAAAATAATAATATCAATTATCTTCTCACTACATTTATATACAGGGTAGGTGTATTTCTGGATGAAGTATATCTTCGAATAAAATTGTTCAATTTTGATACAAATTCGTTAATTTGTGAGAATGATCATTTAATTGGTATAGGTCAATCTGATGACACCTATATTAGTTATTCAATTAGTACTACAGACATTATTCATCAAGTATTACCTATGGATGAAATTGTATTTTATATTGGGGCAAAACATCATAAAAACACATACACTACTATGGTTAGTGAATACACATCTCGTGACAAATCTATGATATATAAATTCAAATTAATAAATAATAATTTTATTTATCTGGAAGAAATAGAGAATGTTGGAGAGAAAATAGTAATATATGATGTTTATGACTGGATTATTAGTACGGGAATTTATTATTTTTACGATTGGAGTGAAGTGGAGATGGTAGAATCTAAAAGTAGGCATTATAGGATTAGTATAATTTCACCTGAATTGCAAAGTCAAGTTCAGGAAGTTTATCATATTTATGGGAGCTACAATAATTGGTTTGGAGAAGAATTTTATGAAAATTATCCAAACTATTTTGCTATTTTAACAAATAATGATCTTTACTTCAATATCAGTGGGTTGATAGCTTATCATAAAGAATTTGATACTGATGTTGGATCATCTATGCATTTTGTAAATTTTACACCAAATTTTGCAGATTCAATCTGGATAGAAGGAAATAGTTTTATCGGAGATGGTCAAATAACATCTTCCACCTGTATTTCAGTAAATAACGAAGATTATTATGTAATGTACTTTCGTGGTGATCAATTAGAAATCCGTAACAGAACTAATGGAAATATCATTCATTATCAAAATTCCTCAATATCCCCTTTTAAAATTGATCGTAAATCTGATGATGAACTACTATTCTTTGTAGAGCAAGAAAATGAAACAGGTTACGACGTCTATGTAATTGACGGTGAAATTCAGGTATCAACTCATGATAATCAAATAAATATCTCGGTTAATAATCTATCAAATTATCCTAATCCTTTCAATCCATCAACAACAATTGAATTTTCAATCCACAATGATTCTAACGTTGAACTTGTAATTTTCAATATCAAAGGGCAGAAAGTAAAGCAGCTTGTTAGCGATCAGCATACAGCAGGTCAGCATTCAATTGTTTGGAATGGAGAAGACAATTTTGGAAATTCTGTAAGTTCAGGCATTTATTTCTATCAATTGAAGATAGATGGAAAAGTGAGAAAATCTAAGAAGATGATCCTAATGAAATAGGGCTACGCAATTTCATGGGACAGGTCATGATGAAATAAGGAGTTCAACATGAGAAAATTATCCATTCTATGTATTGTATTAATTTCTGTTGTTGTATTTGCCGAAACACATATTCCCGGTGGACTAGTTTGGGGCACCTGGTATTTGTCAGGCTCACCTTATTTTATTGAAGGTGATATTTCTATTCTTGAGACTTTGAATATTGAACCAGGAGTAACCGTAATATTCCAAGATCATTATGAACTTAATGTAGGATCTTCTGGTTTTAATGGGCAATTAATTGCAATTGGTACAGAACAAGATAGTATATTGTTTACAGCGACAGATCCTGAGATCGGTTGGCGTGGAATTCGTTTTCCTGAAGTTACAGTTCTGGATTCTTCTAAGATTAAGTACTGTCGGATTGAATATGGTAAAGCTACTGGCACAGGTAACAACTCAAAAGGTGGAGCAGTATATTGTAATTCATTCTCAACCTTAGAAATAGCTTATTGTAACATAACGAATAATTTTACGGAACATCCGGATGGAGGGACTATTTATCTCGAAAACTCTCACCCGTTAATTCACCATCTAAAAATTCAAAATAATGAAAATGGTGGAATTTTTTCGGATGATTATAGTGCTTCTATTTCAAACTCTGAGATTTTAAATAATACAGAATATGGTATAAGAAATTTTTTAAAAATTAGAAATTCTGTTATTATGAATAATGATTATGGAATCCAAAATGCTATAATTATCGAGGATTGTATAATCACTAATAATAATGAAGGAGTTTATTTATATTTTTATTCTCAACATACCGATATTATCAATTGTAAAATAGTGAATAATAATAGAGCAATATATGTTGATACCATAGAATTGGATGTGATAAATACCCTAATAGCAAACAACAATAATGGGATAATAGTTTATTACTGGGAAACGGGATATAATACAAATTTTACAAATTGCACAATTACTAATAATTTGAATTTAGGTCTTGCGATAACCGTAGAATGTCCTCCCGACCCAAGCAGAATGGTTTGTACTGTTTTAAATTCAGTTTTTTGGAACAATGGTTATTCAGATATAGGTGCAACTACTTGGGGTACAAATTATCAAGTTTTGGTGGATTTTTCATGTATTGAGGATAATCTTCAAAATAACATAACAATTGGTAATAACTGTATTACAAACAATCCTAGTTTCATAAATCCAACTTCTGGTATAGGTATTAACTATAATGCACTGAATGCCGATTGGTCGTTAAGTTCGAATTCATTATGCATTAATCATGGAATTCCAGATACAACAGGTTACAATATACCTGCTTATGACCTGGCAGGGAATCCCAGGATATTCCAGGGAGATGATCCCATAATAGATATGGGAGCCTATGAGTTTCAAGGCGAACCAGACCCGGTTCCTGAGATTGAAATAATTCCTGAAGAATTGAATTTTGGTTCATGGCTTGTAAATAATTATTCAGAAATATACGTTAGTAATATCTATAATACAGGATTTGCAGAATTAGTAATTGATTCAATTACTGCCCCCGAAGGTTTCTTTATAAAAAGGCCGGATGATCCGGATTTTGTTAGTACAATTCCATCATTTTCAATTGAAATGGACGATTATGAGCAGCTTCAAGCTATTTTTTTGCCTGAGTATATTATGGCATATAATGACAGCATAAAGGTCTATTCGAATGATCCTGATGAATATATTTCGACTATAACTGTCTCTGGAGAAGGAACAATAGTTGATACAATAATTCAGGGAAATATCAGTGAAGATATTATAATTGAAAATGATATTTATGTTGTAGGAAGTGTCACAATAACAAATGGCGCTACATTAACCATTTTACCTGGAGTAAATGTTGTTGTTACAGGTCCATATTCTATTAATGTACAGGGTAGAATCTTAGCTGAAGGAACCGAGCAGGATACAATTCGTTTTTATAGAGAAGACAATTTATGGGGAGGAATAAAATTTATTCAGACTCCTGCTTCCAATGATTCATCTAAATTTTCATATTGCAAGATAACTAAAGCATTTGGCGGTGCAATAGAAATTGATTCTTTTGATAAAGTAGTTATTTCTGATTGTACTATCAGGAATAATAGAAGAACCGATCATGGTGGAGCAATTTTTTGCACGAATGCAGAACTGAGTATAAAAAAGTCAAATATTACTAGGAATTTGGCAATAAACTATGATGATTATCCTACTTGGGGTGGTGCAATTTATCTTGAAAATTCTTATCTCAAATTATCTCATTGTATAATTTCAAGAAATTATGTTTATGGTGATGGTGAATATTCAGGAGGAGCCGGTGCCGGGATGTATATGATTAATTCATCGTGTGATATGTCTGACTGTGAAATATATGGTAATTATTCAGTTTTTAATGGTGGACCAAGCAGAGGTGGCGGATTAATGGCTTATGATTCTCAGTTAGAGATAAATAATACAATAATCAGAGATAATGATATGAGTTGCGGTGCTGGAATTTATGTAGATGATTGTAATCTCTTCATTAGGAATTCTTCATTTTTCGATAATATAAGCCCAAACCCCTATGAAGGAGACGGTATTGCTTGTGATAGTGATTCTTATGTGGAGATTATCAATACAACTCTATGTAATAATTACGGCTTTGGTTTTTCTGGTGCTGGAGATAATCTGTATTTTATAAATTGTATTTTTCAAGGTAATTATTATAATCAGATTAGAATTTCTGGGGGTTATGGGGGGCATGGGATTACAACCGCAGATTTTGAATATAATTGTATTGAAAATGGTCTAAACGGAATAACAATTAATAATCCTGGCTGGGTTATATTCAACTGGCTAGAAGGTAATATCGAAGATGATCCTCTTTTTGTTGATCCTGAAAATGGAGATTATCACTTCTTTGCAAATTCTCTCTGTATCAATACTGGAACCCCGGATACAACCGGTTTGAATCTTCCAGAATATGATCTGGATGGCAACCCACGGATTTATGAAGATCAGATTGATATGGGTTGCTATGAATGGCAGGGAACTGGGACTATCGATGAATATATACCAATAGCAAGTTCCAAATTATCCAATTATCCCAATCCGTTTAACCCTGAAACAACAATTGATTTCTCAATCCAAAATGATTCTAACGTTGAACTTGTAATTTTCAATATCAAAGGTCAAAAAGTGAAGCAGCTTGTCAGCGATCAGCAAACAGCAGGTCAGCATTCTATAACTTGGAACGGTAATGATGAAAATAATAAATCTGTTAGTTCAGGAATATATTTTTATAAATTAAATGTTAACGGAAAAACTAAGGCAGTGAAGAAATGTTTGCTCTTGAAATAAGAGAAATGCAGCGGAATATCCTCAGTAAAATCTATTAATTTAATCTAATATTCCTACCAGTCACCGGAAGTGTTACCACCTCCGAAGCTGTCATTGAACCTCTCATTTCACTGATTTTCTTTCCATGTATTTCAAAAAGATCAATCCAAATATAAACCAGATCCCGACAACAATCCACCAACATTGAAAGTAGATATCATTTTTAGGTGTGTGGTCTAATCCAATAAGTGGTAAGAGAAGAAATTCAACTAAAAGATCTATCAGGAAAAGAACAATAAAGCCACTCAACCAAATTATAAGCCTCTTTTTATTTAACTTGCTTTTCATTTTTTTTTAGTGTTGCATATTTAATAAATTTATTATTCCTGATTATGATAAATATTTTTTACATTGCCTCGATTTAATACAATAATAGATAATACTCCTAATAAAGTTCCATAAGGGAATGAAAAACATTCAATACAACTAATCACTATACTAAAAGTTCTGTTTTTTCTTTGTTTTAGAAATTTGCTGGAAAATATTTTTGCTATACCAAGTGCTATAGCAAATATTAAACATATAACCATAACGGATATGAATATTGTTCTAAATTCAATTGGGAAGTTACTATTCAATGGATTTTCAGCAGCATCAAATCCATCACCAAAAATAAAGGCAAAAGTGATAATCCCAAAATATAATGCCATGAATACAGAATATGCCAGTGTGAAAATACCTGAAATTAATTGAAATAATGACAGTAAGTTTAGGTGCTCATTATCTACTATTGTCTGCTTTGAAATTTCTTCATTCATCATTAATCCTCCTGATTGTAAGTTTAAATGCTACCAACCGCCGGAAGCTCCACCACCTCCGAAACTGCCTCCGCCACCGGAGAATCCGCCGAAACCTCCACCAAATCCGCTGCTGCTGCTTCTACTGCCGCCGCCCAGCATGCTTCCCAGAAAAAGGGCTGTAAATAAACCACCTCGTTTTCTACCTCTACCCAGTCCGCCAAAAATGAACATGATCAGGAATACAATTAATCCAAACGGGATCTGTTTCCGTTTTCCAGCCTTTTGCTGTTGGTTATATTTTGCCAGCTCTTCATCGGTGATCTCAAATTCTTTAGTTACAAGTCCACTTATCGCCAGCAGACCGCTGGTGATCCCACTGGTGAAATCTCCCTGTTTAAATTCGGGGACCATATAATTTCTGATAATATAACCGCTTTTTGCATCAGTGATAATTGATTCGAGACCATAACCGACTTCAATGCGGATCTTTTTTTCTTTTAAGGCAACGAGCAGAAGTACTCCGTTGTCAAATTCTTTCTGACCGAGTTTCCAAGCTTGTGCAACCCTTAAGGAATAGTCTTCCAGATTTTCACCTTGTAAAGAGGGAATAATAAGCAAAGCAACCTGCGAAGATGTTTTCCCTTCCACATCCCTCAAAAGAGCTTCCAATTTTCTTTCATTTTCAGCGTTAATAATTCCGGCATTATCATTAACTGCACTTTTAAGTTTTGGAACATCCAGAGATAATAAAGCTGTTACACTAAAAACAAACAGGACAGAGATCAATATTATTTTTTTCATTTTATTTCTCCAGTACATCGATATCATCAGTTAGTTCATTTTTATCATCAGCCTGGATGGGGAAGTGTTCTGCCAGTAAGTTCCCGCATTCATCAATTGATCTTGTTAGATGTGTGGTGATATCATTTTCCTTAATCCCTTTTATGATGTTATTCACAATGTCCTGCCATTTATCTTTTGAGATCATGGCATTTATTCCGCTGTCAGCCAGAAGTTCAACTCTACGTTCCATTATTGAAATAAATATAAGTATTCCAGTTCTATCTTTAGTATTAAAAACCCCTGATTCCATGAAATAACGGGTAGCTCTTTCCTGTACTTTTTGTAATCTTATTTTTTGGGGAACTATTAGTCGGTCAATACTGGAAATATTCCCGAAGAAATAGAAAAGTGCTATTACTATGAAAGTAGAAAAGCCATAGAACATGATCAGGTAATGCACTGAGTAATCCCAGAATTTTCCCTGCAGCCATTGTTCTATACTGCCAGCAAAGAACATCATTGCGACAAAATAGATAAAACCAATTATTACAGCGAACATCAATTCATAGATCGCATAGTTGTAGCTCTCTTTGATCATAGCGGTAGCAATCTCACCGGATGTTTTACTCTCCGCTTTATTCACAGCTGAGCTGATCTGTTTCATATCCTCTTTACTTAATTTAAAACCTGACATCTCAATCTCCTTTATTTAACACAGAGACACAGAGAACAGATTAATACATTTGTCTTATCTGTGACTCAGTGTCTCTGTGTTTACTTCCGTTTACTAAAATTCTACTTTGGGAGCTTCCTCTGCACCTTCTGTAGATTTAAAATACTGTTTTTCATCAAAGCCGAACATATTAGCAATGATAACTTTTGGGAATATTTTGATGTAGGTATTGTAATTTCTGGCGGCTTCATTAAATCTTTTACGCTCAACTGCAATCCGGTTTTCTGTACCTTCTAATTGATCCTGCAGAGCCAAAAAATTCTGATTTGCTTTCAGGTCAGGATATTTTTCCATTACAACCATCAATCTCTGTAATGCACCACCCAGACTACTTTGTGCCTGCTGGAATTTTTGGAACATGGCCGGATCATTAAGAACCTGCTCGGAAATATTAAAAGTGCCACCGGCTTTTGCCCGTGCTTCTGTAACGGCTGTGAATGTTTCCTTTTCATGTGCAGCATAACCTTTTACAGTATTCACAAGATTAGGAATTAGATCATATCTACGCTGATACACGTTTTCAACCTGACTCCATTTTTCTTTAACACCTTCATCCAGTGTTACCATTTTGTTATAATTCCCAATTATACTTGAAATCATGATTATTATAAGAACAACAACTACTGCGATTGCGATCAGGCAACCTGTTTTTGCGTTTTTACTCATTTTAAACTCCTTCTATTGTAATAAACTTTCATCAA
>Ga0307990_1003786_pt1 | contig 11385 bp, 10 predicted proteins | sample EllFjometagen129_FD_203168 | JGI IMG/M metagenome (GOLD analysis project Ga0307990, IMG submission 203168) | Marine microbial communities from Ellis Fjord, Antarctic Ocean - #129 | ecosystem: Environmental > Aquatic > Marine > Unclassified | place: Southern Ocean | collected 2014-10-08
AAAGCATGCTGAGTAAAATTAGGCTTGTTTTTTTCATAATATAGGTGTTAATAAATTGCTTTTATTATTTAATAAACGTTTTAGTTTTCAAAATGATGCTTTAATAGTATTTATATCTCTGATTTTTCCTCAATTCCACTCTATATCAGTTGTTCGGCATTAAAAAGTAGTAAAAGAACTGGCGTAATCCCACAAAATCTGTCCCTGTGACTTCAAATATACAAATTAATTTGATACAAAATTCTATTTTCTGTTTTTTTTTATATAATTAATGCAAATTTAATATTGAAAGTTGTAGTTTTAGGGGGTTTGCGGTAAGGGAGAAATTTCGCATCAGCGTTTCGCTAAGCGAAGGAAAGCGCGATAGAAAGCCGAAGCGTTGAGTTAAGAAATTTTGATTTCAGTAGCCAGCCTGCAGTTTAGCACATTTAACCCCCAACCTGCCGGCTGGCAGGTAGCACCTAAATCCTAAAACCTAGCTCCTGATTTCCTGCGGAATTTTCAAAAAAATCATGTACATTTGTCCTTATGACATTTGTGCAGATATTAAAAGATATAGAAAAGCGGATATACAAACCCATTTACTTTCTCTACGGTGATGAACCCTTTTTTATTGATGAAATTACCGATAAAATTGCAAAATCGGTCTTGAGTGAAAGTGAACGCTCATTTAATCAAACCGTGCTTTACGGAAAGGATACTAACATGTATCAAATCACGGAAATGGCATTGCGTTTTCCGATGATGGCAAATCATCAGGTGTTGATTGTCAAAGAAGCTCAGGAATTAAAAGACGTCAAACTTTTGGAGTCTTATGCTGAGCAACCCTTAAATAGCACGATTCTTGTTTTTAATTATAAATATAAAAAAATAGACAAGCGGTTGAGGGTTTTTAAAACCCTTGCAAAAACGGCTGTCTTATTTGATGCTAAGCCCGTTTACGAAAATAAAATTCACGGATGGATAGAAACCTGGCTTATGGATAGGGGTTTGCAAATTGAACCCAAAGCATCCATGTTGATTTCTGAAAATGTCGGGGCGCAGTTGTCGAAAATTGTGAATGAACTGCGCAAATTACAAATTTCCCTGCCCTCAGGGCAAACCATGATTACTGAACAAATGGTAATTGACAATATCGGAATTAGCAGGGAGTATAATGTGTTTGAATTGCAGCGAGCGCTTGGTGCAAAAGATAAGCCAAAAACTTATCGAATTATTATGCACTTCGGAAAAAATCCCCGAAACTATCCGGCAGTTTTGACCATGGGAATTTTATTCTCCTATTTTAAAAAACTGATGATTTATCACAGCTTAAAAGACCGGTCAAAAAATAATGTTGCTGCATCAATCGGGGTTTCGCCTTTCTTTGTGGATGAATATACAAGAGCGGCACGAAATTATAATCTCAAATGTTTAGTACAAATTGTGTCAATTATGCGGGAATACGATATGAAATTGAAAGGCGTAGGTTCAGGCGAAACAAATGAAGGCGAATTAATGCGAGAAATGATTTATAAAATATTGAATGCATGAGTGGAAACGAATGGATATTATATCTTATTATCGGTGTAACAGGTCTAATTACATGGCAAACCTGGAGGGATAAGTCATGGTTTTATAAATTACAGTTTAACGCCTATCAGGTGATTCATCGAAACGAATGGTATCGCTTGATTACTCATGCCTTTTTGCATGTCAATTGGATGCACTTGGTTATTAATATGTTGGTTTTGTTTTCGTTCGGACGAGTTGTGCTTTATGTATTTGAGATACATCCGTCCTTTAACAACCCCTTGCTGCATTTTATAATATTATATTTTGCATCCATTGTGTTTAGCAGTTTATTCAGCCTTGCTAAGCAAAAAGACAATCCGCATTACAATGCGGTTGGAGCATCCGGCGCTGTGTCTGCAGTGGTTTTACAAGCATATTTTTTATGCCCTGGAATATGATATATTTCTTTGGCATCAACCCAATACCCGGAATTCTTTTCGGAGTTGCTTATCTGGTTTATTCCTATGTTAGGGGAAAACGCGGGCAAGATAATATTGGGCACGATGCGCATTTTTGGGGCGCAATTTTTGGATTTGCATATCCTATGATGATTGATCCATCTTTGATTGCAGTCTTTATTAAAAATCTTACGGCATTTAATTTTTAAACGATGAAACAAAAGGCAGTATTTATTGATAGAGACGGGGTGATAAATCAAGAAATTGGTCGCTATGTAACAAATCTTGATGATTTTGTACTGAACCCCGGAGTTTTACATGGATTGAGAAAACTTAAAGCTGCCGGTTGGATGCTGATAATGATTACCAATCAGGGTGGAATTTCAAAGGGATTATATACCAAGGAAAAAGTGGATTGTTTGCATGGTTTATTAAAAGAACAATTGTCACGCTTACAAATTGATTTTGATGAAATTTACATTTGTCCTCATCATGATGCGATTGAAAAATGCCTTTGCAGAAAACCCAACGCTCTGCTCCTTGAAAAAGCAATTGCTCGTTTTAATATTGACACGAACCAATCCGTGATGATTGGAGATTCAGAACGGGATATTCTGGCTGCTGAAAGTGTAGGAGTCAGAGGAATTAAAGTTAAATCCAATGAGAATTTTATGAAATCTATCGCTGAATTACTGTAAATTATGAGCCGACATATCATATATAATGGCGATTTAGTAAAAAATCAAGCGCTGTTTTGTGCAACTGATGCAGTATTAGAGGGTGTCAACAGGCTGAACTTTACATGGTTTGTCTTGTCATCATCATTGCCTTTTTATCAGGATGAATTTCGGAAACTTGAAAAATATGCAAATTATAAAGGCATAAAAATTCCTGCATGGATGACTGCTAATACCTTTGCTCAGGATATTCAGCATTTGTTTCAGATGAACAGAATCTATCAGGGAGGATTATTAAAAATGCTACTTTTTGTTGAAACTCCCGGTAAGGAAGCAAATTATCTAATGACTGCCGAATCCCTTAATCGTCAAAAATTTCATTTGAATTCGGAAGGATTGAAAGTTGATATTTTTCGTAAAAATCGCTTGTTCTCCGGTTCTGCCGAAGTGTTTGATGTCGGGGTTTCTGCAACGGAAACCTCTGCAATTAACAGCATGTACCAAAACGGATTAGACCAAATGGTTTTGTTAAATGAAATGAATCATGTGGCACGGTTTGTCGGAGCAAATTTTATGCTATTGGATAATAATACCATCTATACGCCGGCAATTAAGGAAGGTGCAATAGACGATGTCATGCGGGAAAAAGCCATTGAAGCTTGCCTGCGTTTGAATGTGAAAGTCTTTGACGATTGCATTGTGCATGCTGATGATTTAAAAACTGCAGATGAGATTTTTGTACTAGACCCAGTAAATGGGCTAAAGTGGGTGCTTGGATTTGAGGACAGACGATTCTATTTCAAGTTTGCTCCAAAACTTCATCAAATGTTAAATCAATTGTATTTTGGAAAAGCAAATGCGAGATAAAGTTGAAAGTTCATAAAGCTGAAACGCTGATAAGCGTGAAGTCCCGAACTCGTTTCGGGGTTAGAAAGTTAGAAAGTTCATAAAGCTGAAACGCTGATAAGCGTGAAGTCCCGAACTCGTTTCGGGGTTAGAAAGTTAGAAAGTTCATAAAGTTAGAAAGTTCATAAAGCGATGCGCTGAGCGCAGTCGAAGCGGTGAAAGTTCATAAAGTTGAAATCTGCCGGTAGGAAGACAAGAGTTTGTAAAGTTGAAAATTTTCATTGTTTTGAGTATATAGTTGAAAATAGTTTCTTTTCCATATGACGTTATGTTTTTAAAAAAAGTTGTGTAAAAAACTGCAGAAGCATAAAAAATGCCCCTGCAGCTACTCTGGTTTATTGTTTAACAAATTTTAAATAATGCACTTGCCCACTATGTAAATCAATACGTAAAATGTAAGTGGCGGGTTTTAAGTGATTTATTTGAATTTCGTTTTGATTGTCAGAAAAGATGATGTTTCCTTTCAAGTCGAAGCATTGTATTTGTTTAACCCGGAAAATTCATGCCATTCCCTTTGTGCAGATTTGAATCATTTAAACCCGCAGTCATATTTTTATATTCCAAGGGTTTTACCTGCATTATTCATGGAATTCCCCTTGTGCATAATATTGTACAATATTTCCTTGGCAGGCTCGAAAACAAACAGTTTCATCTACAAGGGGGTTGGGTTTAACTCTATCATATTCACTTAGGAGGCATTCGCTTGAAAAATCTGTGCCGATAAATAGCCCACAAGTGGTTTGTGAAAGTCCCTGTATTGCAATTATAAGCAAGGGGAGCAGAAAAATTAGGTTCTTTTTCATGATTTTTGGGTTTTAGCTGTTTCAAAAAAGTTAGTTAACGCCGCAATGCATTGCTTGCTATAATAATTGCTAATTTGCATTGCCGACTTATCCCTTTGCATTAACTTTATAGCCTCGTTACTGGCTTGTTTTTACAAGTCATACTATTATGCCACTGTCCGGGGAATCCTCAGATAGTGGCTTTTTTTAATGATTTTTCGTAGCATAATTTGGCTTTTATTATGGCTAACTTCCAAATATAAAAAATGTTTAAAATCAAGGGGAACCTGAATAAAAATTAGTTTCAGTGTGTGTGTTTCAGTAATAAGTTTTTGTGGGTTTTATTTATAGTGTTATACTTGTGATATTGTGTTTTGCATAAACTGAATAATATTTTTTCGTAATTTTATAAAAAATCCATACATGCAGACAACGAAATAAAAACTTGTGCTGTCTAATACTCAGAATGTAAAAATGAAGGAGGAAAAGAAACTTGTTAAGCAGTGTATAAACCATTCCCATAAAGCATTTGACCGCTTGTATGACGTGTATTCGCCGGTTTTGTTTGGGATATGTTTGCGCTACGCAAGAGACGCTTCCTCGGCAGAAGACATTTTGCAAGAAGCCTTTGTAATTATTTTTAATAAAATAGAAGGCTATCGATTTGAAGGTTCTTTTGAAGGCTGGCTAAAACGGATTACTGTGAATACGGCAATCAATTATCTGCGAAAGCAAAACAGACAAAGTTTTTCCAGTTTAGATGATGGTTATCACGAATATTCAGCCGCTGAAGCTGATAATATCGTTTCCGGAATATCTGAACAGGAAATATTGCAGCATATACAAACATTGCCTGACGGATACCGTACCATATTTAACCTTTTTGTTATTGAAGGATACAAACATGTGGAAATTGCAAAAATGTTAGATATCACAGAAAGTACCTCAAGAACACAGTTAGCTAAAGCCAGAAAAGTGCTTCAAAAAAAATTGATAGAAAACAAATGAAAACATTTGATAAACATATTCGGGATAAAATGAGCGGGATGGAAGTTTCTCCCCCGCCAAAGCTGAAGAGCAATTTGCAGCAGCATTATCCAAAACAAGGCTTCGTGAAGGCAATTAAACCCTTTGCCGGTGGTGTTGCGGTGGTCGCTGCAATAAGTCTTATTGTATTCTTTGCAATACAAATGACAAACAATTCAAATCCTGCATATAGCCCCGAACCTTTGAACACCGAAGCATATCAGACATCTGGAAATACGAATGTTATTAATCCAAATCCTGCAGATAAAACAAATTCCGGACAATCTGTGGAAAAGGCTATGCTTACCGATAATGCTGAGGATAAGCAAACAGGCTGTAAAAGCACTTATTGCACTTATCAAAACAAGATCGAAATCCCAATCGACTTAAAGCAGTACAATCTCTTATTTACGGATGACGGATTGTCCACTAATCAAGATAAACAAAATACAAAACTTGAAGCCGAAAAGCTCGGTGATTATCTTTTGATTTTTGCCTCAAAAAGTGACAACAGAATCGATACAATCGTTGTTTCCTTTATGGCACAACCCGAAATGCCTGATTTGATAGACACTTTGATTTGTGGGTTGAATTTTACAATCAATTCAGCATCTTACCCGGGCGAATTCACTTTGCCAGAAGGTTTGTCCATGAAGCATACCGGAACAGATTTAACCATTAATGCAGAAGGCTATAAAAAATATGCGCTAGCTTATTCTCAAACGGATGCGATTGGAACATTTAATACTAATTTTGTTCTGGAATTTATCCCTGCTAATATGCCCGAGGTGCAAATTGTAAAAGCTCCGCGATGTTATCTTGACAATGCTGTCATTCAGATTGATATTCCACAGGATGAAAAAAGCACTATAGCTCTATCGGATGGCACGGTGGAAGAACTTGAAAATCATGAATATCGCTTAAATTTTGCTTATATTGCTTCTGAACGGGTTTTCTGTTACATCACCTATCATCAAAAACATTGTGAATTGCACGATACGCTTGTGTTTGAACTTCCTATTAAACCAAATTATGATTTGCTTATTACTCAACCGTCTTGCAATGAAAAAGCAAGTCTAAGCATTGATGATTTGAGTGATAATACGATGAAAGCCTTTTTAAACCAGGAAGCAATTGCGATGCAGAAAACAATTTATCTCAAACCCGGCGATTATCAGCTTCAAATACTTGATAAAAATGCTTGTGTGGTAACAGAACAATTCAGCATTGAGGAGCAATCCGCTTTGCAAGCCGGTTTTGATTTTGAAACTGCGTTGGATGGAATGTCCGTGCGTATTACAAATCATACTAAAGGCCTTAATGAATTTGATACAGATGTTCGTTATCAGTGGTATGTAAATGGTGATCTTGTTTCAGAACTTGAAGCACCAATACTTGAATTAACACAGATATCAAACACCATTCGCTTGCATGTAAAAAAAGGATTTTGTGAAGATGAATTGATTATTTCAGATATTCAACCGGATAAAGATCTTATTCGTACTGCCAATTTCTTTACACCAAACGGAGATGGTCAGTTTGATGAATTTAAAGTGCTTGTGGATCCGAGTTTAACAGGATTTAAAGGAAAAATATTTAACCGTGCAGGGCAGTTGATTTATGAATGGACAGGTATAAATGCTGCATGGGACGGAAAGTTTTCAGGAAATCAGAATGCCGCAGAAGGCGTTTATTTCTATGCGATTCAGGCTGTCGATTCAACCGGTCGTATTATTGAAAAACGAGGTACAATTCAGTTAATTCGGGATTAGTGCGTATATTCAAGTTAAAAAAAAGAAGCCGGTTTTGCCGGCTTCTTTTAATATATGGGGCCTTAACTGAACCTTATTCTTCATCCTGTGCTTCAGCATATGCTTTAAGCAATTCAGTTTGAATTTCGCCCGGAACTTGTGAATATTCCGCAAATTCAATACTATACATAGCACGTCCACCGGTAATGGATTGTAATGCAGTTGAATAGTTTCCCATTTCAGACAATGGTGCTTTTGCTATGATTTTTTCAAAACCGGCTTCACTGCTCATACCCTGTACAATAGCACGACGACCCTGTAAATCACTCATCACATCACCCATGCGGTCTGACGGAACTAAAACTTCTACATTATAAATAGGCTCCATAATTTTTGGAGCTGCATTTTTAAATGCAGTACTAAATGCATTACGACCTGCAAGCTTAAAAGAAATCTCATTGGAATCTACCGGGTGCATTTTGCCGTCGTAAATATAAACACGAATATCACGTGCATATGAACCGGTTAGTGGACCATCCTCTATTTTTTCCATAATTCCTTTTAAAATAGCAGGCAAAAAACGTGCATCAATGGAACCACCAACAATGCAGTTGTAAAACTGCAGCTTTCCGCCCCATTCTAATTCAATTTCGTCGCGGTTTTTAATGTTGAGTTTATACTCTTTTCCGTTGATTTTCATTATCTCCGGATCAACCATGCCTTCAACAATTGGCTCAATAATCATATGCACCTCTCCAAACTGGCCGGATCCACCGGATTGTTTTTTATGGCGATAATCGGACTGTGCTTTTTTGGTAATGGTTTCGCGATAAGCAATTTTTGGAGCAAGATATTCTGTCTCTACCTTATATATATTGTCTAAGTGCCATTTCAGAATATTCATATGATATTCACCCTGACCGCTTACAATCATTTGTTTTAATTCTTTGGAATGAACTAATTTTAAAGTGGGATCTTCTAAGTGCATTTTGTTTAATGCATCTCCGAGTCTTTCTTCGTCTCCTTCTGATAAAGAACGAATTGCAGTTCTGAATTTTGGTTCAGGATATTTAACTTCTGGAAATTCAATATCATTTCCGGGAGCAACTAAGGTGTCATTAGCTTTAGTAACCTTCATTTTTACTGTTGCACCAATGTCTCCGGCAACGAGTTTGGTGACTTTGGTTCTGTCTTTACCGGCACATGCATATAATTGTGTAATCCGTTCCTTTGAGCCTTTACGGACATTCGTTACGTCCACTCCTTCAGTAATTTCACCGGTAATAACCTTAAAATAGTTGATTTCTCCAATATGTTCTTCATTAGAAGTTTTGAAAACAAAGGCACTAAATGGCGCTGACGAATCATATGTAACATCATTTCCTGATTTATCCTTGATTGGAGCAACCTGACTGGGACTTGGCATTACATCTGCGATAAAGTCCATAAAACGATCAATTCCGATTTGTGGTTTTGCGGAAAAGCAGAAAATGGGATTTAATGCCCCAGAAAGAATTCCCCGAGTCATTCCTTGCATCAACTGTTCATCAGTAAGACTTTCGGTTTCAAAGAAAACTTCCATCAGGCTGTCATCCGCTTCTGCAGCTTTTTCAACAAGCTCTAGTCGCAATTCTTCGGCTTTATCTGCATGTTCTGCAGGAATCTCAGATACACTTGCTTTACCATCTTTATAGGTGTACATTTTCATCTCCAGCACATCAATAATGCTGTTAAAGTCAATGCCGGGGTTTACCGGAAATTGGACGCTTACAGCATTACCACCAAAGGTTTCCGTAATCATCTCAATTGTACGTTCATAGTTGGTTTTTTCGTGATCAAGATGATTAATGCCAATAATCATAGGCTTTTCAAACTGCTCCAGCTGGCGTTTGTGGATTTCGGTTCCTACCTCAACACCATTCTGGGCGTTAATAATCATGGCCACTGCATCTGCAGGATGAAGACTATTGATGACACTTCCGATAAAATCAGTCATGCCAGGATTGTCAATAAAGTTGATTTTCTTGTTTTTATGCTCGGCAAATACAACCGATGAAAACACAGAATTCTCATTCTCTTTCTCAATCGGTTTGTAATCCGACACCGTGTTTTTTGATGAAATATCACCTTTTCTTGTCAATGCACCACTTTCAAAAACCATGGCTTCTGCTAATGTGGTTTTTCCTGAGCCTGAATTCCCTAGCAATGCCAGGTTTTTTATTTCACTCGTTTGATAGGTTTTCATGATAATTTGAAAAATTTATTATTGTGAGAAATTCAAAATTTGCCATAAAATGGCTTACAAAAATAATAACTATTTAATTACTTGCAAATTCTTATACAATATTATATGGGTCACTGGGACAAGACGGAGTTTTGTAAATTAAAATCATTCAAAATTGAATAAAAATAGCGCATACACAGAGATTTTTTCAAAAGGGCTTGTTAATAACAAAAAAAGAAATACCTTTGCAGTCCAATTTAGAAAAGTTGTTTTTTGTTTAATAAGGATAATATGCCAACAATACAACAGTTAGTTCGTAAAGGAAGAAAACGTCAGGTGGAGAAAAGTAAATCCCCGGCGTTAAATTCATGCCCACAACGTCGTGGAGTATGTACGAGGGTTTATACTACAACTCCGAAAAAACCAAACTCTGCAATGCGTAAAGTTGCAAGAGTCCGTTTAACCAATGGAAAAGAGGTGAATGCCTACATTCCGGGTGAAGGTCACAATCTCCAAGAGCACAGTATTGTGCTTATCAGAGGAGGTCGTGTGAAAGATTTACCAGGGGTACGTTATCATATCGTCCGTGGTGCACTTGATACCTCAGGTGTAGAAGGTAGGACTCAAAGACGGTCTAAGTACGGAGCCAAAAAACCCAAAAAATAATTTGAGGTATGAGAAAGTTAAAAAACAAAATTAGAGTCCGCGAAGGAGATCCGGTTTTTAACGATGTACTCGTTACCAGGTTCGTGAATGATATGATGATGCATGGTAAAAAAGCCAGATCATATAAAATCTTCTATGAAGCTTTGGATGTCGTTGAGACAAAATTGAAAGATGAAGAGTTATCTAAAGTGGAAATCTGGAAAAAAGCTGTCCAAAATATTACGCCTGCCGTTGAGGTGAAAAGTCGCCGTATTGGTGGAGCAACATTTCAGGTACCTATGGAAATGCGTGCAGATAGAAAAATTTCTGTTGGTAATAAATGGATTATTCAGGCTGCAAGAAAACGTGGTGGAAAAAACATGGTGGAAAAACTTGCTGCTGAAATTATTGCTGCCTATAAAGAAGAAGGTAACGCTTTCAAAAAGAAAGAAGATACCCATCGTATGGCGGAAGCAAATAAAGCATTCTCTCACTTTAGATTTTAATTTGACAAATGTCCCTTGACTTAACCAGAAATATCGGAATTATGGCTCACATTGACGCCGGTAAGACTACAACTACCGAGCGCATACTGTATTTTACAGGGGTGAACTATAAAATCGGTGAGGTGCATGATGGGGCTGCCACTATGGATTGGATGCAGCAAGAGCAAGATCGTGGAATTACTATCACTTCTGCTGCAACTACAACCTATTGGAAAAATAACTCAAAGGACTACCGTATTACTATTATAGACACTCCGGGACACGTCGATTTTACCATGGAAGTTGAGCGCTCATTGAGAGTACTCGATGGTGTAATCGCTGTTTTCTGTGCTGTCGGTGGGGTAGAACCTCAATCCGAAACCGTTTGGAGACAAGCTAATCGATATAATGTCCCACGAATCGCATTCGTTAATAAAATGGATCGCGTGGGTGCCGATTTCCTTCGGGTTGTTGATCAAATTAGAACTAGGCTGAAAGCAAATCCGGTTCCACTCCAAATTCCTATCGGTGTCGAAGATGACTTTGAAGGTGTGGTTGATCTGATTACTGAAAAAGCATACGTGTGGACTGATGCAGATCAGGACTACGGAATGCATTTTGCTGTAACAGACGTTCCTGAATTGATGAAAGACGAAGTTTATGAGTTGCGGGAAAGCCTCATTGAAACCATCGCAGAATCAGATGACAAATTGTTGACGCGCTTTTTTGAAGATCGAAGCGCAATCTCAGTTGAAGAATTTAAAGCAGCTACCCGAAAAGCAGTGTTAGATGGAATCATTGTCCCCGTATTGTGTGGCTCTGCATTTAAAAATAAAGGAGTACAACCTCTATTAGATGCCGTTATTGATTATTTGCCAAGCCCGGCAGATGTGGAATCAATTTCCGGTATCGACCCGAAATCAGAAAAAGAGATTTC
>Ga0307990_1003788_pt1 | contig 11382 bp, 8 predicted proteins | sample EllFjometagen129_FD_203168 | JGI IMG/M metagenome (GOLD analysis project Ga0307990, IMG submission 203168) | Marine microbial communities from Ellis Fjord, Antarctic Ocean - #129 | ecosystem: Environmental > Aquatic > Marine > Unclassified | place: Southern Ocean | collected 2014-10-08
CCGGCAGAGTCTTCCTTGGTATCCCGAGTATTTCATCTCTCAACCCCCATCATCCTAATTTATTATCATTCAGGAGATACCTCCTGCCTTCTCTCTTATCCCCTTTCGCCCGGGCTTCTCTCCGGTAGCGTCCCGCCTGATCGGCCTCTACAAACAAGATAGCACCTTCCCGGCAATGCTTCACGCATTCGGGATCACCACCGCAGAGGTCACATTTTACCGCGTGCCGATCTATGGGATCAATGGTGATCATTCCATAAGGGCAGGCCATCATACAACGACCGCAGAGGATACATTTTTCCGTATCGATCACCACCGCCCCGGTTTTTTTATCCCGCTTGATCAAGCCCAGGGGACAAGCCTCGATACAAATTCCGCATTGCAGACAGATCTGGGGGCTGTCGATGGCCGGCTCCCGGCGCAGGATATGAATCGCGGCCCGTTCAACATTCAGCACCCCCTTACGCTTCATGGAACACCACATCTCGCAACGGTGGCAACCAGTACATTTATCGGGGAGGGAAACTAATGTTTTTATCATAGCTACCACCTTGCTTTTTTAGAACATAGCCCTCACTTCGTTCGGGCAATGTTCTAAAGTTTAAAGTGCCTAAAGTGCGCTAAAGTGCCTAAAGTTATTCGCTTTCCCCCGGATCTTCCGGCCTTAAAATACCTCTCAAGCCGGATCCCTCAATTTTGAATGCCGAAAATTTAAAAATGTTGCTTTAAGATGCTTTTACCAGTCTATTCCGCGCCGCCTCGGATGTAAGGGATCGCCAGCTTCCGGGGAATATTTTTCGATCTGCGGGAAATATAGGTAACAACAATGATTGTCAGAAGATAGGGTAACATAACCAGAAATGGGTAGGGGATCTTGGTCCAGACCTGGAGATAAAGCTGGAAGGAATCGATGAAACTGAAAAAGAGCGCTCCGAAGAGGATCTTCCAGGGGTTCCAACCCCCGAAGATAACGATACAGATGGCAATGAAACCCCGGCCAGCCGTCATACCCTCGCTGAAACGGCTCAGGATACCTATCGCCAGGTAAGCCCCCCCTAAACCTGACATCAAACCGCAGAAGAAGGTACTGATATACCGGATAAAAAATACATTATGCCCGGCCATATCGGTGGAGAAGGGACTGTCCCCCGCGCCCCGGTTAAGCAGTCCCCAGGAAGTCTTAGAGAGGACCACCGAGAAGATCAGGACCAGAGCCAGACTGATATACACGAAGATATTCTGATCAAAAAAGGCCGGCCCCAGGAAGGGGATCTTCTCCAGCAGGGGGATCGGGCAGGGAGGAAATTTCTCCGTTATGGTGGTGATATCCAATAATCGGAAGATATATCCGCTTATACCCAACCCGAAGAGCCAGATCCCGATACCGCAGATAACCTGATTACATTTCAGGGTAATACTGAATACGGCGTGAACCAGGCTGAGTAACCCCCCGGCCAGCATTCCCATCAACAGTCCCAGCCAGATATTACCGCTGGAAACATAGACCAGATAGGAGGTAATAGAACCAACGATCATATACCCTTCCACCCCAATATTCAGGACTCCGGAACGTTCCGAAACATTCTCCCCCAGGGCCGGCAAAAGCAAGGCTACTGATGAGGTCAGGGTTGAAGTGACAATAGTAAGAAGCGCTGAATATAATTCCATCGCTCAAACCTCTCCTGTTTTTTGGAATCGGGCCGCCAGAGCGGCCTTGATTTTTTTCTCCGCGATCGGCTGGAGCAGCATAAAGATTACAAAGAGAGCTACGAGAATATCGACCAGATGGGTCGGAATTCCCATGATGATCTGGAGATAGCGTCCCCCGTTTAAGATTGCCCCCATCAAGAAAGAAACAACAATCGCCCCGATCGGATTTAAGCGGGCGATAAAAACGGCGGCAATCGCGATAAACCCATAGTGCGGGGAAATATTTCTAATCAATAGATGATGGACCCCCAGCACCTCTCCCATTCCAGCCAGGCCAGCCAGACCGCCGGAGATAAACATACTGATCAAAATAATCCGGTTCACCCTAATTCCGCTGTACTCCGCGGCCTGTTTATTGGCTCCCACGGCATCGATCGAGTATCCCAGAGACGTTTTTTTCATCATAAACCACACAATAAAAGCGCAGATGACGGCGATCAGAATCCCTCCATGAAACAGGGTCCCCTTCATCAGGATGGGGAGCCGGGCGGTGGGTAAAATCTGGAGTGAGGATGGATTGAAAGCCCATTTCGGCTGCAGATGATATTTCAAGAAATAGAAAGAAAGCCAGATAGCGATAAAATTGGAGAGCAGGGTGGTAATAACCTCATTAGCGTTGAACCGGGTCTTCAAAAAACCACAGAGCCCCGCCCAGATCCCTCCCACCAGAAAAGCAGCCGCCATCGCTAAAATGATGTGAATGACTTTCGGGAAACCAGGAAGATAGATCGCCACCACCGCGGCGGCCAACGCTCCCAGAAAGAGCTGGCCTTCCGACCCGATATTCCACATCCCGCACCGGAATGAAACGACCAGGCCAAGGCTACAGAAGAGAATCGGCCCCATGCGGATAAAAGTCTGACCCAGCGCGTCAGGGCTCCCCAGCGCCCCCACAATCAGACCCTGATAAACAACTACCGGATTAAAACCGGAGATGACGATCAGAATAGAAAAGACTATAAAAACCACCAGCATCGCTAACAGAAAAGATCCAATCTGGGCGAGCGCCGTGACCTGTCCGCTGGTATCATTCACCATAGTTCAGTCATCCTTCTCCAGACCTACCATCAGCCGACTGATAGTGTCAAGATTAACTTCCCGGGGAGAGAGTTCCCGCAGCTCCCCCTCATAGACAATGGCAATGCGATCGGATAATTTCATGACTTCATCCAGGTCCTTGGAAATCAATAGAATACCTCTGCCCTTTTCAGCTTCTTCAATAAGTCTTGTGTGGACAAACTCGGCGGTCTTGAAATCCAGACCATGGGTGGGCTGGGCCACTATCAATAAGTCAGTATCGAGCGATAGTTCGCGAGCCACAATCATCTTCTGCAGATTACCCCCGGAGAGGCTGGAGGCTCGGGCGTTCGGACCCGCCGCTTTCACGCCATATTCTTCAATTAAGGACAGGGAGAATTGTCTGATCGCCGTCGCGTCACGCAGGCCATGGGGATAAAACCGGGACATCCGTCCCACACCCATAATCATATTCTCGGAGATCGGCAGTTTGAGGAAAGAACCGATTGTCCGCCGCCCCTCGGGGATGTAGGCCAACAGGTTATTTATCCTTAACCGGTACGGCGACAGGGAAGCGGTTATATCAGTCCCCTTTAATAAAATCTTTCCCGCCCGGGGCCGAAGAAACCCGGTCAGCACATCCAGGATGTCCTTCTGCCCGTTTCCCGCGATCCCCGCGATTCCCATGATCTCACCCCGGTTAACCGTAAAAGATACCTTTTTCAGGTTCCCCCGCCGGTCTCCTGACCCGGTGATTAGATTTCGAACCTCCAGAATACTATCCAGTTTTTTCCCTTCCGGCCGGGCGGTTCGGCGTGAGATGGCGATCTTTTCTTCGAACATCGCTTTTAATAGAATATCCTTGGAAACCTCTTTTCTCTCCTCCGTTAAGGTCACCCGACCGGCCCGCAAGACCGTTATCCGATCACAATCGAGAGCTTCCTCCAGTTTATGCGTAACGAATATTATCGATCGACCTTTTCGGATCAGGCCTTTAAGCAGGCCAAATAATTTCTTTACCTCCTGAGGGGCCAGCAGGGAGGATGGTTCATCCAGAAAGATAATCTCGGCATCCTGGTAGAGCAGTTTCGTTAATTCGATATGCTGCTGCTCTCCCACCGAGAGATCTTCCACAATTGCCGTGGCATTAAGTTTAAATCCGGTAGTCCGGTTCAATTCGTTCACTGTCCGGTTTATCCTGGCCCGATCTATGAAGAGACCGTGTTTCACCGGGATCTCCCCGTAGAGAATGTTTTCGCCCACGGTAAAACTCGGGACCAGGTCTGAGTATTGAGAAACCTTCCCGATCTTATACTTTAAGATCGCGTCACGGGTACTGGTAATTCGGGCTTTTTTCCCATTGACATAGATTGTCCCCGCGTCCGGTTTTAACACCCCGTAAAGGACATTCAGCAAGGTTGATTTCCCGGCGCCGTTCTCACCCAGCAGAGCGTGCAGTTCACCCTTCCGAACCTCGAAATCAATCCGGTCGTTGGCCACCAGGGAATCGTAGGTCTTAACAATCCCGATCGCTTGTAAAGCTGGCAACATAACTATATCCTTAGAACTTAACCCTCACTTCGCTCGGACAACTTTTCCTCTAAGGAGAGCAGGAAATCAGGAGAATTTAAAATACTCTCCCTTCCTGCCTTCCTGCTTTCCTTATGGGTTATTGAAATTCCGAAACAGGAATTCAGCTTCGCAACTTATTAAACCGCGAATCCCTGCCCCGAAGAAGGCGGGGGTCTTGAATCTTCACTAATTATTGTCTGAACGGAAACCCCGAATTTTAGAGAATTTGTCATTGCGAGGAACGAAGTGACGAAGCAATCTCCTCACAAACTAAACAGATTGCTTCGTCGTTCCTCCTCGCAATGACCTGGTTTTAGGGTTTTTCGGTCAGACACTAATTAAAAAGAAATAGAACTACGAATTCTTGTCCCGAAGTAGGCGGGAACGCGAATTTTTAGCCCGCGATGACCACAGGTCATTTTGTGGGTACACGAATTTACTTCAAAATATGCCTACAATATTGGTTTAATGCTTGCCCATTCTTATTTTTTTTACAGAAAAAATAAGATTATTGAACAGGGGATCAAATTATCAGCGTGACAATAATTTGATCCCCCGTTCTATTTTACTTCTGGGGCGGATTCTTGAACTTATCCAGTTCTTCGGCGTCATAGATTACCGGAACTTTCAACTCTCCGCTCTTAATCTTGGCTTTGGCTTCCGCCACTTTCTGCTTGACCTTATCGGGGACGTTTCTCAGCGGAGCGATTACATCGTAACCTTCCTCGTTGCCGAAATACCGAACATGATTCCCCTTCATCTGGCCGCTCATATAATCCTCCACGGCACCTTCCAACATTTCCGGGTGAGGACAGAGGCGACTGGTAAGAAAGAGATCAGGCGCGTACTCGCTCATGTCCCTTGCCTCTCCAATCATAAATACGCCCTTCTCCTTACAGGCGTTGATCACCCCGAAGTTCCCATCATCAGCCATGGTAAGGATCACGTCACAACCGGAGTCAATCAGAGTCAGGGCAGCTTTATAACCCTTCTCCGGGTCGTTCCAGCTCCCCAGATAGACGGTGGTGACCGTAACATCGGGGTTGACCGATCTGGCGCCCAGCGCCAGTCCGACGCCCGGTATAATAGAGCAGGGATAAGCCATCCCCGCGATGTGGCCGATCTTGTTGGTCTTGGTCATCATCCCGGCGGCGATCCCGGCCAGATATCCCCCTTCTTCCGCTCGTACGGTATAGGAGGTAACATTGCTGGGAACCTCGTTGATATGACTTGGCTGAAGATTGATGATTGCGAACCAGGTACCGGGGAATTTATCCGCCAGTTCCCGGGCCGCCTCAAAACCAGCTTCGGAAGTGTAGATGATGTTTGCCCCTTTATTGGCAAGCGATTCAAAGACCGGCAGATGCTCGGCAAAGGGCAGCGTGTCGGTCCAGGAGACCTGAATATCCGGGTATTTTTTCTTTATGTTCAGATACCCGTCATAAAGATGCTGGCTCCAGGAACCATCGGTCTTGGGACCAACAGTTACGATATCCAGCTTAATCGGCTTCTCTACTTTCTGGCTCTCCTCGACAAAAGCATTCAGGATCTCTTTTCCGCTCTGCCCTACCATCTCCACATAAACATCACGCACCGGCAACAAAGCTTTCCGGAAGAGGGCAACGTTTCCGGAAGGAAGTTCCACGATCTCCGCTCCCTTGATTTTTTCGATCTTCTCCCGCCATTCCTGATCATTTTTCTGGTCAATTTTGACGGCATAGTCCACCAGTCCCTTACTGGCATCAACGATGATATCCTGGATATTTTTAGGAAGTCCCTTAAACCATGATTCACTGGCGACCAGGATGGAAACAAAGATCCCGTGATTACTCACAATAATATAGTCCTGGACTTCATAAAATTTCATCTCCCCGATAGTCCAGAATGGATTCTCCTCACCTTCGGCCATCCCCAGCTGAAGAGCGGTATAAAGCTCATGATAATCAATCGCGACCGGAGCAGCCCCCAGAGCTTTATAACTTTCGATGATAATCGGCGATGCCATAGTCCGCCATTTAAGGCCTTTGAAATCATCCGGAGTGAGGACCTTCTTATTGGCGGTGAACTGCTTGTAGGAGAAGGGGAAGAACGCTAAACCGATCAGATCTTTTTTCTCAAAGGCCTTATTGAGTATCTGGGCGGCCGGGCCGTTCATAACTTCAGCCGCCTTCCAGATATCACCCGGAAGGAGAAAGGGGATGTCAAAGATCTGGACTTCCGGAATGATCCCCCCCATATGTCCGGCCGGCAGGATCCCCATTTGCATGGCGCCCATCTGGCACATCTGGGCCATATCCGGCCCGGTACCCAACTCCGATGAGGGATGGATAAAGACCTCAATCTCTCCCTTGCTCTTTTTTTCCACCAACTCCTTGAATTTCTCGGCCGCCGACTGGGTTGAGGAATCCATAACTTCCACGTGCCCCAGACTGATTGTATACTTGGCGGCAGAGAAAACGTCTCCGGTCCGGATGAATAATCCGAACCCCAGGCAAAGCACCAGCGCCAACAGAACAACAATTCCTTTCTTCATGACTGACCTCCTATAAAACTGATTTTCGTTAATGGAACGACGACAGACATCCGGATATTATCACCTCCTTTCTATTATTATCGCTGTCGTATTTTATAAAAGAAATGTATTGTAACACTTTAGCGCTTTGAAAATCCACCCAACCCCTCGTCACGATGCTCCGCATCGTGACGGAGCCGGCTCGGTGCGTTCCCACGCAGAGCGTGGGAACGAGGTAAAGGGGCTAAAGTGTTACAATGTATTTTCATTTTTCAGGTCCCGCTGGTTCAGGAAAATAGCAGACGGGGGAGAAAAAGTACCAGATCCGGAAAGATCATGGTTATGATCAATACTATGATCCCGCACATTATAAATGGGGGCACCCCCTTGATCACTTTGTAAAAAGGGAGCCGGAATATTGCGCAGGCGGTAAATATATCACAGCCAAAGGGCGGGGTAGCCGACCCGATGGCCGCGTTCAGAGTGATCAACGCTCCCAGATGAACCGGATTGATCCCATAGGATCTGCTAATCGGGAGAAAGATCGGAGTGAGGACCAGCATAGCAGAGATGGGATTAAAAAACATCAGAGCGATAAAGAAGATTCCATTAATTATAAACAAAAGCCCCAGGGGGGAAGGGTTGACCGTGGCTATCAACTGCGCCGCCATATAGGGGATCCGGGCTATGGTCAGCAGCCAGATAAAAGCCGTGGCGCCACCGATCAGGATGAATATCATGCCGTGAGTAATACCCGAGGTAAGAGCAACCCGGGGAATCTCAACGACCTTGATTGACCGGTAAATGCAGAGCTCGAGCACTAAGGCATATGCTACCGCCACCCCGGATGCCTCGGTAGGACTGAAGATTCCGGAATATATTCCCCCGATGATGATCACAATGAAACCAAGCGGTCCCGCAGCCCTCTTGATAGCTTTCCATACCTCTCCTCTCGAGGCCCGTTCCATCCGGGGGATCTTGTACTTCCGGGCATAAAACCAGGAATACGCCATAAAAGATAATCCCAGCAGGATCCCCGGAACAAGTCCGGCCATAAAGAGAGCCGCGACCGATGCGCCGGAGATAACTCCAAAGACAATCATAAATATACTGGGGGGAATTAACTGGGCGACATCACTGGCATTAATGATCAAGGCGGTGGCAAAGGACTGATGATATCCGTGCTTGATCAGCCAGGGATGCATCGTGGTTCCAATTGCCGCTACCGCGGCCTGAGTGGAACCGGAGACCGCCCCGAATATCATACAGGAAAGCGTGGTGGTATGGGCCAAACCTCCGGGCAGGTGGCCGACCAGGGCTTCCGCCAGATCTGTTAACCTCCTGGCCATCTCACCTTTTACCATAATATCGGCGGCAAAGATAAAGAGGGGAACCGCGACCAGGGGAAACGGACTGATCCCGGCAATGGTACGCTGGACCAGGACAAATAAGGGGGCATGACTCAAGTAAATCGGCATGGCCGCAACGGTGGGCAATAACATTACCACAAACATCGGGAATCCTACCACCAGCAGGATAATAAGCATAATCAGGAGAAACAGAGCCATTTTAATTCCCTCTTATTCAATACCCAGGTAAATACCCTTTTCTCGAATGTTTCTCAAAAAGGCGAGACAGAAATATATTCCAGTCAACAAAAAACCGATCGGAGCGGAGATATAGAAAAACCAGAGAGGAATCCTCAACGCCGCGGAGACCTGACCTCGCATGATGGTTGAAGCAGTCAATTGCCAGCCCAGAAATGAAAAGAAAAGGGAGAAGAGACCGGTAAATAAACAGATAATGCTGACGACCGCTTTTCTTGGCTTCAGGGGAAGTCTATTAACCAGAGCGGACATGCTGATATGGATGCCCCGCCGGGCGCAGACCGCCGTCCCGAAGAAGGTAACCCAGATTACCCCCCAGAGCGCGACTTCATCCAATCCGACGAATATGATATTGAGATGGCGACAGATCACATTGATGATAACACTGGCCGCGATAAGAAGTATTCCCCCGGAAACTAAAAATATTTCCAGAAATCTTATAGAACGGTTCACGACTTGAAGTACCCTGGTCATCTCCTATCTCCTGATTCCCTGATTCCGGGCCGGATTTGCCGATCAGCCGGGTTAGTCACCCGCAGTGCAATCAGGGCTAAAAGGGCGGCTCCCACCGGCAGAGCATTCTCATCTATATCAAAGCAGCTGGTATGGAGTCCACAAGATCCGTCCCGACCTGGGCTTTTAATCCCTAAATGAAAATAGGCTCCGGGAATATTGTCCAGAAATATAGAAAAATCATCGCCCAGCATAGTAAGAGAGTCTTCCTTTATCGAGGCCGCACCCAAAAGCGCTTCCGCCGACTCTTTTACAATCCCGGTCATCTCCGGGGAATTTACCAGCGGGGGTATCAACTCCCGGTATTCACAGGAAGCCCCAGCCCGAAACGATGCCGCGGTCTTCCGGCAGATCCTTTCAATGATTCCGGGAAGAGAAGCCCGGATATTCGGATCGACACACCTGACCGTCCCGGTCAGGTCAACCCGGGAGGCCACGATATTTCCCGCCTCCCCCCCGTTAAAGGTCCCGATGGTTATCACGACCGGCTCGAGGGGGTCGATTTCGCGGCTGACCGCGGTCTGCAGGTTCATTACTATGGCGGAGGCGGCTACAATGGCGTCAATCCCCCGATGCGGGAGCGCGCCGTGTCCTCCCTGTCCGGTGACCGTGATTCTCAGCTCATCGATCGACGCGTATAAAGGCCCTTCTTTTAAGCCGACCGATCCGACGGGGAGGTCCGGATCGACATGAAGGGCAAAGATCGCATCCGGCCTCGGACCATCAAGGACACCATCAGCCAGCATGGCTTTTGCCCCGCCATCAAGCTCCTCGGCGGGCTGAAAGATAAGTTTAACCGTGCCCATCAGTTTATCTTTTAAAGAGACCAGAAGTTCCGCCGCGCCCAATAGACAGGCAATATGGGCGTCATGCCCGCAGGCATGCATGATCCCGGTCGTTTGAGATAAATATGAGACGGCCGACTCCTCCTGGATGGGAAGAGCGTCCATCTCTGCTCGCAACCCAATTACCGGTCCGGGGCATTTCCCCTCAATAACGCCTACCACCCCGGTCTTTCCGATCCCCGTTTTACAGGGGATCGCCAGAGCTTGCAAGCGCTCACTGATTAATTTAGAGGTTTTGTATTCTTTAAAGCCAATTTCCGGATATTGATGAATCACCCTCCTGATCCCGGAAAGATCGCCCGCAATTGCTCCGGCTTTTTCCTTGATAATTGTCGGCAGATTATATCGCATAAAATGGATTCCAATTAAAGCTACACCTTTTTTTCGAACTCCCAATCCGGGACCGAGTATTCGGTTTTTTCCCGTCGGGGGAGGGAGATCATTCTGGTAACTACGTCCCTGGTGGTTAACTCCATATCTCCCTTCCGGTTGCGAACAATCACATTTTTCAGCCAAGCCTTGTTATCGGTTTCCGGGTAGTCCTGTCTGTACATCGCCCCCCGGCTCTCTCTTCTTAACAGCGACGCCCTGGTTACGATTTCCAGAACCCGCAGAAGCGGACGGTTTTCCAGGGCTGTTACCCACTCCCGGTTATAGATCTTTTCATTGGTTTTAGTCGCCAGAAAAGGCAGCAGATCGGCCTGGATTTTTCTTAAATCTTCCAGGCATCGTTTTAAACCATCTTCATTTCGAATTGGCCCCACGTTGGCAAATGCCGTCTCCTGAATTCGACGCCTCATCTCATACGGGTCAACCCCTTCCTTCCGGTTCAGGGGTCCATATATCCGCTCATAAAATCTATCCACCTGCTCCCGGTTCACCTCCGACATCGATATCTTCCTGGCTTCCTCGGCCGCGGTCTTTCCCGCCAGGGCTCCGAATACCAGGCACTCCGTAATTGCGTTTCCCGATAATCGGTTCGCGCCCATCGTACCTCCCTGTACTTCTCCCGCCGCGTATAGCCCGGGGACGGTTGTTTCACCTCTCCCGTTTACCTTCACCCCTCCGTTCCAGTAATGGGCCGCCGGCCCCGCTTCATAGGCCACCTCCCGCGGATCCATCCCGAACTCCACCAGGTCAAAATTACCGTACCTTAATCCCTTCCACCACTCCATCGTCGCCGCCGAATAGTCAATAATCTCCGCCGGTTGATGCTTGAGCGAAACCCAGATCCCTCCGTGGGGACCGCCCCGGCCCGCCAGAATCTCCGCGTGCTGAGCGATCGAGGCCACATCCCTGGTTGTCCCCATCTCCATCCGCACCGGATCCCACTTCTTCATAAACCGCTCCCCGAAACGGTTCAGCCACCACCCTCCCACCCCGCCGCTGGAAAAAATATAGGGGAAGTCCACCCCCGACATACTTTCCGGCCAGTAGAGGCAGGCGGGGAGGAAGAGGGGAAACTCCATATCCACCAACTCCGCCCCCGCCTCATATGCCATAACGATCCCATCTCCGGTCAACTCTTCCGGTGCCGTCGTGATCGGGTAAACCCGCATTGCTCCCCCGGTTGCCAGGACCACCACCTTGGCCCTGATTACCAGAA
>Ga0307990_1003789_pt1 | contig 11378 bp, 8 predicted proteins | sample EllFjometagen129_FD_203168 | JGI IMG/M metagenome (GOLD analysis project Ga0307990, IMG submission 203168) | Marine microbial communities from Ellis Fjord, Antarctic Ocean - #129 | ecosystem: Environmental > Aquatic > Marine > Unclassified | place: Southern Ocean | collected 2014-10-08
ACTGACAGATTTAAATTCGTTTTTCCCAAAGCATACAAGCGAATTGATTTTAACTGCACAACTAAAATTTCACCGCTTTGATCATTAAATCGATCAAACACAATTCCGTGAGGCTTCACTTCCTCTGCCGAGATACTCACGTCCTCCGGAGCAATGATAATTCGTAGTTTATCTTTGTGTTGTAAATCCTCAGGGACAGAAAGCCGAATATCATCTGATAAATTAATTTCCGCTTTATGCGCCCTGTTTTCAATTTCAAAATAATTTTTCACTCCGGTAAAGGCGGCAATAAATGCATTCGCAGGATGATTGAACAGACTCCGGGTATCACCGGACTGTATTAATTTTCCCTGATGCAATACTCCCAACTTATTTGACAGCGCCAAGGCAAGCTGATAATCATGCGTGACATGGATAAAAGTTTGTCCTTCGCGATTAAGCGTTCTCAATAAACTTTGCAATTGAAATTTATAGTGCTGATCAAGGGATCGCATGGGCTCGTCAAGCAAAATAATGTCAGGTTTCATGGCAAGGGTTCGAGCCAAAACCACACGTTGAATTTCTCCACCTGAAAGGCTGTCCGGATATCTTGATAGCAAGCTTTCAACGCCACAGGTTTTTGCAAGCTTTTGAACTTCCTGATTCCGTTTGGATTTACTCAAATGGCTTAAAGAATAAGCAATATTTTCACTCACCGTTTTATGCGGAAAAATGGAATCGCCCTGAAACATAATCCCAAATTTCCTATCGGATATGGATTGCGTCGTGATATCCCGGTCACGAAATAATATCGTACCAGAGTCGGTTTTTTTTACCCCGGCAATCAAATCAAGCAACATGGATTTTCCTGCACCAGACTGTCCCAGGATCACATAATAATCTCCGGGATTTATCTCGAGAGAAACATCCGAAAGCGAAAAATCGCCAATCGTTTTATTGATTTGCCGTATGCTTAACATGTTTTGGTTTTGCAAAATATCGTAATAAATAAAAAATCACCAGTGCGACAATAATGAACAGCACAGCAACAGGACGTGTATATTTTAAGCCGTAACTTGTAAAGCGCTCAAAAATCATAACGGGTGTTGTCATGGGGTGATAAGCGATAATGACCACTGCTCCGAACTCACTCATTCCTCGTGCAAACATCATGATTAAACCGGACAACACACCACGCCAGGCAAGGGGCAGCGATACGGTAAAAAAACAACGAAACGGCGAGGCGCCCAAATTTCTTGCTGTCAACTCAAGGCGTTTTGGAACCGCTGCAAAGGCATCGCGAGCGGCATTAATCAGAAACGGAATACTGACAAAAGCCATTGCAAGTCCAATTCCGAGCGGACTTCCCACAAAACTTAAACCCACCGATTCAGCCATTTGTCCGAGGACAGTATCTCGTGACACAAATCCCAGCAAAGCAATCCCTGCGGCAGTATGAGGAATCACAATCGGCAAATCAATTAATGCCTGCAAAAACGTTTTGCCGACAAACTGTTTTCTTGCCAATAACCATGAAAACGGAATGGCTGCCACAGCAAAAAACAGGGTGGAAAATGCGGCACTCAACAAGGTTACTTTAATGCTTGACTGTACCTCAGGTTCTCTGACAGTTTCCATCATTGCGGGAAACTCCGTGTGCAAAAACATGGAAACCAAGGGAGCTACAATGAATAATAAAACCAAAGCGCCCAATAAAGCAAACAGTACATTAAAACCTATGTTGGTATATTTCGGCATTATTTGTCAGCCAAATTTCTATATTCAATTTTTGAAACCGATTTGATTGCTCTATCTGAAAAGAAATCGGCAGGAACAAATAAACGAAATTTACCGCCATTAATATCTCCCCTGTCGTTTATCATAACTTCAGACTGATCGTTTCTATTCATTATTTCAGAGAAAGAAAAAACCGCACGATATCCGTCCACGGAAGCAATGATAAAAATTCCGTGCTTTAGTGCCTCAACATCAAATGCATAATCTGATGCAATAACATTTTTCAGCCACTTTCCTTCAAAATCAGTTATCCCGTGAATCCCACGACCTCGCCCATAAAAGGTATTTTTAACAAGCTGTGTTGTGAGGCCTTCATCAAATGCCTTGATTTCACGGAGAAAATCGCCGGTATCATACAATTCAAGCGATTCTGCAAACAGCGGCTCTGTCTCGGGAATTTCAGGAAACTCTCCAGAACAAGAATGTATGCTGATTTTTGTCGGATTTTCAATCATACGGTCAGTGAATAAATCCAAGGCCGGAATGAGTTGAGTTTTTTCAGGCAAAGGCCATTGATCTTTAGTTTTTGAGGGCACAATCGGATTTACGGCATTTGCGATCAATATTTGATGTTGATTGACGGCATAATAAATTTCTCCCCATGAAAATACTGCAAAATCACCTGCTTCATTCTCAACGGTTACATATAAATCAATGATTGGCGAATAATCTGCTTCATTGGCTTTATCCACTTTAATTTCATTCAGAATATCATACAATGACACGCCGTAAAATTCATAAGCTCCAATGAATTCGCCACCTTGCGCTGTAAATCGTGTATCTTTAAATAAAACCGAACGCACCGGAAAGTCAGATAAATCCAAATTCATTTCCTGTGTAACTTCACCGGCAATTTGAATACTGAAATCGCTTTCTAAGTGTTTCTGCGGCGCATCATCATAAAAGTCATTGGTTTCAATGGTGTCATTATTTACGTTTACGATTTCCTCACTTTCTTGAGGCGCTTGACACGCAAAAAACATAGCAGTCAGCAGTAATAGTGTAATTTTTTTCATAATCGTTATTATTTTAAATTGAGTTGTTTTATCGTTTTCTCATCTGGAAAAATTGGTTCCTGCCCAAGATTTTCCAAGATTTTCATTCCCTTATCGGGATGCAATAAAAATGATAAAAATTCTTCAGATAATGCAGGATTTTCTGAAGTTTTTGGAATCGTCAGGGAATAAACCATTGCTTCGGCAATCATTTCGACAGAATCGCCGGGTTGATTTCCATGAATATAGGTAGAGGAATTTCCATACCAATTATTCAGCTCAGGATTTGCAAGATTAACAGAATCTGAAAGGCTGATAAAATTCAAATCGTGCTGAACTGCAACAGATTTATAAATAAAAATATAGTCAATCGCATGCGCTTCAAGCAATCCGAGCAAATCGGTTTCTTTCGGACGAATGTATTCATTATCTTTTTTTAGTAGTTTCAAAACCTGCTGATTATCGCTGCGCATGGCTTCAAGTTGCAAAAGTAAAACAGTGCGATAACCGCAAGGATCGGCATGTGGATTTGACCTGCCGTAAATTATGCTTTGTCCAGAAAGAATATCCTTCCAATTAGTATGATTCATTTTTTCACTTTCCCGGGACTTATCTGTAAATGCAATCACCATTTCATTTCTTGCAAACGGCAAATTCCAGTTTGCGTAATCAGGAATAAGGAATTTGTCAATTACACGTATATCAGCAGAAGCCATTAGGTCACAATTTCGATTCAGCTCCGTGATTTTTCTTGCACAATCGACCGATCCGGCAGCTTCGAGTTGTATTGTAACATCAGGATTTTCTAAAAGATAGGCGGTTTTTATTTCGTGAAAAGGCACCGATAAACTTCCTGCATGAAAAATAATGATGCGATTTTCATTTTTGTTATATTTACAGGAAATCCCTGTCATCAGTAAGGAAACAGCCAATCCGACAATTAAAAATGTTCGTATTTTTCTCATTTTAAAAGTTCAATTTTCACAGCAGTTAATTTAAAGGGTGCAATTTTAGAATACGGATCTAAATCCGATCGAGTTAATCGATTGACACGTGCTTCAGCAAAATGCCATGGCATAAACAACTCACCGACAGCTACTTCATCAGTTAATTTTGCAAAAGTCTCCAGTTCTCCCCTGCTGTTTGATAATCGTACTTTATCGTGGTTTTTTATCCCGAGGATATCGGCATCAACAAAATTAATAAGTACATAAGATTCATCTGCAAAGGCATTCAAGGAATCGTTTTTTCTCGACATGGTTGCAGAATGATACTGATACAAAATTCGTCCGGAATTCAAAATGAACGGATGTGCTTTATCAGGTTGTTCAGTACTTTCTACATACTCAACAGGAAAGAGTTTTGCCAGACCGTTTGGTGTATTAAACTTATCAAGAAACAGGGTGCTTGTTCCCAGATGATTTTCGTCCGGACAAGGCCATTGAATTCCCTGATTTTTAATTCGGTCATAAGAAATTCCACGCATAATGGGCGCTGCCTGAGCAATTTCATCAAAAATTTCCTTAGCGGATTGATATTGTCCGATAGGTGTTCCCATTGCATTTGCAATATCAAGGATAATTTTCCAATCCTCACGTGCTTCACCCGGCGCATCAACTGCCTTACGCACCCTCAACACACGACGATCTGAATTCACAAAAGTTCCATCTTTTTCCGCAAAAGAAGCAGCCGGCAAAATCACATCTGCAAACCCGGTTGTCTCCGTATGGAAAATATCCTGCACTACCAGAAAATCGAGTTTTTCAATGGCTTTTTGGGTATGATTCAAATCGGGGTCTGTTACCATAGGATTTTCACCCATTATAAACATTCCCTTGATATCCCCGTGATATGCAGCATGCATAATTTCAACAGTTGTCAGCCCATTTTCTCCAGAAAGCGACTCATAATCGGTATTCCACAATTTTGCAATACGCTTTCGATTTTCATCATCTCCTATCGGGATATATCCAGGATACACCACGGGAGAAACACCAACATCGGTTGCCCCCTGCACATTGTTTTGTCCGCGCGGCGGATCAATTCCACATCGCTCTCGCCCGATTTGTCCGGAAATCAGCATCATGTTGATAAGTGAAAAAACATTGTTTGTTCCCGAAGTTTGCTGGCTCATTCCCATTCCCGTAGCAATCATGGCAGTATCTGCTCCGGCATAAATTCGTGCAGCCTGAATGATTTTATCCGCAGGGACATTGGTTGTTTTTTCCGTGTATTCGGGTGTATATTTCTCAACAAGTTGTTTCAGCTCGGCAAAGGCTTTCATTCCTCCCTCAACACGGGTTTCGATGAATTTTCTATCAATCATGTCATCCTGAATGATTTGCCGAATGATTCCGTTCAACAGCGCGACATCAGTACCTATTCGTTGTTGCAGCCAGAGTGTTGCGTATTTAACTAAGGGAGTCCATTTGGGGTCACAAATAATTATTTTTTGTCCTTTTCGTGCCCCAGATTTCACATAAGTTGCCGTGATAGGATGCGTTTCTATGATATTATTTCCGGTAACAAAGAGACAGTCTGTTGTTTCAAAATCTTCAATGGAATTACTTCCTGCACCATCACCAATGGATTTCAACATAGCCGTTACCGTTGATGCATGACACAAACGGGTACAGTAGTCCAGATTATTACTTCCAAAAGCCATGCGGACAAATTTTTGAAAAATATAATTGTCCTCATTCGTGCATTTTGCGGATGCATATCCTGCTAAAGCCTTATTACCGTTTGTTTCAATAATTTCAATAAATTTTTCAGCAATTAATCGTATGGTTTCATCCCAAGATGCTATACGAAATTCACCGTTTTCCTTAATTAAAGGATGTGTCAGGCGTTTTTTACTACTGACAAAATCGTAACCGAAACGTCCTTTGATACAAAGCCGACCATCGTTTGGCATGACATCCTCAACACCGTCGGAACGCAAAATCTTATTGTCTTTTACTGATAATTCAATTTGACAACCAACCCCACAATAAGGACAGGTGGTTTTTACTTTTCTTTCTAAACTATCTAATTGGATTTCATTGCGATGCGGCTTTTCAACCAATGCTCCGGTCGGACACATCTGTACACATTCTCCGCATCCATCACATTCCGACTCGTTCCACACGCCGTTTCCGGCAACGATATACGACGTTATTCCTCTTTCAGCATAGGACAAAATATTTTTACCCTGTACTTCATCACAGGCTTTTATGCAACGGAAACATTTTATGCATTTTGACGCATCGTAAGTTAGCACCGGAGAAGAATCATCCACAGGAGCCGGAATCATAGAGCGGATATCAAGAATTGATCGTTTTACTTCTGTTTCGATGTCATATTTTTCTGCCAATTCCATCACTTCATCCCGGTAGGAGCCATCATTTTCAGGATTATATTCCGTTAATAAATACTCCAGTGTGTGTTTGCGTGCCGCTTCGGTTTCCTCATCAAAGGCGATAATTTTCATGCCATCGCTCACAGGAACGGTACATGACATGACGAGCCCTTTTTGTCCTTCAATTTTCACAACACAGACTCGACATGCACCGGTAGGCGAGAGTTTTTTATGATAACATAAATGCGGAATTTTTATTTGGTTATCAAGAGCAACCTGCAATAGATTTTTCCCTTCCTCAGTTTGGATTGTTTTATTATCGATTTGAATTTGAATTTGCTTTGCCATGATGAATTAGATTTTATCTTTAAGGTGTTGATTAAAGCTGGAAATCGGAATAATCGGAGATGCTCCCAAGGGACAAAGTGAGTTTGCCGCAATGTATTCTGCTTCGGATTGCATTTTTTCCAAATGAGCATTGATTGCTACTTTATCAAGGATTTTTATTTCTTGAGCCATCAATGCGAGCTGAGCTGTGCCCACCCGACATGGGATGCATTTTCCGCAGGATTCATGTTTGAAAAACTCCATAATGTCTGCCATGAAATCAAACAAATTTCGGGTCTCATTCAGCACCATAATTGCACCACTTCCCAAAACACCGCCAATTTTTTTCATGCTGTCGTAACAGAGCGAAATATCCAAATGCTTATCTGAGACAAAACTTCCGGCTGCCCCTCCGACCAATACTGTTTTTACGGGAATATCATCTTTCATGCCGCCGGCAATTTCAATTAATACACGCAAACTGATTCCCATTTCGGTTTCATAATTTCCGGGCCGATTTACATCACCGCTGACACTAAATATTTTTGTTCCGGGGGAATTTCCTGTTCCGAATTTACGATACGCATCTGCTCCATTTTCAAGGATAAACGGCATATGAGCAAATGTTTCCACATTGTGTACCAAGGTCGGTTTTTTCCATAAACCATGTTGAGCGGGGAAGGGTGGTTTAATTCGGGGATATCCACGTTTTCCTTCAAGGGATTCAATCAGTGTCAACTCTTCACCACAGAGGTATGAACCGGCACCCAGTCGGATTTCCAAATCCAAATTAAAATCGTCATCTGTATCAAACGATTTTCCTAACCAGCCTTCGGTGTAATAATTATCTAAGGCACGCTGAATTTTTTGTATTGATTCCGTGTATTCCCCTCGAATGTATATAAACCCTTTTGTTGCGCCGATTGCCCAAGCGGCAATCAGCATGCCTTCAATTAGCAAATGCGGATCATTTTCCATAATTGCCCGATCTTTAAAGGTTCCGGGCTCCCCTTCATCAGCATTGCAAATAATATATTTTTGTCCGCAATAGCGACACGTACTTTCATCGGTAAACTTCCCTTTTAATCCGGCTGAAAAACCGGCACCGCCACGCCCACGCAAGCCACTTTCATTAATCGCTTTTAAAACATCAAGCGGTTCCATTTTCAGTGCTTTTCGAAACGCATTTAATCCTCCGGCACGTTCATATTGCGTAAAACTTTCAGCAGCGATTTTTCCTGCATTTTTTAATGCTATTTTCGTTTCAGTCATGATTTTAGGGTTTATTTTGCCTGTAATGATTTAAAATTGAATCGATTTTTTCAGGGGTTAGGTTTACATGCAAATCTTCATTAATCATCATCACGGGAGGTTTATCACAATGGCCGAGACATTCAGAAACTTCGAGCGTAAAACGTTTTTCAGCATCGGTTCCGTTGGTCGGAATATTCAGTGTGGATTGAATCGAATTAAGGATATCCTGACCTCCAAGCATGCGACAAACAGGAGATTTGCAAACACGAATTACATATTTTCCGCGAGGCTTACTGCTAAACATGGAATAATACTCCACCACGCCGTAAATTGCAGCTTTCGTAGTGTTCAGATATTTCGCAATTGCCGCAATATCCGATTCGGAAATGTAAGATTGGGCTGAATGGTTTTGGACATCATGCAAAATCATCAACAAGTTATCAATTGATGCTTCGTGTTTTTTAAGAATATCCTGTATTTGCATATTTTTGTGTTTTTGATAAAATTACAAAAAAAATGACACAGTCGAATTAAAGATTTGACTGATAAAAGCCTGACAAATGTCTATTTTGTGTCTGTCCATAATGTCCGATTTACTCACGATAAGATTTTGTTTTAGCGGTGTTCGTGATACCGCTTCGCTAAATTCTGCGTTACGCTCGTCTGAAAAATCCTCATTCGTCAGCTGACGGAGTAAATTCCGGTATTTTCAGACTTCGCAATCTTGCCAACGAACTTTCTAATACAGACTCTTTACGGTATTGACGGACTCTATTTAGTGTTTACTGACTCTCATATTAGCATTTAACCCGAAAAATTCACCGCAAATAATTAGATGTTAATACCGATTGTGAATCAAAATTGCCGATACAATTCATTTTATACTAATTTGAACTAACCTGCATTATTCATCGCAAAATTAAGCGTATTTAGGTATGCTTGAAATTATCTTTGCACATCTTCAAACCATCTAAACCCTTGAAATATAAAAATATGACTGCGGGTTTAGATGATTTAAATCTGCACAAAGGGAATTCCATGAGTAATGCAGGTAAAACCCTTGAAATATAAAAATATGACTGCGGGTTTAGATGATTTAAATCTGCACAAAGGGAATTCCATGAGTAATGCAGGTAAAACCCTTGAAATATAAAAATATGACTGCGGGTTTAGATGGTTCAAATCTGCACAAAGGGAATTCCATGAATAATGCAGGTAAAACCCTTGAAATATAAAAATATGACTGCGGGTTTAGATGGTTCAAATCTGCACAAAGGGAATTCCATGAATAATGCAGGCTAAAAACTTTCTTTATTGCCTTAGGGTTATCTCTACGGAAATTTGAAATAGTATTATGGTCGGGAACCAAACCTTTTAGCAACCACATAGTTTCTATATTCCGCTGACACTCTTTCTCTAATGCTCGCGAAGAACGGATCCTATTAAGATATCCATAAATATAAAGCTTTAGTAAATCCTTTGGATGATAAGCTGGACGACCTTCTTCTACATAATCTATTTTAAAACCCATGTCGCAAATATCCAGGCTATCTACAAATAAATCTATAAAACGAACTTCATTGTTTTCGCTTATTGACAAATCCATAGACTGGGGAAAATAATTCTAACTGATTTCTTGATACTCCATTAATGTATTTCATATAGTAAATATACTAATAATCAAGGGTTTATCTGTGTTAATAAGTAGAGAACTTATAAACAATATGAAATAAAAATTGGGTTTTTAGACAGTCTGACGATGGCGGTATGAAACGTTGGGGATTTCGGAACTATTCACTATCCAGTTACACCAAACTTGATGTGTGGTAGAATTGTCAATTAACCAATTATACCCCAATGTTTTATACCGCGTGTTGCCGTTTCGTTGTTTATTCAATTTTCTTTTTTCGTTCAATATAAATGTCGTTTGATACTTTTTTCAATGCTTTCATGAAGTCTTGTGAATCAATCGATTTTAATTGAATTTGCACAATATCTCTTAATTGTTTAAATCGCTCAATTTTATCAATCTTATTTCGTATTAAAATTGAGTTAATGTTTTCAAGATTTGATAATACAACAAGTTCATTTATACTTGCAAAATCACGAATATTTAATCCTTTTTTTGCTTTCTCAGGATTTACATCACGCCAATCTTTTGCCGTACATTTAAATAATGAGACATTCAACAAATCAGCTTCTTCTGCATAAATTAACCATTCTTTGTCTTTATCATAGTTTTTATCGGGCAGTATGCAATCCTTAACTGCATCTGTATGAATCTGATAGTTTGTTTTTGTTAAAATTCGCTTAACATTCCACTCAAGGTTGTATTGATTACTTTCAATTTCTTTTAATCGTTGATATTCCTTAATCATCAACAGCTTGAACATTGGACTTATCCATGAACCAAATTCAAAAGCTAAATCCTTATGAGCATAAGTCCCACCATATCTGCCTGATTTAGAAATAATCCCGATAGCATTTGTAGTGTCAATCCATTTCTTAGGTGTTAAGTTGAAGCTATTTAATCCAGCTTCTTTTCTAAAGGTGTCGAATTCGACACCTTTAAAATTCGGATTATTTAAAGTCTCCCATAATCCAATAAATTCAACTGTGTTTCGATTTCTCATCCAGTTCCGAATATGGTCAGAACCTTCTTCATCTCGAACCATATCTGTCAAACAGATGTAATCTTGCTCATCTTGTTTAACAATTGAAATTAGCTTGTTTTCAACTTCTATTTGAGATTTACTATTCATAAAATAAAATCATAATATTTATTTTTACAAATATACAATTCTTTAGGAATGTTTCAATTATGTGCACAATGCTTGTTTCAATGAACGGCAACGTTGGCTCTATGGCAATGTAATTTGCGGAGCAAATTATTTACTATAGATCATGTTGGCGTTTCGTTGGTTATTGTCATTTTGTTTTCATTTAAAATTATTTATTCCCCTGAACCAAATACCAATCCACCCATGAGTCTAACTGACTAACAGAATTAGGACGAAGCAAAATTTCCTGTTTGTTGTTTAGCAAATATATGGTTGGTGTTGCAAATACATGGTAATCTTTCACAATTGGGCTTTCCCATTTTTTATAGTCGCATAAACTGATGAACGGGAAAGGTTTTATAAAATTTCTAAATACATCCTTTTCTACGTCAAGCGAAACAAATACGACTTCAATATTGTATTTTTCCCATTTCTGATATTGAAGGGTTGACTGTGACAGTTCCTGATGGCATGCAGGACACCAGCTTGCACCAAAGATAACTACGGTGTAGTTGCTCTCTATATCTGATATTTTTTTTGGAATAGTGGAGGTTTTGTAATTTGGCGCAAAAATTTCTCCAATAAAATCAAAATCAGGAGCTGTATTCCCTTTTTTCATGGCACGGTAGTTTTCCAATTGGGCAGCAAAATCGCTGCTGATAGTGCAACTCTTCTCATTAAGCAGTTTTAACGCTAAATATTCCGAAGCCCTGAACAAGCTGCGTTTTTCCAATACTTTGAATAAGTTCTCGGTTATTTCGTTCAACTTTTGCTCTTCCGATAAAAGATTTTCAACCAAAATATCTATGGATTTATTCATTTCTATGTAAACAGAATCTAACGAGCGACCGCTGTTTTCTATTAACCAAAAATGACTTTCGATGGTTTCTTTCAGCAAACCGCTTT
>Ga0307990_1003790_pt1 | contig 11375 bp, 8 predicted proteins | sample EllFjometagen129_FD_203168 | JGI IMG/M metagenome (GOLD analysis project Ga0307990, IMG submission 203168) | Marine microbial communities from Ellis Fjord, Antarctic Ocean - #129 | ecosystem: Environmental > Aquatic > Marine > Unclassified | place: Southern Ocean | collected 2014-10-08
GATCAAAATTGCATTTGCTTTAGCAAACAAATATTTTACTAAGAATTGAGCATTTTCAGTATTTACGCCAAGATTATCCTTTCCCCAAATTAAATTAAGAGGATTTTTTACTTTATTAAAATAAGGATTATTATCTTGTTGTTTCAAAGATGTATAGCTATTTTCATTTATAGGATGATTTGACTCATCAAAAACTTCTAAATTTATAATTACATCTTTAAATTGTGGAAGAACTATCTTTATAGTTGTTTCTTCTTGAGGAAGAAGGTTTAACTTAAAAGTGTTCTTATGTATTGAATCAAGAGTCTTAGTATCAAATATTTTAGTAATATCTGGATTATCTAGAGGAGCACCATTAATAATTGCTTCAACTTTAAAGGTAAATTTTGATAAAGATGTAAAATTATAGTCATTTATAATTTTGATTGAATTTAATCCATTTTCAATAACAATAGGACTATAAAGCTTTTTTATTTCTTTTAATTTAAAGCTTTCATCATATTGTGCTGAAATTAAACCATTACAGCAAAAATCAGCATCGTTTGGAAATTTCCCTTTCAAACCTGCATATAAATATTTTTCATCTTTAAAAACAAGGCTTTGATCTATGAAATCCCAAATAAAGCCACCTTGATAATTCTCATATTTTCTAGCTAAATCGGTATATTCTTTCAAGTTACCACAGGAATTTCCCATAGCATGACAATATTCGCATAGCACAAAGGGTTTTTGTGGATGAGCTTTAATAAAGTCTTCCACATCTTTAGGCTTAGTGTACATTTGGGATTCAACATCACTTATTGCCTCATATTCTGAGTCAAAAGCAACATTTTCATAATGAATAACTCGCTCTCCAAAAGTTTTCAAGAATTTACTTATTTTTAGTAGATTTGAGCCATCACTACTTTCATTACCACAGGAGAACATTACAATACAAGGATGGTTTTTATCCCTTTGAGCCATGTTATTGGCTCTATCCATTGTTGAGGCATTCCATTCTTTCTTGTTATAAGGAATAGCATTGGTATAATCTCTTTGACCGTATGCGTTTATTGTTGTTCCATGAGATTCTATGTTAATTTCATCCATTACATAAAATCCCATTCTATTACAAAGATTATAAAAAATACTTTGATTTGGATAATGAGAGGTTCTAATAGAATCTATATTATTATCTCTCATTATTAGAAGATCTTTTTTAATATCAGAGAAATCAATAGCTTTTGCTTTGGTTGCACTAAATTCATGTCTATTAACACCATGAAAAACTAGACGCTTATTATTAATATATAAAACATTTTTTACTATATTAACTTGTCTATAACCAAACTCAAGAGCACAGGTGAAAATCGAGTTTTCAGTTTTCAACTCAACAAAAAGTGTATATAAATTGGGCTTTTCATGATTGTATAAAGAAATATTTTCCATTTTATGAGTAAAAGAAATTTCATTTTTTCCATTTACTTCAACTTGCTTGAATAAAGGACCTTTTGTTAAAGATAAGAGTGAAAAATCTTCAATATTTATTTTATCACTTTTGTTTTCAACAGCACTTAAATAAAAGGAGAGGCTTGCCTTTGCTGTTTTATTTAATTTAATGTTTATATTTAAATTGCCAGATTCTAAAGATTTTGAAACTTTTGGATCAACAAAAATATCATGAATATATGTTTTTGGTAGAAAATTTAAATTTACATCTCTAAAGATACCACTTAGTCTCCAAAAGTCCTGATCTTCTAACCAGCTACCACTACAGTAATGAGTTACTATACAACTTATAAAGTTTTTACCAGGTTTAATAAAATTATTGATTTCAAAAGTTGAGGGGGTGAAGGAATCTTCTCTATAGCCCACATATTTTTCATTAATAAATAAGGCTAAAGAGGTTTCAACACCTTCAAATTTTAGATGAATCTCTTTTTCATCAATATCTTTACTATCGATAGTAAATTCTTTTTGATAAACAGCTACCATATTATCAAGTTTAGGAACTTGAGGTGGTAAAATACCCTCTTTACCATCCCAAGGATATTGGGTATTGGTATATTGAGGAAGATCAAAGCCTTCCATTTGAATATTTGAAGGCACTTTTATAGTGTCGGGATTATTAAGCTTTTTGCCATTTACCAATTCAATAGGAACTTTTGATGGGTTTTCAAAACATCTTATATTCCATTGTCCATTTAGCGATTGTGTTTTTGTAGAAGAGAAAAAATCGCTATGAGCTTCAAGAGAGCCTTCATTAAATTTAGACAGGTCTTCTAAATAGTTAAAATTAAACATGAATTATCCTTATATTATTGTTTTACAGATCCTACCATTCCTTCAACAAATTGTTTTTGGAATCCAAAGAATACAATTACAACAGGAGTTGTTGATAATGCTATTGCTACCATTATAACGCCATAATTGGGAGTATAAGAACTACTCATCGAAGATACAAGTAATGTAGTTGTTCTTTTATCAGTTGTTTGCAATACGATTAAAGGCCATAAATAATTGTTCCAACTTGTCATGAATGTATATATAGCAGCAGCGGCATAGGTGCTTTTCATAGAGGGTACAAAAATGCTTACAAAAGTTCTTAATTCAGATGCACCATCAACTCTAGCAGCTTGCAATATTTCTGTAGGGTAATTTACAAAACTTTGCCTAAAGAAGAAAATCATAAAGACAGATGCTGATGAAACTAAAATAATAGCTGAGTGCGAATTTAAAAGCTTTAATTTAGAAATTATTTGAAACAGTGGAATCATTAGGGATGCAAAAGGAACCATCATAGTCAATAAGAAAAAAGTATAAGTTTTTTCTTTTGCCTTGGTTCTATACATTTGAAATCCGTAAGCAGCCATTGAAGTGATAATCAAGGTCAGAATTACTGTTAAAGATGCAATTTTCATTGAGTTGTATAAGGCCCTACCCATATTTGCTTCGCTAAATAGAATTTTCATATTATCTATAAAGCTTGATCCCAAAGTCAATTTTCCTCTAAGGATATCTACAGATGAGTTTGTTGCACCTATTAATATCCAAAAAAATGGAAAAAGTGAAAAGAATGATGCTACTATTAAAATTATATAGGAAATTATTAAGCCTATGCTCATTTTGTTTTTTTTCATTTTATTCTCCTATTTTATACTTTTACTTACTTTTTTAGTTACAGTTTTTTCGCTTTCACTGCTAATCTTAAATTGAATGAAAGATAAAATAGCAACAAGAACTAAAATTGCATAAGAAACTGTAGCGGCATATCCGAACTTTGGAGTATATTTGAAGCATAAATTGTATATGTAAATACTCAGTGTTAAGAAGCAGTTGTTTGGACCAACCATTGATGAGGTTGTTCCACTCTGTGCTAGGTTCATTGGTTCATCAAATAATTGTAGTGTACCAATTGTTGACATTACGGTTGTAAAAAGAATCATTGGTTTTAGTAGAGGTAATGTAATATTAAAGAAAGAGGTAATATCCGATGCACCATCAACTCTCGCAGCTTCATACAAGTCGCCACTAATATTTTGCATAGCTGACAAGTAGAAAATCATATTGTAGCCAGTCCATCTCCAAACCATAGCCAAAATTAAAACAAATGTAGCAAGAGTTGGATCTGAGAACCAATCAAGAGGAGTTTGAATAAATTTAAGTGATAATAAAGTATTATTAACAATTCCCTCATAACTGAATAACATTTTAAATAATATTGCATAAGCAATTAAAGATGTTACTGAAGGTAAGAAAATTGCAGTTCTAAAAAATCCTCTAAATTTAATTTTCTTGTTGTTTAATAGTGAAGCGAAGAGTAATGCTGAAGTTAGCATAATTGGAACTTGCAAAAATAATATCTTAAAAGTATTTTTTAGAGCTAAAAAAAACATAGGATCATTAAACAACTTTATATAGTTATTAATCCCATTAAAATTTGTGACAATACCCTTAGTTCTAGTCGTTGTTAAATAAAGAGAGTAGAAGATAGGATATAATAAGAATATAACTAATAATGAGGCTACAGGAATTATAAAGAACCAACCCGCTCTATTAATTTTTTTTTCGTTTGCCATAGGACTTTCCTTATAATAATAAAGGGGGATTGCTCCCCCTTTATGTGATAGAATAATTTATGATTATAGAATAGTGTTTACTAACTGTGCATCAATTGCTTCAAGAGTCTCTTCAATTGATTGACCATTGTAATAAGCTTCCATGTTAGCCATAACCGCAGCATCAGCTTCGTATGTATATTCGCCAACATTTACAGCAGGAATAGCTTCAGCATATTGACTTAATAAATCATATACCTTTTGTCCACCAAAGAATTCATCAGCTTTTGAATAGTTTACACCAGAGAAAGCAGGAATATATGATCCCATAGCACCATTTTTAACAAGGATATCTTGATAGAAATTATTATTAGCACCATAAATAGTATTTAAGAAATCAATTGCATCAGCATTACTTTTTCCGTTTTTAAGAACATACCAAGATGATCCACCTAAGTTAGAAGCGTTAGTTCCGCTTGCTGATAATTTAGGACAAGGAGCAACAGCCCAATCACCACTTTGATTGCTAGCAGCTTTGATTGAACCAATAATCCAAACACCAGTTGTAATTGTAGGTACTGTAGAATTATTAATAGAACCAACCCACTCGGTCCAACCGTTTGTTGGGTAAGCTAAGTCTTCATCAATAAATCTTTTGTAAATTCTCATTGCTTCAGCAAGACTCTTATTGTCTTTTACATAAGGGTTACCATCTTTATCGAAATACCAAGAACCGTTACTTTGTAGCATTATTCTTAATAGTCCACCATCTGCTTTGCTGTTAGCAAAGAAATAGTTACCAGTTTTTGCTTTGTATTCTTTAGCAATATCACAGAATTCATCCCAAGTAATATTGTTTAAATCAGCAGCAGTATAACCAGCTTCTGCTAGCATATCTGTTCTGTAGAAGAATCCTGCAACACCAGAGTCAAAAGGCATTGAATAATATTTATTTCCAATTTTTGCTACATCAACTTTTGATTTTAAGAAATCATTTTGATTAATTTTGTTTGTTAAATCAGAAAATTGACCTGGATAAGAATTCAAATATTTTAGACCATTATAATCTTCAATTAAAACAATATCAGGAAGTCCGTCAGTTGTTCCAGAAGCTAAGTTTGTATGAAGTTTTTGTTCAACATCAGCTTTAGCCATTTCAACAATGTTAAATTCAACATCAGGATGTGCTTTTTGATATATTGCAGCAGCATCTTTCATAATAGAAATGTTGAAGTTGGGGTCCCAAGCCCAAATTGTTATTGGTGATTTTGTTGCTTCAGCTTCTCCTGCAGCAAATAGAGAAGTTCCTACTATCAGAGCCATTAATAATACAGATAAAATTTTTTTCATGATTTCTCCTTTTTTTATGTAAGTAAGTATAGAATAGCATGAAAGTGAATATTGTCAAGAAAAATTTAGTAAATATTTACTAACTAATTGTTGCTATATTTTATATATAAACTATACTATATGAGTAATAAATAATGGTATTTGATAAAATACTTAACAAAAAAATATTAAAATAAATATATAATTAGTAAATAATAGTAAAGATTATAATAAAATAGACTTTTTTTACTAATTGTGATAATATAGTTTTGAATATATCAAATTAGGAAGATAAAATGGCTACAATAAAAGAAATCGCTGAAGCAGCAAATGTTTCTCAAGCAACGGTATCGCGAATATTAAATAATGATACTTCTTTATCTGTATCAGATGATACTAAATTAAGAGTTTTAGCTGTAGCAGATGAATTTGAATATATTCCTTTGAAAACTAGAAAAAAAGCAAAAAAGAACTCAAGATTAAATATTGCCATTGTAGATTGGTATGTTAATAAGTCTTTGATTGAAGACCCTTATTATTTATATTTGATGACTACTGTTGAAAAAGCTTTGTCTAAAGAAAATATTAATTCCTTTAAAATGTTAAAAGTTGATGGACATTATATCTCCTCAGTAAATACAACGCCTGATGGTATAATAGCTATTGGTAGATTTGATGAAGATGCAGTAACCCAAATTTCTAAAATTTGTAATAATATTGTTTTTATTGATTCATCTCCAAGAGCTGATATATATAGCTCTGTTATGATTAATTCAGAATTAGGAACTTATCAAGCTTTGAGATATTTATCTAATTTGGGACATAGTAAAATTGCATATATTGGAGGTAAGGTAATCTCTGATACTGGTTTAAAATTCTCTTACGCAATAGATGATAGAAGAAAAATAGCTTATCAAGAGTTTATAAAACATCGTAAGTTAGATTCGTATATCTTTGAAGGTGAAAGATTATCCTATGAAGAAGGCTTTGAATTAGCCGTTGATTTAATTAATAATAAACCACGCCCAACAGCTGTTTTTGTTGCTAATGATACAATGGCTTCAGGAGTAATCGCTAGGTTAAAACAAGAAGAAATAAAAATTCCAGAAGATATTTCTGTAATAGGGTTTAATGATATTCCAGCTTCAAAGTATCTTAAGCCAGCATTATCGTCTGTGAAGCTTGATATGAATTATATAGCAATAAGCACTATAAATTTATTGAAAGAAAAGTTAGAAAATAATTTCTTCTTTCCCAAAAAAATATTAATTCCAACATCTTTATCTATAAGAAATTCAACAGCTAAGATTGATTAAAAAACTCAGTTATTATATCTCATAAGTTTGATACTAAAGTTATAAATAAAATTTAAAAGTAGATAATTTTCTATTCTAGAGAGTTGTCTTTGTTAATAATAGATAATAAATGAAGAGCTTTTCTTTGAACAAGTCGTTAACTATCCAAAAAATCATTCCTTAAAGCAATAAAGTTGTATTAATAAACAATTTATTAGAGACAAATTTTCTCATAATTCCAAAATATGTGGTATGATTATTTTAGGTATTGTATAATTAATTGTACTTGAAGAGATTTATTATTAGGAGGAGTTTATGGATTTTGATATTAATGAAATGATGAGAGTAGCTATTAAAATAGCTTGGAAAGCAAGAGAACATGACAACTTTCCTTTTGGTGCTGTTCTAGTTGATAATAATGGTAGAATTTTATTAAAAGCAGAAAACACTGTAAAAAGTGATAGTGATGTTACCTCTCATGCTTTTAAAAATTTGGTTTCGATGGCAAGAAAGAAATACAATAAAGAGTTTTTAAAAGATTGTGTTATCGTATGTAGTTCAGAACCCTGCCCTATGTGTGCAGGAGCTATTTATTGGTCAAACATTGGTACAGTTGTTTATGGACTCAGTGAACAATGGCTTTATGAGTTCTGTGATCCAATGCATAAAAATTCTTTAAATTTACCTTGTAGAACTGTGTTTAATAGTGGTACAAGAAGTGTTAATGTAATTGGTCCAATATTAGAAGAAGAGGCAAGAGAGCCTCATTTTGATTTTTGGAAAACTAAATAATTTTTATTTACCTAAGTTTTAGGAGGAGCTCGTATGATTCTTTGGATAATTGTAGCTATAGTTGTTTTATTAGTTATTATTTATATTTCTATTTATAATAAAATAATTAAGATGAAAAATAGGGTTGAAGCATCATTTGCTCAATTGGATGCCCATTTGAAGCAAAGGTATGATTTGATTCCAAATCTTGTTGAAATAGTAAAAGGCTATGCTACTCATGAAAAAGAGACTTTGACAGCTGTAATTGCGGCAAGAAATTCAGCAATAGGTGCAGATACTGTTGATGAAAAAGAAAATGCAAATAAATCTCTTTCAGGTGCATTAAAAAGTGTTTTTGCATTAGCTGAAGCTTATCCTGATTTAAAAGCAAATGAAGGTTTTGTAAAGTTGCAAAATCAATTAGCTGAAGTAGAAGAAAAAATACTTCAAGCTCGTAAATATTATAATGCAGTTATTAGAGAATTTAATAATTTAGTAGAAGTATTTCCTTCCTCAATTATTGCAGGTATTATGCATCAAGCTAAGCGTACTTATTTAGAAATTGAAGAAACTGAAAGAAAAAGAGTAGATATAAAATTCTAGTGGAGATTTTTATGAAAAATAAAAAAAGAATTTTAACTTTTCTACTTTTAGTAATTTTTTCAATAGTTTCTCTATATGCAAATTATAGAATTGTTGATTATAAGATTCGAGTAGAAGTAAGTGAAGATTATGTGCTTAATGTTAGTGAAGATTATATTTTTGAGTTTGATACTCCAAGACATGGGTTTTATAGGGTTATTCCCTATCAAAATTATCCAGATCACAATGTTAAAGTAAGTAATATTGATGTTGAGGGTGGAAACTACAAAATAGAAAAATCAGGTGGTTTATTAACTATTAGAGTTGGCGACGCTGATGTTACTGTAAGTGGTAAACAATCTTATTCAATCGCTTATAAATTTGATATTGGGGCTGATAAATACGAAGATTTTGATGAATTTTATTTTAATATAATTGGTACTATGTGGGAATGTCCCATTGAAAATGCTTCTTTTGAAGTAATTTTTCCAAAACCAATAAATGAAGATATGATTTTCTTAACAGTTGGTACATTAAATAGTACAAATGTTGATGATTCGTGGAAATTATCTGCGGATAAGACAATAGTAAGTGGTAGTTTATCCAATTTAAGCATAAGTGAAGGGGCAACCTTAAGATGTGAGATGGAAGATGGCTATTTTGTTGGAGCTAGAGATTATAGAGTAATAAGTAAAATAATGGCTATTGTTTTGGTTATTGTAAACCTAATATTATTGGTTTTTGCTTATTTAATTTTTAATAAATATGGCCGTGATGATAAAGTAATAGAGAGATCAAGGTTTACAGCCCCTGATGGGTTTACACCTTTGTCTTTAGATTATTTTATTCATAACCTATTTACTTCTTCATCTTATTCTGCCAGTTTCATTTATTGGGCAGATAATGGCTTTATTGATATAAAGCAATATGAAGATGAAAGTGTTAGATTGATTAGAAAAGTTGACTTTGCTAAAGTTAAAAAAGATAAAAATCATAACCTAGATTATAAGTTGTTTAACGCAATATTTAGAGGAACACAAATCGGAGAAGAGGTTGATTTAGAAACACTTGATAGTGAAGCATTAGGAGTTTCTTTGGCTAGTTTAGGCAAAGCTGGAGCAAAACAATTTGATTCTAAACTATTAAATGATAGTAAAGCTTCTAAAATGAGAGCTTTTATATTCCTATTTGCTATGTTATCGGCTGGAGTTTCACTTCTTTTTACTTATGTATCTTCATCTGCGTTTATGCCATTAGGTTTGGTAGCTTCATTTTTCTATCTTGTATTATCAACCATTATTCTCTCTACGATTAATTCAAGATGGTCACTTTATTCTGTGCTTAAGAAAATATTGATAGTATTTGGAATATTTGCTTTAACAATCGTTTATGCTTTTGTGAGTTATATTAATATTTATTTACTGCGCTTTGTAAGTAGTGATATAAATATGATAGTAACAGTAGTTTCTACAATTTCTCTGTTAGCCTTTGTAATTCTATTTAGTTTAACAGAAAAAAGAAGTCAATATTCTCAAACTGCTTTGGAAGAATTATTGGGATATAAATCCTTTTTGAAACTTGTTGAAGTCGATAAAATTGAGAAATTAGTTGATGAAAATCCTAAATTCTATTTTGAGCATTTAGGTTATGCCCAAGTAATGGATTTAACCAAAACCTGGGAAAAGAAATTTGCTAGAATTGATATGATTCAACCTTCTTGGTATATTTGTCCAACTTATGGCTTGTATACTTATGCAAGAATAAATAATGTTTCATCAAGTTTAAACAAATCATTAAATGTACCACTCGCTGCGTATGCACAAAAACATGCAAGTAGTGGTTCCTCATCTTCCGGATTCTCAGGATCTGTTGGTGGTGGAGCTGGTGGCGGCGGTGGCGGCGCCTGGTAGTACAGAAAAGTAAAGGACTGATAAATTTTATCAGTCCTTTATACTTTTAGTTTTTAATCTTTCTTAAATCGTTAATATGCTTGCCAGGAGCGACCTTAGTTGGACAAACTTTACTACAAAGAAAATGCTTATCACAAGCATCAACCCCATCTTTAGCAAAGGCAATTTTTTTTAGTTCAGTAATTTTATTCTCATCTTTCTGCTTTAATATTTCTCTATGAATAGAGGTTAAAGGGGCAGGCCCAATAAAATCTTTTTTAACGGGACAAGCACTAATGCAGGATCCACATTCAATACAATTTTCAAATCTATTCCACTCAAAAATACCATAAGGTTTTATTGAATCTTTTGATAACTCACTCTCTCTCAAATAGGAGCCACCAGGCATATTGTTTATCATGGTTGAAATATCGACAACCAGATCTGAAATTATCTTAAAATTATTTAATGGCTCAATTGTAATTTTACCTTCTTTAAAGTCTTTCAAAAAAGTCATGCATGCGAGGCTCTCTTTATTATTAATAATACATGCACAAGTACCACAGGAGCCATGATGACAAGAATGCCTATATCCAAGGGACGAATCCATCTTATATCTTATTTCATCTAGTGCATCAAGAACCGTTAATGAGGTATCTAAATCTAAAATAAAATCCATATATTTATCCTTTTCTCTTTTAATTGAAATAGTATATGTTTTAATATTTGCTTCCATGATAGCCCCCTTTATAAAAGTCTCTATAATTTGGTAGTGGTGTAGATGAAGTAAGGCATTGTTTATCAATTCCTATTTTTTTACAAAGCATATCAGAAACCACTTCTCCCATAGCACGTAGTGTTGTAGCTTTCCCGCCAACAATACTTATCATATTATTAATCCCATCATCTTTATCATGATCAATAGCCACAAAATCTCTGCTAAGATTTCTAATATCTTCATCCTTTTTATAGCTACCAAATAGAGGCCTAGCTGCAGAGTAAGCAGTATGATACTCAAGGTTTTTAAAATTGGGAAACATTTGGCAAGCTGATTTATTTAAAAAATCTATGTCTTGTTTTGGTACTCTATTCGTATCTGGATTATCACTTATCCATTGAGTAGATCCAATTATGGTTAATTGTCTTTGTGGTACGACAATATCACCATCTCCGGCTTTATGTAATCTACTAACTACCATGTTGGCAATACGCCCTTTTGCTGCAAGCATCGTGCCTGGGGACGGGGTAACTTCAATCTTTATACCTGCCATTTTTGCTACACTTCCTGCCCAAGGGCCTGTTGCATTTATAAATACATCAGCTTTAATGATTTCTTTTTTATTTGTTGTATGATTGATAACTTTTATAGATTCGATATAATTTGACTTTTTATTTATACCTATAACTTCTGTATAAGTTTTTATTGTAGCTCGTTGAGTTAGCATTGCACCAGAAGCGAAGCTGAGGACTAG
>Ga0307990_1003792_pt1 | contig 11373 bp, 9 predicted proteins | sample EllFjometagen129_FD_203168 | JGI IMG/M metagenome (GOLD analysis project Ga0307990, IMG submission 203168) | Marine microbial communities from Ellis Fjord, Antarctic Ocean - #129 | ecosystem: Environmental > Aquatic > Marine > Unclassified | place: Southern Ocean | collected 2014-10-08
AAAAAGCTCCGCCAGTTCCCGAAAAATTCGAGACGCACTTTCTCGAAGGAGTGGGGTGGGGCATGTCCTTTGAGTCAGGCGAAACCGCCGCCGTCCTTGTCGAAAAGGCGAGATCGTGGAATACTGACAAGGAAAAATGGCGAGAGGCTTTGAAAAAAGGGATTGGCCGGAGAATAGGTTCCAGTCTATTCGTTGATTCCAGTCTGATGGAAGCGACAGACAGCGATTACGAATTTGGACTTGGCGCGCAGCTTAGAAGAAACGCGGAAGTGCTTTGCGTGCGCTTCGATTTTGCCTCCGAAGCGATTCTTGCATTCGAAGGCCAAAGGCGAAAGGCGATGATCGCCGGATTTGTTCACGAGGGACGCAGCTTTTTCGATAGGGAATAATGCATAAAAAGGCCATAAGAAAAATCAGTTTTGTTTATCCGCCCTATGGCGTTGTGAAAAATGAACCGGGAATCAAAGTCGTTAAAGAAAATTACGGCATGTTCCCAAGCCTATCTTTGGCCTACGTCGCCTCGGTGGCGGAGCATTCGGGTAGGCAGATTCAATTCATTGACGCCAACGCTCTGCATTTGAGCAAAGATCAGGTTGTTGGGCGTATCAAAGCCTTCGGCCCGGATCTGGTCGCGTATACGATTACAACGTACCTGTTTCATCAAACCCTGAGTTGGATACGGGATATCAAGGCGGCAACAGGCATTCCCACGGTGGTCGGCGGCGTACACGTCGGCATTTATCCAAAGGAGACCCTGCATCATGAAGCCATCGACTACGGTGTATTATGCGAAGCCGAGGAAATATTCCCAAAATTTTTGGACGCACTGAGCGAGGACGACGACCTTTCGAAGGTTCCCGGGATTGTTTATCGGGACCCAAGCGGTGAGATTGTCCAAACCGAAAATGCTTCGCTCTTCATGGACGTCGATAACGCGCCCTTTCCGGCGAGGCATCATCTGCCGAATGAAGAGTACTTTTCCTTTATCAGCAAATTCAAAAACTTCACGGCGCTTTTAACCAGCCGAGGATGTCCTTTTCGATGCATCTTTTGCGAGCAGGGTGGTTTGACTTTTCGTCCGCGATCTCCCGGCAATATCTGTGACGAAATCCAACAGTGCTATGATGCATACCACATCCGTGAATTTGACTTTTTCGATTCGAGTTTTACCACCGACAAGAAACGCGTGATAAAGATATGCGAAGAAATTATCAATCGAAAACAGAAGATACTTTGGGCTATACGGAGTCGCGTGGATCTTGTCAACGAAGAGATGCTAAAAGCCCTTTTTGAGGCCGGTTGCAGGAGAATTTATTACGGCATCGAATCCGGCGACGAACAGATTCTTGAAACTCTCAACAAAAAAGTTTCTTTGGATACGGTGCGGGATGTGATGATCAAAACCCGCAAAAGCGGCATCGATACATTCGGCTATTTCATGGTTGGCAGTCCAGGCGAGACTTCCGAGACTGTAAAAAAGAGCATCAAATTATCCTTGGAACTGGATCTTGATTACGCGCAGTTTTCCAAAGTGACGCCTATGCCCGCGACGCGTCTATACGAGATGCTTATGGAAGAAAAAGGCGTGGATTATTGGCGGGATGCAACGCTGGCCGGCGGAGAAGCCCCTCTTTTGCCGCGCCCGCAATGCGATATGAGTGATGAAGAAATACAATTCTGGACGAGAAAAGCGTATTTGAAATTTTATTTTCGGCCCAAGTATATTTTTCGGGCATTACTGCGCATCAAAAGTTGGCACGAGCTTGTGCGCTCCGTTTATACGGCTGTTTCCATGTTCTGGCAGGGCAACGACCTGTTCGCGAAGTCCTGGACGAAGCGAGTGCAATACTGATGAAGTCAACGCGTGTATTTCTTGGCAACGCCCCGTGGCGCAAGCCCGGCTATTACGGCGTTAGGGCAGGGAGCCGCTGGCCGCATTTCGAGGCGGAAGAAATGGAATACATGCCTTTCCCCTTCTTCCTGGCTTACGCGGCAGCCATTATTGAACGCGACGGATTTCCAACCTTGCTCGTTGACGCCATCGCCGAAAACATCAGCGATGATCAATTCATAGAAAAAATGCTGGATTTCAAGCCGGATTTGGTTCTTCTGGAGATTTGCACGCCATCCATCGACGCGGATATGAAAATGCTCAAGCGCGTGCGAACTGAAGCGCCGAATGTGAAAATTGCGCTGGCGGGATTGCATCACGAAATGTACCAGACGTTATTTCTGATGGAAAATCTCGATGCCGATATCGTGTTGATAGGGGAATACGAATTATCGCTGCTGGATGTTTGCAACACGCTGGAAAGCGGCGGCAGTCCTGCCGGAATCAATGGCGTTATTGCGCGTGAAGACGGGCAGGTCATCAATGGAGGCCGGCGGTCTCTGACGACGGATCTGTCGCAGTTCCCATGGCCGGCGCGGCATTTTCTTCCGATGTCGAATTATCACGACGAACCGGGCAGCATCCCGCGACCTTCCGTGCAGATGTGGGCCAGTCGCGGATGTCCTTTCGATTGCACTTTTTGCGCGTGGCCCCAGATAATGTACGACTCCAGAAAGTATCGCGCGCGCGCCATCGTGGATGTCGTGGATGAGATGGAATGGCTCGTGAAGGAATGTGGTTTCGCCAGTGTTTATTTCGACGATGACACCTTCAACATCGGCAAAGAGCGGATGTTGGATTTTGCACGGGAAGTCAAAAGCAGATCATTGGATGTTCCCTTTGCCATTATGGCGCGAGCCGATCTTATGGATCGCGAAATACTCGAGGCCCTGAAAGGGGCGGGGCTTTATGCGCTGAAGTATGGCGTGGAATCCGCCGAGCAAAAACTATTGGATCAATGCGCCAAGGGTTTGGATATTGAAGAAGTAAAACGGACGGTTCAAACCACGCACGACCTGGACATTAAAATGCATCTGACCTTTATGTTCGGGATGCCCGGGGAAACGATGGAAACGGCTCGAAAAACCATCGATTTGGCGCTCGAAATGAAGGCGGAATCCGTTCAATTCACTGTAGCGACGCCTTTCCCCGGTTCAAAATACTGGCAGGAGATGGTCGACGCTGGTAAACTGACCTCCAGAGATTATACACGCTATGACGGATTCCGCTCCGCCGTAGTGAAAACGGATTCATTGTCTTCAAAGCAACTTGAAGGAATCCTCATCGAAGCCAATCGGCGGTGGCATGAGTTTCGCTTTTCAACCGCCACCTGAGTTTCATCATGTATCATCTTTCGCCCCTTGTTTGGGTCTAAACATTCTCCTGCGGTGTTTTGACGATGAAACCGGAAACGAAAAATAAAATCGCAAAATACTTCGCGCCGACACTGCTTTTTTTTACGGCGTTGGCTCTGTCGGCAGGCATCTGGCGTCCGCTCCTGTTATACGGGCATTCATCCGCCATAGATGGATGGCGCCTGCTGGTCTTCGATGCGGCAATTCGCGCGGGAGACCTTTATCCCAGATGGGTTCCTGATTATTACTACGGTTTCGGTTCGCCGATATTTCATTTCTACGCCCCATTGCCATATTTCCTGTCCGAAGTCTGGCATCTTGTCGGTTTGTCCATAGTCGGCGCGATGAAACTCACGCTCGTTTTAACCTGGGCTTTATCGGGCGTCTTCATGTATCTGCTGGCCAGAGATTACCTTTCGCGATACGCCTCTTTTGTCGCGGGCCTTTTTTATCTGATGGCGCCTTATCATTTGGTGGATATGCTTGTCCGCCATGCGTTGGGCGAGCACGTGGCCTTTGCCTGGATGCCGCTGGCTCTTTGGGGCGCGGCGGGCTGCGTGAAAACACCCAGCCTCATTCGTTTTGCGGCGGGCGCGGCAGGTTTGGCGCTATTGACCTTGACGCACAATATTACGGCCATGATCTTCATGCCCTTTTTGATAGGCTGGATTATTTTTGAGTATTTCCGGTTCAGATCATTGTGGGGCCTTGCCGCCGGGGCTGGCTCCGTTGCGTTCGGCTTACTTTTATCCGCCTTTTTCTGGTTGCCGGCATTTATAGACAAAAAACTGGTTTGGGCCACGGAAAGTCTGACCGAGGAGTTTTTCCGTTATGAAGATCATTTCATCCATTTCAAACAACTCTTTGCGCCGTACTGGGGATTTGGCGGCAGCCGCGTCGGCGTTGCTGAAGATTTCTTTTCGCAGCAAGTCGGTCTCGCGCATTGGTTCTGGATTGCTCTCGCGCTTCTCGCTTTAGCCTGGCGGTTTTTCACAAGGGATGACATGGCGCAAGCGGAAAAGCGCCTTTTCGGATCTATCGCTGCTTTTTTAGTTTTTCTCGCAGCCCTGTTTATGACAACATCGAATTCAAAAATTTTATGGGATGCAATTCCTCTGCTGTCCTTCGTGCAATTCCCCTGGCGTTTTTTGGCGATTGCTTGCCTGGGATCGAGTCTTTGGGCTGCTTCCGCCATTGATTGGATAGAAATAAAGGGTGATGGCAGGCGGAAGTTGAAACCGGCCATTGTCGCCATTGTATGCGTGCTGGCGGCGTACGCTTCGTATATGTCGCCCCGGTTCGCTGTTTATGGCCTTGAAGGCGGCGAAATATACATGGGTTCATACGATGAGCAAATTGAGCTATTGAACAGTTCCCCGTCAATTGTTCGATTTACATCGACTTTGAATCGGGGATTTGTTGTCAGGCAAGGAAAGACCGGCGTGAGCAGGGATGATTATCTTCCCAGGACAGTTGGCCAAAAACCTGCGCGACCGGCCAAAAATCCATTTTCCGTTCAAAACGGGATACTGAAAAACACTGTTTCCGCCGGTGCAAACGCATACGTCGCCGAGGTAAATATGAATACCAGTGGAAGCGTGTATTTGAATCAGTTTTATTTTCCGGGATGGTTGGCAAAGGTCGATCGGATTTCGGTTGCCTGCAAAGCCGAGGAGCTTTTTGGACGCGTCGAGCTTCAAGTTCCGCCGGGTCGGCACATCGTTTCCGTTAGTTTTGAAACAACGCCATTGACAGCGGCAGCCAACACTCTCTCATTTTCAGCGTTAATTTTTCTGGCAGGGATGATGGTGTTTGGACTAGTCAGGCCTAAAAGAGTTAAATAATAGCTCTTATTTTCCGATTTTGTCCGAAAGGATGTTGGCGGCGTTTCGAGCAGCGATAGCCTCGCCTTCCAAACCTAGTCCGGGAAGTATGGCTCGCCCGCAATAAAAAATGCTTTTGTGCGGTGTTCGGTAGCCTAAATAGCCGACGCCAAGGCGTTCGTCATCGATGTTCCATTCCCAGGCCCGCTTACGCTCCTCCAGATAGAGCCGGTAGCTTTCCTTAAGAGGAACAAGGTCCGTAAAATCATCAAGGAATGGAATCAAATCCTTCAAGTTGCGAATCATTCTTTCACAAAGTTTTTTCGCCTCCAGTTCGCCGAGCGCCTTGTCGGATGGTTTGACTTTCACTCGGGCGGAGACAAGGCGTTTGCCCTGCGGCGCGAGGGTTTCATCCAGGGGATTGGAGATGTTGATGAAAATGCAGTTTTCGTCGACTAACTCTGCCGCCGGATCGGTCACGAGAACAACATTGACTTCCATTCCAACAGGCACAACGCCTTCGTCAACACCCAAATAGAGGACAAAATCGTGACTCCTGAAAGGGGCAATTTCAATTTTGCTTTTGATGTGCGATTTGAAATGTTTTGGGGCATAGTCCTGCATGAAGCTTAGAATATCGTCGGCGACCAAAACAAATCGTGTTTTGACAGCTTCTTTTTGGTCGGAGAATTTTATCTCGGCAAATTTGCCGAAATGCACATCCTCAATAGCATCGGCAATATGGTATGTGCCTCGATAGGAAGTGATTCGCTCCATGAAAACGCCTTCCAGTGATTTGGCGCCTCCTTCGACATGGTATATCCCGGAATTGGTCGTATTGAGCCAATGAGAGGCAAAAGCGAGATTGACGGCATCGGGATAAGTCGGGGAAAGAAATTGAAGCATGGATTCAATAACGGCCTCGGCTTCGGCGGACAGGGCTGCGCTTTGAAGAATGTCTGCAAAACTGCGCTTCAGTGAATCGGGAAGAGTTTCCTGGGAATGATTGAAAGCTTTTCTGGCGGCCATCTTTTCGGCGATAGAGGATACCGGGTAAATGGCGTTATGGGAGAAAAAGTCGCGAATCCCCGTTCCATGCTTGTCGATGACGCTGTACAGAGATCTGATCGCATCGGCTTCTGCGGGAAATTCATATTTCATTGAACTGAGCCAGTCGTCGCGATCCTGAACGACATCGATACGCCTGAGCGGCATGACGACCTGGCATGCCGGCTCCGCCAGGGTAAAGCGCTTTTTGTCCAGGAAGGGTATGCCAAGTTCCGAAAAGATGGTTGGAAATATTTGATCTTTGGCGAATCCGAAAAGCAGGTTATGGAATCTGCCGAGTCGATAACCGCCGACTGGGGCGCAATGCCGATTGTTCTTGACGTCGGCAATGAGGACGTTGAAGCCTCTTTTCACAAGAAGGCTGGCGGCAATCAGGCCGGAAAGGTTCGAGCCGATAACTGTGACGTCGAAAAGCCTGCCTATCATACTTAAATTAACTCGACAGATAGTTCTTCTGGATCATTTTTGGTGGCGATTTCGCCGATGATCCAGGCGCGTTCATCAAGACCGGAAAGTCTGACAAGAACATTATCCGCTTCGGCCTGCGGACAAATCAAGACCATGCCGACTCCGCAGTTGAAAGTTCGATACATTTCTTGTTTCGGAATTTGGCCGTGATTTTCAATAAGGTCGAAAATCGGCGGGACATCCCACGAACCCTCAAAAAGACGAACCTTGGTTCTGCTGGAAAAAACCCGGGGAATGTTTTCGATTAATCCGCCTCCGGTAATGTTGACGATCCCGTTTATCGGAAGATCTCTGAGCAGATTTTGAACCGTCTTTACATATATTTTCGTTGGGATAAGCAGTTCTTCGCCGATAGAATGGGGAAGGCCTTCGATCTGGTCGTTTACGGACAGTCCCATCTGGTCAAAGAAAATTTTACGAACCAGGGAATAGCCGTTGGAATGCAGGCCGGAACTTCCTACGCCGATGACGGCGTTTCCTTCGGAGATGTTGCTGCCGTCCAGCAGGTGTTCTTTTTCGACAGCGCCGACGGCGAAGCCGACAAGGTCGAACTCGTCATTCGGATAAAAGTCCGGCATTTCCGCTGTCTCGCCGCCGATGAGGGCACAGCCGGCTTCCACGCATCCGTCAACAATGCCTCCAATAACTTTCTCGGCGACATCCACGTTGAGACGACCGCAGGAGAAAGTGTCAAGAAAAAATAGCGGCTCGGCGCCGCAGGTGATAATGTCGTTGACGCACATCGCCACAAGGTCGAGACCGATGGTGTCGTACTTTTTCGCCATGAAGGCGACCTTCAACTTTGTTCCGACTCCATCGGTGCCGGAAACGAGAATCGGGTTTTTGTACTGCGTGGCATTGAGGGAAAACAAACCGGCGAAACTACCAATATCTGTCAGCACGCCCGGCCTGTAGGTTTCACGCAAACGAGGTTTTATTCTTGTCACCAAATCACTGCCGGCGTCGATATCGACTCCTGCATCACGATAAGAACTGATTTTTTTCATCTTCAAAGACCTTTTGGTCGGCAGTTCGTGTTTTGTATCCTTGGGTGGATGAACCGAAAACGCCTTTAACGAAAAAGGCGACTCAATCTATGAAAGCCGTTGGCAAAAGTCAAACGATTTTCCCGCAAAAATAAACGCCAATGAAACCTTGCCATCTTTTCAAGAGTTTGCTAATAACCTCGTTGCTGTGGCGGGTGGTTAGCTCAGTTGGAAGAGCGCAGCCTTCGCAAGGCTGAGGCCGGCGGTTCGAGCCCGCTACCATCCATCGTGTTTAAGCGGCCAACTCTTTCAGGGATTTAAAGAGTTTGGAAAATCTTAGCAAAAGGTTTTTAAAACGCTTCAAAACAAACGGTGTTTAGTGTATTGTTAGCTTGTCGGATCCATGGAGCCTCCGCACCGAGGCCGCAGTAATCCCGTGACCATTAAGATCATTCAAAGGTTAACGAACTGAGAGTAAGCCCCCGTAGCTCAGTGGATAGAGCGTCGGCCTCCGAAGCCGTGTGCGGTGGTTCGATTCCACTCGGGGGTATGATTGGGCCGGTTCCCGGTCCTTAGCCCAAACTCTCAGGAAGCGCCTCTAAAAATGGCGAAGCGCATGGTGCGCTAAAAAGCAAATAATGGGAAAAATTAAAATTTTGGAGATTATACGTGACAAATACGGGTGACGACGGGCGCTCTTCAGGCAGCTCTAATAACCAGAGCGACCGAGGCCGTGGGCGTAATTTCAGCAAATCGAAAAAGCGTGGCAATCGAAATCGTTTTAGCGGTCGCAAGCGCGACGAGAAAACTCCCTTTAAAGCAAAATCCTCCGGACGCCGAAATGACGGCGCGGGCAGGCGCGGCTCAAGGCCGGATCAATCCAAGCAACCTGAACATTCCAAAATCTATCGGGGCAACGATGGCTATGGCAACGTCAATGGGATGCCAAAAGCACTGAACGCGCCTCGCCGGAGCTTCAATGATGACGGACGTCCCGACAAATTTGAACTGTTCTGCGCGTTCTACCTGGGGATTACCGAGAAGGGAACTTACCGCATGCAGGGGCTGGGCGAAATAGCTCGGCGTTATGGATGCAAGCCTGATGAAATTTTGCAGGTTCTTAAATATTACGGCATCGACAAAGATACTGTGAAAAACTGCGGTCTCGACCTCTCGCTGGCGCTTCTGGATATCAAGGTGGCTCCCGAGGGCGTGGACAAGTGGGAACTGGCTCGACCGTGGTACGATGAATTTATTGAAGTGACGGGTGAATCATCGACACCCGAAAGTGATTCCGAAAACGGTGGAGCCTCTGAAACCAACGGTTCGGATAAAGTCCCGCGTTAATAAACTTTCAAAAAGACGAAGTATTGTTTCTACTCACTTGGCACGTCAGGAATCTCGTCGATGGCTAGGCAGGCGACTTGGCCATGAAGATCTTTCGGCATGCGCTTAAGCTTTCCCTCTTTCGTGGTCAGGGCGTGGACGGTATAACCCGTGGCCACGATTTGGCCTGAATCCTTGTGAGTAACGCGATAAGCAAAGTGAAAAGACGCCCGTTTTACTTTGGCTTTTGGTATCCAGCATTCCATGGCGAGCAGATCGTCGTATCGGGCGGGCGAGTGGTAGTTGATGTGCGCATTAACGACAACAAGATACATGTCGTTGTCAACCATATCCTTTGGTTTTCTTAGAAGACTCCTGGACCACTCGGTTCGCGCCATCTCAAATATTCTGAGATAATTGGCGTTATAGACGATTCCCATTCCGTCGGTATCGCCGAAGAGAACGCGATACTCACTTCGGTGAACGGCCATGAATTATTTTTCGCCTTGCGTGTCGGAGGGCGGGGGAGCCTCTTCGCCGTTTGCGTCATTCGCCGGTTCGGGATCGACGGATTTCGGTGCGGTTTCCGTATCGTTTTCAGGCAGTATTTCCGGTGATTCGGGTTCAGTCGCGGCGGGCGCGTCTGGATTCGCGGAGTCGCTGTCCGAGGCCGCTTCAGTTTTCTCGACGGGCTCGGGAAGCTCAACTTTATTGCTTTTAATTGTTGCGTTGAAAATGAGTTCCCACAAATTATTTTCCTCAACGGGAGATTCTTTCAATGCGACAATATGAGATTTGGCCAAAAGGCTCCCGGCGAGAATAGCTCTATAATCTTTTTTGAATCCCCGCTTTTTTTGCAGTAGGATTTTGAACGTTTTATCCAGGTTTTCAGCCAATTCGTCCGTGACAAAATCCGGCAGAATGGCGGCGCGCGTCTCTTTCCAGAATTCTTCATAGTTTTCCGAATAGTAGGTAAAGTCGTCGTTGGAATAAATGTCGATCATGGCGGCGTTAGTCGTTGGATCTGTCAATTCCAATTTTTCGTATAGGGATTTCGAATCGAATCGAATTTCCTTGAGGGACTCCTCGGTCGTGAACAATCCTGCCAGATGCTGGATGTTTTTGATAAAATTGCTCACATTGCCAAATTCGCCCAGCATTTGATGCTGTATGGAATTTTCACTGGAAACAGTTGTGGATCGAGATTTTTGCCGGATTTGATCCTTCTGGCGTTTTTTCATCAGGCGCTTTTGGCGTTTTCTTTCGGCGGCATTTCCTTTTGGCATTTTATGGCTCCCTAAAATGGCATAAGTCCTACATAGCGTTTTAAAAATGCCATGTATAGACTTAGTTAATAACGAGAAGAAAAAAAATCAGTCAGTATTTGCGCGTGATCGAAGCACAATGACTCCGGAAGTTTGTCCCGTTTGGCGATAATCGCTTTTTTGGCGTCTGACGATCCAACGGGATTGCCGCTTGCGGATGCGACAAAGACAACCGAGACGGTGTGCATCCTCTTGTCGCGGGATGGATCGGAATAAACGTGAAACTGCCGCATTAAGGTGACATCCAATCCCGTTTCTTCCCTGGCTTCTCTCACTGCCGCCGCCTCGACAGTTTCTCCGACATCAACGAAACCGCCCGGAAGAGCATAGCCATGCGGGGGGTTTTCCCTTTCGATGAGAACGACGCCGCCCTGGCGCATGAGAATGATTATATCGACCGTAAGTTTCGGTGTTTCAGGATTCCATGCCATCTGATAATTTTTTCTATTTTTGTTTTGCCAATGCGGCATTGTAGTCTTTGTTGAGCTGCGAGAGGTTTGGATTGATTTTTCTAGCCTTTTTGAAATTCGCAAGGGCTTTGGAATATTGACCTTGCTTAAAGGCGTCTGTGCCTCTTTTTTGATAATAAGACACTATCTTGGCGCGTTTTTTCTGAATCTTGGTTTTATTGCTCGGATTCTTTAGTAGTTTTTGAGACTTCAGGTAAAGGCTGTTGGCGTTGAAGATCGGGGGTGAAGTATAGGAGCCAATTTTATAGGCGGAATCACCCATGCTATCGAAGATGCGACTCGCGGGGTAGGGGGCGACAATGGGGAAAATAAAGGCGAAGAGAATAAGTAATATAATGAAGATGGCTGGGACTAATACAAAGGGACTGGTTGCGGAGAAACCGCGTTTTTTCGTTTGCGAGGCTGTTAATTGCGGAGAGATTTCCTCGACGCTAGGTGTTCGGTGCTTTTCCAATTGCATCAATTCGACGCCGACCTTTTTGGAGGCATACATTTCCATGAATTCGGAAAGCGCCTTTTTGGCATCTTCAAAATTCCCTTCTTCAATCAGCCCGCGTGCGAGCTTCAGGACCTCCTTTTCCGTGTTGCGTTTTTCCTGATATCTTTCAAGGATAATTTCAACTTCCGCGTTATTCGGCGATTCCTTGAGTGCGGTATTGAG
>Ga0307990_1003793_pt1 | contig 11372 bp, 12 predicted proteins | sample EllFjometagen129_FD_203168 | JGI IMG/M metagenome (GOLD analysis project Ga0307990, IMG submission 203168) | Marine microbial communities from Ellis Fjord, Antarctic Ocean - #129 | ecosystem: Environmental > Aquatic > Marine > Unclassified | place: Southern Ocean | collected 2014-10-08
GAACATTGACTAGGTTCTTCGCTCCGATACCCAAGTAGTGTCCCATCTGCTCGAAGACACCCATCGCTTGTGCGTTTTGTTTGCGTGCCGCCTGTTCAAGTTGGTCTATGTCTGCAAATCCAAGCCGAAGAGCCTCTCGCTTTAGAAATTGGTCCGAGGCGAACACCTCTAGACAGCCACGTTCCCCACAGCGACAGCGCGGCCCGGAAGGATCGATCATCATGTGTCCCGCCTCTCCTGCACCGCCGAACGCGCCGCGGTAGAGGGTCCCATCGACCACCACCCCAGCTCCAACTCCCTCTCCCACTGTGAGACAAACGAAATTGCGAAACTCAGCTCCCGCGCCGTGCCAGTGCTCAGCAAGGGTTAGGGCGTTCACGTCGTTCTCCAAGCGAATTGTGAGATCAAGATGATCCTCCAGCGGCTCTGCCAGGGCGATGTTCTCCCACCCGAGGATGGGAGAGTAGATGTCGATGCCGTTTATCGTGTCCACGAACCCCGAGATGCTGATTCCAATGCCGAGGATGCGAGCATCGCTAAGATGCTCCACCGCCTCCTCAACCAGGGAGATGATTTCGGAAGGTTCAGGAGAGGGATCGAAACCCGTCTCATAGCGAGCGCAGACCTCGCCGGCCAGGCTTACCCGCGCGCCTCGAAGCCTCGTGCGTTCGATCTTCACGCCTATTGCTGAGGCGTAATCGGGATTGAACGATACGAGTGTAGGAGGACGGCCAGTGCTTGCTTCCTGCTTTCCGCCCTCGGTGACGAGCCCCTCATCGATGAGATCTCGGATCCGTCGTGTCAGGGCAGACGGGGCAAGGCCGGTACGGCGCGCCAGATCGGCGCGTGACAACGGACCGTCCGTGCGCAACAGGTTGACAACGAGCCCACGATTGTAGTCGCGTATAAGCCTCTGATCGCCCTTTGGTCCTCGCATAGCCCCTCGAACCGAGTTACTTTCTTCTAAGAATTAACTAACTATAGCGCCTGCGCTAGCCTTTGTCAACACCGCCAGCAGAACAATCGTGCCTTTGCGGGTGGAGTGGGTGAGTAAAGATAATCCCATAGCAACATGACTTCTTCTGACGTACAGAGTCGTTTCACCACGAAGGACACGAAGAACACGAAGGGGGGCAAGGCATTGGTTCTAGATTGACTCTAACAATCCTGAGCCCAGTTCTCGGAGGCCTACACCACAACATCGGAGACCCCAGTGGAATAAGACTCCACGGGACAGACAAGCTCCGACGCTACGTAGGATTAGGCTCTTTTGTAGCGTGTGCAGCTTGTCTGCCACGTTGAGGCTACAAGCGATAGCGAGTTGCCCACGTAAAGAGCGTCCACTAGACTGACCACTCAACCAACGTCTCAACCAGGCAAAGGGGATAATCGAGTGAATGATCTTCCGCAGTACACGATTAGAGAAAGCGCGCGAGCAAAGCACGTTATCATTAAGACGTCGCTTCGCGATGGTCTTGTCGTGGTCGTGCCGAAGGGCTTTGACCAGAGGCAGGTGCCGCAGATCCTTTCGGGGAAGCGTCAATGGATCGAGCGCGCGCTTGCACGAATCGAGCAAAAGAAAGCAGTGCTAGCGGCAGATTCGCATGGTGGGCTGCCCGAGCGGATAAGGCTGAATGCCATTAACGAAGAATTGCTGATAGATTATGAACAAGGCGCGCCATCACGGGTCACGCTCGTGATGCAGGGCGAGAGGCGTTTGCTCATCTCTGGTGACATTGGGGATCTCTCACTAGTCAGGTCAATCTTGCGTCGCTTCTTGATCAGTAAGGCAAAGGTGGATCTCATTGCATGGCTGCGATCCCTTGCCGATGAACACGGCCTTGTTGTGAACAAGGTTTCCGTGAGGCTCCAGAAGACGCGCTGGGGAACCTGCTTTTTCCAAGGGGCGATCTCCCTTAACGCGAAGCTTCTCTTTCTCCCTCACGATCTTGTAGACTACGTCATGATCCACGAGCTTTGTCACACCGTGCATCACAATCACTCACCCGACTTCTGGCAATTGGTGGAAGAGCACATGCCGCGGGCAGAGACAATGCGATGCAGGCTTCGCGATGATGCATGGCGATTCTGAAGTAGTGAGGGAGGTAGACAGTGCAGGCAGTGCTCTATGTGCTTTCGGGAGGCGTTGGGATTGTGTTGGCGATTCACTTGACGATGAACGGACAGGTGGGAGTGTTAATTGCCAATCCGAGGGTCGGGAATGCAGTGTTCTGGATTATTGGTGCAATAGCGGCAGTTCTGATAGGGTTAACTGGATTAACTGGAGGCAATTCCAGCCTGCATCGGCTGTCCACCGTTCCCGCCTACCTGTATCTGGCCGGGGCGATCGGCGCTGTTCTTGTCTTCGTCATCGCGTGGCTCATCCCACGCATCGGAGCCGGTCCGGCGATGGTGACAATGCTCACGGGACAGGTGATCAGCGGACTCATCATCTCTCAGTATGGCTGGCTCGGCTCGCCGGTGCAACCGATGAACGGATGGAATGCGCTTGGGGTTCTGCTCCTGATTGGTGGAGCGGCCCTCACTGTGATCGGACACTAAAAACGACGCTTCACAACGTGCCGTAGGTATGGTATAGTACCAGCATGGTCAAGAGAGGAGGAATAATAATGCAACGACGTAGTTGGGCGATACTAGCTTTACTGGTAGTGACGATTGGCACATTAACGGGGTGTGGTCTGTTTAATCAGCCACCCTCGGCGAATTTCACCTGGACCCCCAATGATCCGCTTGCGCGGACCGATGTGCAGTTCACTGACCTATCCACCGATGCGGGCGGATTATTTGGTGGCGGCGGGGTCGTTTCTTGGAGCTGGGACTTTGGCGACAACGATTCCTCTCCCTCCCAGAACCCGAAGCATGAGTATGAAAAAGGTGGAACGTATCAAGTAAAACTGACCGTCACCGACGGCGATGGCGGCGCCACAACCGTGCAGAAGACGGTTACTATAACTCCAAGTCTCGACGGACGCTGGCGTGGCACCTTTTGGGACGCACGCAGCAATTCGTTTGGACTTGAGTTCCAGCTTAATCAATCGGCTACAGGCGGCATTACCGGTACGGCATATGTGAACGGTCTGGCTTCCAATATTCTCTCTGCCTCCTTTGACGCCGCAACGGGAACGGTGCGCATCTCATTTGCCTACAGAGGTACCGGAAGCATCTGGCTGTTTATCGGTAATTACAATTCGTCCCTCGATCACATCTCAGGATATTGGGAGAATGTCACTGGTGCTCCGGGTGTCCGAGTCGGAGACTGGGAAGTAGATCTTATCTGATCACGATGACGTGGGTAGATTGAAGCGTGAATCTGCAGTAGATTCATCTGTTTAGCATCGAGTAGCCGAACTCCAGTGCTCATGGACGCGCTGGAGTTCGGCATTAGCATGATCATCAAGGAGGATTCATCGTGCATCATCATCGTTTTGTCACGCCTGCGAAGCTCTCGCTCGTTCTTGTGGTAGTGGCTGTTTCTACACTCCCTCTTTTAACTGGGTGCGATTTCATCGATCAGCTTCTCGGCGGCGGGATCTCTGAGGGAGGGACAGCAAGTGCTCTGCAGGCAGTGATTACAGCAGGACTCGATGATAATTGGGATACCACGTTGAACCCCGATTTGCGTCCACCTTTGATGTATAAGTTCAGTGCGCTCGATTCTCTCTCTGAATGGGGCGAACCTATCGAAAAGGGAAGTTACCAGGTGGCTTGGGACTTCGGAGATGGAGAGACCTGGGGAGTTGAGTGGAGCGATTACGTCACGAGTCACCGTTACTGGGACGAAGGGACGTACACGGCTACCCTCACCTTAGGTTACGGTAACGCCTCGGATACGGCACAGAAAACGATCACCATCGGTCCAGGATGGTTGGAGATTTTGAGTTTGGAGACAGAGCTTCGTACAGATGGCCAGTTTAATGTCGCAGTTCTTGTCCGCAACCAGAGTAATCAGACACTGAGCAAGGTAGGGGTTCGCCTGTTCGCCAACGGAGTTCTTGTGAGGATGTTAGATGTCATCCTAGAAGGTGAAACGCCAGACCGTCTTCCGCCTAACGGGACGTACACGCTGAGAGGCGTGATCTATCCGTGGACGGGCACATTGACGGCTCGTTCTTCCTGGTGTCTACCCTGGCAGGAAGGAGGCATGAAGTGAAGAAGTTGATACCCGTTTTCCTTATTGGAGCAGTGTTGTTGCTCAGCGGCTGTGATCTGTTGAGTTTGATCCCCGGATGGGACAGCGGGACGGGCGGCGGTACTACGCCGGGGGCGGTCACCACAGCATGGATCGACTTCTCGTTCTACGGCACAGTCACCCAACAAGGGCATCTTGATGACACGGGATGGAACCTTGGCACGCGTTTCAATGCCGGGAACCAGTCGACCTCGTACGATTCGACGACGCATACCTTGACCGCAACGTGGGACGGTGGTGGCTACTCGAATACTCTGATGACGATCGAGTTTAGCGATGCAGAGGACTTTGTCTTGCACTTCCACGCGCGTCAGACACTGTACACCGCTGGTTGGTGGACGACCTACGAGATCGAGGGATACGATGTTTTTGCTGTTGCCGGTAGCGATGGCTATCGCAACTTCAGGATCAGCGGAGTAAACACTCATACTATTCTTACCAAGTGTGTCTACAAGTCATGGTCGAGTACCCAAGGCTCAGAAGCTTCCCCGTACCGCGCGTTGAAGGATCAGTCTGTGGACAATCTGTCGAGCGATGCCGATAGCTTCATCGAGATCATCGTGGATGGCAGTTAGTACCGATACAACGAATCTACTGGGCGATGTTGAGGTGTTCTTCGAGCCATGCTTCGACATCGCCTAACACTCGTTCATGCTCAGGCTCGTTATACACCTCATGGTAGAGGCTGTCGTAGATCTTGATCGTTTTGTCACTTGAGCCAATCGTATCGTAGAGCATGCGGGCGCCATTGGGATCGACCAGCCTGTCCGCACCGCCCTGCAGGATCATCATCGGTAGAGTAATTCTGGGAGCCTGCGCTGTGACGTGCTGCATCGCTTTCACCAGCTCGTATCCGAGGCGCGCTGTCGTCTTCCCCGTATAGACCAGCGGATCATCGATGTATGCCCGCACAACCTCGCGATCACGCGACACGCCTGTAGCATCGAGCCCCATCAACCCAATGGTTGGTGCCAGTGCTGATAAGACTCGCGCCAAGGCAATCGTTGCCCGCAAGACGTTCTTTGGCACCACCACACTCGGTCCAGAGAGGATCGCTCCTGTAAACGTGGACTGATGATCGAGCAGGAATACGGCAGCGATTAGCGCTCCCATGCTGTGCCCCAGCAGAAAGATCGGCTTATCCGGCTGCCACTTTCCGATCATCGCAAGGTAATTGCTAAGTACATCTGTGTAGTCGGCGAATTGCCTCACGTAAACCCGTCTGCCGTCAGATTTACCGTGCCCAATGTTATCGAGCGAGTAGACAGCGTAGCCCAGCGGTACGAAGTGATTCACCACGTTCATGTACCGCTCGCTGTGTTCGGCCAGTCCGTGTGAGATCAGGATGACTGCGCGTGGCTCGCCATCGGGTAGCCAACATTGGTGGTAGATCCTCGCTCCGCGCACCCCTGCGAAGAAGCCATCCTTGTGGTTCATGCCCGCCTCTCGCCAAACGTGTCGAGTAGCTCTTGCACAAGTTCGAAATATCTTCCAACGTGCACTCCATCCATTAGTGCATGATGCCCCTGAACGTTGAGCGGCATCGAGGTGCACCCATCGTGCTCCTCGTATTTTCCCCACGCAAAGCGGGGAACCGAATCGGGAGGGTCCAGCGGCACAGGGTGAACCATCGCTGTGAACGCAATCCAAGGAAGCGAGGTCATAAACAGAAAATCGTTGCGATCGGGCTCCGGCCACACGGAATCAGACTTGCGAGCCTGCTCGATGCGTGCCACGGCTCCTTCTACAAACTGTTCGAATTCTTTCGCGTAGCGCAAGGAGCAGAAGCGGAACTGATCATTCTCGGCAAGGATGGTGATCGAAGGATGGACGACGTGGTACTCCACAACGGTATCGCCCTCCATTCGCTGCCTGAAAGCGGGGATCGCATTCGCCGCGCGCGACAGCACGTACACCAGCCCAATGGTGAACGATGTCACCTTCTCCTTTGCCGCAGCGCGCAATGCGGTGACATCGACGTTTGCCGTGATGCTGAAGTACGGGAACCCGAAGCCGCGGAACAGCTCGTACGATTCTCGGCGTGGCCAGGTTTCAATGTCGATATGCTTCCTATTCCCTTCTGCCATGGTATCTTTCTTCACGGGGTAAGCTTACGACTGACCTAGCCCGCTAGCAAAGAAAACGCGCGGCAAACGATACAACAGGCATTGATTCTGTTGAACGCCCAGACTCATCAGCAGAAATGTAGCACATCGGAACCGGTGCCCGATGGAGCACCATATCAGTTGCCACCCTGCGAATACAAAATGAACAACCAGATGCCCCAGACAAGAACTAGACCAAGAGGTAAGACCATGCCTATCAGCCAATGGTTGCTCCACCACTTGCTTCGCCTCTCATCAAATTCCTTTCGTCTTAGTTCAGTGGCATGCAGTTTTTCCTTGATCTTTGGCTCAGTTGCGACCAAGTGTTTGAGGTTCGCGAAGACCCAAATGACGCTGACGAACAAACCTGCAAGACATAGAAGCAAGACTGATGGCTGCGAGTTCTGGAGCACACTGTCTGAAAGCGCGGCAACGGCAGCAATTAACATGGCTTCGGCAATGAGAAAGAAGTTATTGCGGTTAGTGAAAAGGTTATCTTCGTGTTTGAGCCAATCCCAATAGTAATCCTTGTCATCCTTCATATGTGTCTCCTTTGCTAACTAACGTTTCAGATCCACGCATCGCTGCTAGTCGCCTCGTGCATCCGGGATCTTGGCCACGCTGACGCCAAGCATCGAGAGAACCTATGGACAATCAAGAAGAATGAACACGATCCACCACCAGCTCACTCTTTTTTTCCCTCGCCCAGCGATTTTCGCATCAACTGCATCGCGAAGTGCCATCCGCTGTATGTCTTTGTTGGGTGCATTGCACTCATCGTTCCTGACTACGCCACCGTTTCACTATGGCGTCAACATCTAGATCCTCTGGACCATCCTTCCAGTTGTTGTAGAAGTCGATATCGTCGCTGTTAGGCGTGGGACTCGGTCTTTCGAACTGCAATCGTGTCGGAAGCGGAACCGCCTCGCCAAGGACGAGTGCTTCGCCTCGCCCAAGTCCAGCAAGGACACTCACTAAATCGCCATCGCTTTCGGGGACAAGACTCCTAACATATGCCTGATCGTCCGGATTCGTGATTCGCAGGCATATGAATGTCCCGCATTGGGCGAGCACAGTCTCTGAGACCTCATGCGGTCGCTGGCTAACAACACCCAATCCGACACCGTATTTCCGCCCTTCCTTTGCAATACGTTCCATCGATTTGCGTGAGCCTGCAAACTGACTCTCCCTTGCGCGAGGGATGTAAGCGTGTGCTTCCTCACACATGAGCAGAATCGGGAACTCACGGTACTTCGGATTCCAGTAGTTGAATTCGAAAGCCAAACGGCCGATCTGAGCTGCGACTGTGGGCCGAACATCGAATGGCACCGAGGAGAGATCAATCACTGTTACGGGAACCTTCGGGCCACCAAGGCCGACAAAATCCCTCAGCAGACCCGACAGAGAGGTCGACGTATTGCGTTTCTGCGGCTTCAGGAGGAAGTCATATCGATTGTCGCCAAGTTTACTATTCAAGCGCATTAGGAAGTTGTCGAACTTACCAGTTAGAGGGCCATCCTTGAACTCACCTTGTTTCTTTGCAGGAACTTTCGCGTTCTTCTTCTCGATCTCTTCGCGAACCTTCATGAGGTCAAAATAGACGGGAGTATCGAGGGTAGTGCGGGCTAATCCAAGTCTCTCTCCCTCAGCTGTGCGCAGGACTTGGAGAATCTCTCTGAATACTGCGACTTGGTTGTGAGCGCTGAAATCAGTATGATCAACCAAGAGCTCACAGAGTTCTGCATACGTCATCAACCAATACGGAATCTCAAGTTCGCGTGCATCCACATGTCGGACAATCGTGTCCGCAAATGCATAATGGTGTGTCCCATCCCGGTTCCAGCAATACTCTCCGTGTAAGTCTAGGATGATGATGTGCGCCCTCGGCATCTCTGCCACTGCCTTTTGTATGATCGAGGCAACGGTCCATGACTTCCCTGAGCCGGTTTGTCCGAGGATGGCCAAGTGTCTCCCGAAGAGATTGGAAGCATGCAACGAAACCTTAACAGAAGGGTGAGTCGTCAGTGCTCCAACCTCGAAGCCCTCGTCATGAAACCGCTCGAACATCTTCTTGATCTCAGCGGATCCGATGGCGTGAACCTCGGCGCCCGTCGTTGGATACTGACCGACCCCGCGCTCAAAGCGCCCATCCGGATCCAATGACCCTATCGGTGTAAGGCGCGTCAGCCGTTTTGCGAACGGAAGGCACGCGCTTTGCTCACCCGGTGTTTCGATAGTTTGAACGGCGAGCGCCTCCTGCTCGGTCATACGAGTAACCATGGCGATGATATTGACTGTATTTTGTCGGATGACGACATACGAACCGATCCGGCCCACTACTATGTCCTCGTCACCTATGGTGACAGTCGGGGCGTGCCCTTGTTCATCCTCTACAAGCGTAGCGGTGAGAACGTTTCCTTGAACATCCACGATGTATCCAATGACGGTTCGGGCGATGTCCTGCATTGTTCAGACCTCCCTCGCAATTCGTTCAAAGTTCCACAAGTCGCAATGCCCGTTGCCCACATTGCCCTTGAGGGAACAGCGCTTCTCGGTAACCACGATTACGTTGCCTTTACTACTCCACCGAGTCCACGCCGCATCGGGGAGTTCTTTCGCAAATATCAACACAGTGAAGTCGGTTCTGGCCAGCGCATTCTCGATCACAACATTAACGTGTTCATCGGCAAAGCCATATCCAACACACGCAAGACGGTTGATCGGCACCCTGTCTTGTCCCAGTGCACCACGGAACATAGACCACAGCGCGGAGTACGGCGGGCTCATCGTGTCGCTCGCCTTCCGCCGCGACGGCGGGATCATCAGGCGTTTCGTATTCTCCGGAATCGTGGATGCAAACGAGCACCGGCGGATCTCGTGTGTATTGCACTCATACCAACCGACGGACCCGTGCAATTTTAGCAACTGAATTGGTTTGGCAGTCTCATCGTACTGCCTGCCTCGGTGAGTCCCACGGATGCGAAAGATCCGCTCTTCGAACACAGCAGGCTCGAAGAAAGCGTGCTCATGGCCAACAAAACCGTCAGAGAGACGTACGTGCGTTTGTTCAGCGGCCCGCTCGATGAGAGGGTCGTAGTTAAGGTTGAATACTTTGACAGCTGGATATGGTCGCTGTGCCAATCGTTGTAAGAACTCCATATGATGATTCAGCGGCGGAGCCAAAGGCCGAAACAGCTCAGCAATAGCTGCAGCTACCAAATGTCGGTGCGGTCCCTCGACAGGGCCTCCGTCATCAAGCAGGTCAAGGGCTTGCTCAATTCCATGCGCGCCCTTATCAAGCTTAGCCTGTATTTCATCTCGCTTTCCAGTATCCGTGATGCAATCCTTGATCTTGTCCCACAGCTCGTCTGCGAGCGGATAGCCATTCCCACTAAGGTAAGAGGAACCGGCCCCCAAGAGGTAGCCAACTCGCTGGGAGCTTAGCTGCTCCCTAACCTTAGTTTCCAGTGTGTGTATGAAATCCACTTTCACAGTCATTGTCACGTACACCTAACGTTATGCATGAGGATCTTTGGAAAGATGTGCGGAACGCAGCGTTTCGAAGCACGAGTCGACGCATTTTGTTGGCGTCTCTAGTCATCAAATGTGCGTTCCTTCACCCAAGTAACTACTAGATCCTCGTAGGACTCGAGAAACGTTCTTGTCGGCAGAGGATCTTTGTTAAGTATATGGATTATCGCCGAGGCAACCTTGTCTGCAGCAGCAATCTTTCGGACCAATTCCAACACATAGTCGAGCCGTTGATCAAGTTCTGAATCAAGCCGTTCAGATATGTCCATGGCCACATTGTGCGCAATCTCGTTTCGCGCCTCCCTGGCTGCTTGGAAAAGCGGAGCAGCATCAGCTGACAGGACATGCTGTTCAATCAGATCGTTAACGTGCCCTCCCAATGATGTCCGCCAGAATTGACCAATTTTCTTCTGAAAAGCCGGGCCATCAAGCACCGATGAGCCATGGAGAGTGGTCTCTTCGCGCATGTATAGGAATCCAGCTATGGCCCTGCAGTTCATCTCGAAATGCTGGGCAGTGAAGAGAGCACGACCCAGCACGGAGAAGTAATGTAGTGGCCCCATATCCAGTGGAAATAGTGGGTGAAATGCAATGTCAATCATATTTGTTCCCTTGAGTCCAACACTCCCGTTTCAAGCAATATTAGGTCGCACACCGATACTAGATCGTTCAGCGCATATTGTCAAGGATATCATGTTCTTGAGGGTTTCAGGCAACGAGCTTGTGGGAGTAGGCATGCTGGGCTGTTACTATACGACAGACTGATAATGATGACATCTTAGCTAATGTACAGCTCTCACGACCACTTGAGTTTGACTGCGCATGTGTCTGCCGAGCACAGTGCCAGGCTTGTGTAAGGGTCCTTTGGGTCGCTGGCTGTATGCTATGCTGATGATTGAATGCCTCCCACTTGCAGAGGACAATAACAGACACTGAGATAACATCCCTGTCGGTCGTACAATACGCAAGAGGAGGTCGATTGGCATAAGCGAAGATTTGAAGAAGGAAGCGCTAGCGCATCTTTCGGGGTACAGTTCCGTTATGCTTGCAACGGTGGATGCCGAGGGGCCACATGTCCGTCCGGTTACGCTGATCGAGTTCGATAACGCCTACTGGATAGAGACTGGAACGACGAGCAGCAAGGTTCGCCAGATACGGGATAATCCCAATGTGGAACTCTGCCTCGTATTCACTGACGGTACGAACAGCGGGTACATTCGCCTGGCTGGAAGGGCGGAGATTGTAACCGATGGCGTAATTAGAGAGAGTGTATCCTCTCACACTGAGTTCTTCGCCGATTATTGGAGCGGACCGGATGATCCCAGCTTCACCCTCCTACGGATCGATCCATCAACAGTTGAATACATGCGCCCCGGCGAGATGGAACCACATAAGTTCGATTTCTAGCACCATAGGGACGAAACGCGCTTAACCAGGTATACTTATCCCCTGGAGGTGGCACAATGCCCAGTTTCCCTAGGTTCCTGTTTCGGGTGAAGGATAGACACATCGAGGAAGAGGCAAAG
>Ga0307990_1003794_pt1 | contig 11372 bp, 12 predicted proteins | sample EllFjometagen129_FD_203168 | JGI IMG/M metagenome (GOLD analysis project Ga0307990, IMG submission 203168) | Marine microbial communities from Ellis Fjord, Antarctic Ocean - #129 | ecosystem: Environmental > Aquatic > Marine > Unclassified | place: Southern Ocean | collected 2014-10-08
CGTTCTGATCGAGTGATGTCCGGAAGATCTCGGCTATTTTTTTTTGAGCCTCGATGATAAGCCCAGCCTGCCGGAGTTTATGTTTCAACTTCTGGGTTTCCTTCTCCAACTCCGCAATCCGATGTATCGAAGGATCAGGCTTCTTTTCTTTTGGCCCCCGTTTCTTCGGTGATAGGGCATCCAGGGTTCCTTGTTCTACCTGCCGACGCCACGTGATCAAATTGGTTGAGTATAATCCCTCTCGACGCAAAAGGGCACCAAGCTGTCCTGTTCCCTTACAGGCTTCGGCTTCCTTGAGTATCAGTTGCTTGTATTCAGCCGCGAATCGTCGCCTGATAGCCTTCTCCGGCACCTCGGGGTTAGGAACAACAGACAGACCTGCCGGGCCTCCGGTCTGGTTACTTGAAGAAATTCCAGTCGCCCTACGGGCTCCTTCCATTTCTTCAGGTCCACTCGGATCATTAACCAACATCGAATCCTTCTTCTCCATTATATTTCTCCTCCCCGCCCTCTCTAATATACTCTAAACTCCAAGGGGGGAAGTGTCTCACTTACATTGGCACAGAGGGACAGGGTCTTATACAAAAACTGTATAAGACGCTAAAATGTTACTCATGTAAATAAAAAACCCCGCCACTTGGTGTGAAACGGGGTTGTATTGTAGTCAGATCATAATTCCCTTTTTTTAATGGTACAGAATTAAGACTCCTGATTGTGATTGTAAAAATCATAGAACATGTGTGTCTAAATTATACGCTCATTACATAAAAAGTCAAGGGCTTAATTGTCCAGTATCTGGTGACAAATTCCAGTGCCGGCATGCCCGATTCCCAAAAGAAAAAAGATGTCCTGCCTTATGATGAGATCATGACGTACCTGCTGGTGATTCCCACTATCTTTTTCTTCTGCATTGCCGAGACGATGCCGGCGGTGAAGCGGTCGGCAGAGAGGGGGGCATACATTGTGTGGGTGTGTTCCCATCCCGCTTTGGATAGTAGGGCGGCGTAGTCTTCCAGCAGGATCGATCCTTTGCGGCCTTCTTCTACTGCGGGAGTGTGCTGAAAGTTGCGCCAGTCGGCGTTGATAAATGCAAGTTTTGTCGTCTTTTTTGCATTGTCTTTCATGAGGGTCAAGAATGACTCAAGGAATGCGACGTATTCATCTCTCGACAGTGCCGATATGCTGTTGCTTTCATAATGGGCGGCCATTTTGTTGAAATATGGCGGATCGAAAATAATAAGGTCGGGCCTGACCTTTGAGCTGACGGGCCAGGATTGTTTATTATCTCTTTCTACCGTCCATGTGTGGGCTTCGATTTCGGGTCGTGTTTTTGGGTGATCAGTCATATCGAAGGCCCAGCATCGGCGGTTCAGTGCCAGGCATGCGTCGGGTGTGACGCCGCCGCCTGCCATGGGGTCGAGGATGAGGTGGTTCTGCAGTGAGAAATAGAAGATGATGTGGGCGACCAGTTGGGCGGGGATGCGCCCCGGCCAGTCGTCACCGAATCGCCGATCACAATCGTTCCATTCCCAGTTGTCCCACGTCCTGAGACCCCAACTGAGTTCCCTGAATCGTTCAATGTCTTCTTTGCCTTCCAGGGCCAGTGACCAGACCATCGGTTCCGTCCAGCCGTGCTTTTCCGCGACCTGGGAGACGGTGAAGCCGCGGGATAAATCGGCATTTACAACATTTGGCAACGTTGCCAAATGTTGTAAATGCTTCGATATCGTCTGCTGAAGTACACCCAATCTCTCCGCAATCCTATCCTGCGGAATCCCGAGGCGGTGCATGCGGAATATCTTGAGCTCCATATCCAGGTGAATTGCGGCCCTCAGATCGGCGATGTATGAATCGACCGTTCGCCTGGCACGGCCGATAGCCTTTCCGATGTCCGCCGGTGACAGAGACGAATTTTTATTGTAGGCGCGCCTGGCAGTCTCCCGTGCCTCGTCCTCTGTTAATTGTCTCGGGCCGATGGCCTTTTGGGCGGCATAGAGAAGAGGATCTCTTCCATTCAGGTTTTGTATGATTGCTACCACCTCCATTGTGCCTGTTAATTTGTAGGCGCTCCAGCGGTGTGCGCCATCGAGGAGGCGGTATTTGCCGGGCTTGCCGGGGATGGCTTCCACTTCGATGGGGTCAAAGACAAAACCGTCCCTGATGTTCGCGGCGAACATGGCGACACGCCGGTGATCGATGCTCTTCCTGGGATAGATCGCTTCATCGAGGATGATGGAGGAAATGGGGATTGTCCTTGTGGTTTGACTCATGACTGATTTTCCTTCCCGTACTATTGTTTTGTGCATATGCATTCCCCCGCTGGAGCGTGGGAACGAAACGCGAAGACGAGGGTTCAAGGATTCGATGAGTCAAGTGAAATGCAGAAGGATTATCAGGAATGGTTTCCGGTTCACGGTAAAAAAGCAGAGGGGACATGTTTACTTGAAAAAGATATAGCAGCAATCGAAAGAATGTTAAAACGTTAACGGAATTGAGGGAAGCATACTCCTAATTTTCATTCTCCGCTTTCCCAATCTTCTACCCTTAAATTCGACATCCTTAGAAACTCTTTAGTATTACGCGTTACCAGTGTAGTATTGTGGGCAAGGGCTGTTGCGGCAATTATCATATCGTTCGGACCAATCAGCGTACCTTTGATGGATAAATCGGAACGTATTTCTCCATATATACGGGCGGCACTGTCATCAAAGGGCAGACTTGTCAGGATAGAGAATAAATATTCGAGTGCAGCCAAATTCTTTGCTGTTTGTTTGCTTTTAAACGCACCGTAATAGAGTTCGGCCTTAACCATGGAACAAAGTGCCACGTCTGCCGGTATTATACCTTCCAGCCTGCGACGCACGGGGGAATCAGGATGATTCAGATAGTGAATGCAGGTATTGGTATCCAATAAATATTTCATTTGATGAACTCCCGGATTTCGTATTCACCCTGTGCTTCTTTTTTCAAGGGATTGTCTTTGAATGCACCGGCAGTGATTTTAAAAAAATCAGGTGGCCACGCAAACGACTCCGGCTTATCCGCTGTCTTTCGATAAACAGGTTGCAGAACTAACAACACTTCGATTTCCTGGTCCGATATATCCACCGGTACCTGCAAACGTAAAATGCCGTCTTTGCCAACATGGGATTTTATTTGAACGCTTTTCATTTTGTCACCTCCAAGGACGCTGAAGCAATTCTACCTATTCATTGCAGTCCTTTTAATTCCACGTATGCAATTATTACATATTGAAGAACAAACAACCATTTATTTGTTATGGTGAAACTACTTGATTTTTCAAATACCCGACTAAATACTCAGACAGCTAATCTCCTTTCCACGGATTGTGGGTAGGGAGATTACTTGCCTTAAAGTCGTTTACATTGCTCGTCACTAAAACCGAATTATGCGTATAGGCAATTGCTGCGATAAAACTATCCATTGAAGACATAAGCCTGCCTGACTTTTCAGCGGTGCCTTGCATTACTCCCCAATGCTCGGCCACTGTAAGATCGATTGTATAAATACGATCTTGATAATCTTCTAATAAGGTGTTGAGCCACTCCGTCAATCTATCTTTACGTTTTGAATCCGGCAATTTTGTAAGCCCCTTGCGGATTTCTCCAATAGTAGTAACGCTTAAAAACAATCTTTCTGATGGGATATCATGCAGCCAATCTAAAACCATCGGATTTGGAGAGGGTTTCACCAGTTCAGATATAACGCAGGTATCTAATAGATATTTCACAAGCGAATACTCCTTGGAAAATCTTTCTGTCTTTCAAGTTCAAAGTCGTTATCCATTTTCGGACATCCGAGTAAAAAATCTTTAAAGGACGGCTTACCTGAAAGCAGTTTTTCGTAATCCCTAGCGGAAACCACGACAACTGCGTCTCTTCCTCTCCGTGTAGAAAGTGATTAAGGGGAGGGGGAACATAACTAACTAGTATTATAAATAATTCACCCTCACCCCACGCTACTTTTTGAAAACCGCCGCCATGATTGTGTGGTCCGAGGGTTTTTCGGCACGTCGCGGCTCGAGGTCGATGAAACAGTCGGTGGATCTTTCAGCCAGTGAAGGTGTAGTAAGTATATGATCGATGCGCCATCCCAGGCCCCTGTCAACGGAGTTAGGCACGCGGTAATCGAAAAAGGTGTACTGATTTGCTTCGTCTGGGTGGTGTTGGCGAAAGACGTCGATAAATCCCCATGAGATAAGGCGATCGAATCCTTCCCACACCTCGGGTGTAAAATCGACATGCCCCAGGATGCGCTTTGGAGTGTGGACATCGATATCCTCACGGGCCACATTTATATCGCCGCAGCAGAGGATATTTTCATCTGCCTCATGATGTTTATCAAAAAGGCTTTCTAGGCGTTCCAGCCACTGGAGTTTGTACTGAAACTGTTCGTGTTTCTTGTCACGGCCCTGGGGAACGTAGCAGTTCACCACGGTAAGATCGTCGAAGACGGCGCGAATGAGGCGATCTTCGTCTGGAGGTCCTCCGTCGTCGAGTCCGTAGGAGACCTCTTTCGGTTCGATGAGCGAAGCGATTGCCACGCCGTTGTAGCGCTTGGCGCCCCGGAAGCTGATATGGTATCCAATGTCCGTGAAATCTTTGATGGGGAATAGGGGATCGTCGACCTTCGTTTCCTGCATGCACAGCGCGAAGGGCCTGTGCTTTTCGAGCCAGGGGATAACGATATGCAGTCTCGAACGTATGGAATTGACGTTATAGGTGGCGATCATACAGTCAGTCATGTCATTCTCCTTTCATTGATGACGAATAGTGCAGAATTCAGTAGCGCCTGTGAAGGATGAAGGCGGATGAATTATATACCGGCAGATGGGCAAAGGAAAGGCGTAGTTTTTCTTAACCCCGTTGGGTTCTTCTCCAATTATTACATCGGCAACAATATATGACAAAGCGTCATTCCCGCCTGCCTGTGCGTCGCACGCAGACAAGCGGAAGCGGGAATCCAGGATAAGACTGGATGCCCCCGCATCAAGTGCGGGGCAGGCTTATCAAGTCCGGCATGACAATTGATATGTTTAATTGCCGGAGTAATAAGTTGGAGAAGAGTGTTCAAGTGTTTGTTTTTTGAAGACTTTCAAATCACTTTCCTGTCTCATTCCTTTTTTCTGTTCAGGGCAACGAATTGAGCCCGGATCGTTTCCATACGTTTTCGATTGACGCCGAAATCGGAATGACCGATACGGGATGCCGACCTCATGGCAATGGTCCCGGTGGTTTCATTGAGGGAGAATTCCACATCATCGATGAAGCGGAAGAGGGCCGACGTAAATTCCGCATGGATATAGGTGTCGCTTTCGGTGACAATGTGTGACCGCTTCATTTCCTTCACTACGACAACAAGGGTCTCCCACGCCTTCCTTGCAGATCCCGTGAAATGAATCGGCTCAATACTGTGTTTTTCGTCGGTGCTGTTTGTTGATACGCAATTGGGGGACGAGGGGCAGGGTGTGATCGTTCCCTTTACAATTCCGATATTCGACGGTTGATTCCCCGAGCACTGAACCAGCATAAAGGTACAGGCAAGGATGGATAGCAAAACCCTTTTCATGGCACTTCTTCCTTTCGTGAACTGAACAGCGGGCGCATTCCCCGCTGCTTGCGGAGAACTTCAATAAACTTTGGAGGCCGGCCCGTTAAATCCAAACCGGCCATATCAATAGTGTGGTGCTACTGCCGCATTATTCCACCGTGTGCCTGATGCGTGCCGCTACTACCGGTTTCCTGTCAGCATCGGCGTAATATGATTGTAAACGATCCGTCTCTGCAGTGGTATCGTGCAATAAATCCCTCAGAAAGGGGTATGAGAGTGTCTGGTAGAGTAGTTGGACGGAGACGGTAAAGGGTTTTGTTTTTCCGGCAATGCCCACTTCAAAGACAATCCGGTCCCTCCCGCCTGTAAAATTTGTGTCTGACCCGGCAGTTCCATAGACTGCAACATCGGGCGGTGATTTCGTTTTATCAAAACCGCGGGGGAGGAGGCGATTATCTTTGGCGTATTCCGCACTCCTCAATAGCGTATAGGTTACCTTACCATCGCTGTTCTTCATGATTGCCTCGTAAATCTGAACCTCTTCCGGTTTAGAGATGCCTGTGTAATGAGGTTCGTAACGAGAGGGATTGTCGTATGCATCATTTCCCTCAATACTCCCATCGTCACGGGGGCGGCCCGATTCAAAGATAATAGTTCCCGAGGCATCCTGCACCGTCAGATAAATCCATGTGCGGCGTGAAGGAAATGCTGTGGGAAATTTATGGCCCGCAAGGTTTGTCACCTCGATATCGATCTTCAGGGCATCTCCGTCAATCTTTGCATCTGCAATGGATAATTGAGCGCTCTTTTTTTGTAACTGGTTCAGTGTTCGCTGTGCCGTTCCCTCGATATGGTCAGGGGATGCGGTGACCCCCAGACTCTCCCGATGTGCAGAAAAAAGTGTGAGCATGAATGTGTTTGCCCCGACAAAGTGATGCTGACCAAAGGGACTGCGCTTTGAAAGATTTCTTGGGGGACGATTGGAAATAACCACTCCTCCCGCTGCTTTCGGCATGTGACAGTCCTGGCAGGTTTTGTCTTTCCCTTTTCCATCAGCATATTCGCTCTCTTCCCATTCCAGATAGGGTGTCTGTTCGGGAAACTGTCCCAATACTTTTCCGGCGGCATCGACGTAGGGTGTGTACAATGTATGGCATGTACCACAGAGCGCGGAATCCTTGAAATGAGGGCCTTCTACGGGAGTGAATCCGACATTGTTGCGCATCATTCTCTCTACTGGAGCCGGGTAGGGGCCGAAGATGAGACGATCAGGGGGGGATGTCGTATTGTCTATGGAATAGTGCCCTGTAAAACTTTCCTTTTCTCCCAGATGCCTGTCCTGAATCTGATGACAGAGGGAGCAGGATACTCCATCCAGAGCGGCCGGGTGGAGGGCATGCTGCGATGAAAAAAATCCCTTGTCCAGGAGTGCAACTGGTGATTCAGTTGTGATTGCCTCGGTTCGTGCCATTGGAGTATGGCAGGTGGCGCATTTATCCTCGATGATCTCACGGAGGGCGGGGTTCCGGGCAATTTCTGAACTCATCTTTGCACGCCAGAGGGGATCTTTGGCACTGTTCGCCATCATCGTGGATCGCCAGTGACTGTCTATGGAAACATCGTTACCACTCTCGTCGGCGAGTCTGCTGTGACAGAGGGCGCACTGCCCCGATCCGGCAAAATCACTGGACATGAAATCTGCCAGGGGGAGACTCTCAGAGGATGCCGCGAACAGAGTTGTTGGAGAAAGGACTGCCATAAGAAGGGGGGAGATGATAAGTATCAACCAGATAATGAGCGGCCTGAAAATGCACCGCAATAACATTCTATTGTGAGTGTTTCCTTGCATACTTTTTATCCTCCTTTCAGTGAGGGTTACTCATTCCTTAGTGGGCATATAGGGTTTATGCCAGCGGTCTTCCGGTATGACCCCCTTATACACCCCGGCGGCATCATTGATAATCTCACACAGTCTATCAAAATCCGATTCCCTGTATTTCCGTATCATTGTCATTTTCTCTTTGTCTGTAACCCCTATAATATCATGAAGACAGTAAAAAAAATAGGGACCGAAAGCAAAGCAGCAACCCGGGGGGCAGGGAGTACCCTTAAGTGAATGCTCCCATATGCAATGTCTTGACTCACAGGGGGGCATTTTGTATACTTCTCCATAAGAAAAAAGAGTCGAACATCCCTTCGCGCTCCTGGATTCAGATTGAAGGACTGCGGGCGACTATACCCATCCGGGCCAGCTTTCAGTGACATGTGCTTTCTCCGCCGGCAACGTTTTATCCACAGATTTCGCAGATTACAGGGATTGGTCTAATCACTTTAAGTGCGATGCGAAATCTGTAGGGTTTAATTCCCCGCTGCTTGCGGCGGGGTAGTTCATTGAACCAATTTTATGGAATAGAGATGGGGGGAGACATGGTTTTTACCAAGAAAGAAAGTTCCGACGGAAGGGTCGTTATCATCGAGTGTCCCCAGCGGGTGCGTTTGGACGTGTCCAGCGGTCTCAGGGCACTCATGAAAGAAGCTGTTGAACAGAAGAAGTTCATGATAGTCATTGATATGGATAAGACTGGTTTTATGGATTCCACTGGTCTCGGTGCCCTGGTCTCGCAAATCGCAGTAACCCGCTCCAACGGCGGAGATATTCGCCTTGCTCGTGTCAAGGACCCGATTGTAAAGCTGCTTGGAATTACCCATCTGAATAAAATCTTTCAGTGTTTTGATAGCGTACAATCCGCCGTTGAAAGTTATGATAACTAAGCTGTTTATCTCAACGATACTATTAAACAATACGTCACCCTTGCGAGGCCGGCAGTGAAAGAAGCGTGTCACGAATCAATTCAGGAGACTCCAGGGATGGATCGTTCCCGGTTCTATATGCTCGAACCCGATTATGAACGATCCGTCTTCGAGGTGCCTTCTGCTATCAGAGAGAGGATAGTGAAAAAGCTTGACTGTCTCTATGGAGCTGAAATAGCCGAAGGTGCTTTCCGTGAACTGGAGAGACTGATGAAGGTTCATTACGCCCACAAGCCCCCGGAGATGATTGCCCGCGAAAAGGAATGCCTTCCATCAGAGCGGTTTACCGAGAAAGATATTATTCTCATCACTTATGGCGATCTGATTCAGGGGGATGGAGCGCATCCACTGGAGGTCCTGGCCGATTTTGCCGACCGATACCTGAAGGGGGGGATCAACACGTTCCACATTCTTCCCTTCTTTCCCTACTCCTCGGATCGCGGATTTGCCGTCATCGATTTTGAGGAGGTAGATCCCCATCTCGGCAGTTGGGACAATATTGCCGTGCTGAATGAGCGGTACAAGTTGATGTTTGACGGTGTCTTTAATCACGTATCATCCAAGAGCCGGTGGTTTCAGGAATTCCTGGACGGCAATCCCGAATTTCAGGATTTCTTTATTACCTTTTCGACGAAGAACTCCATCTCGGCAGATCATCTGAAATTGATTACCCGTCCCCGTGTGTCGGAACTCCTTACCAGCTTCAGCACACTGACGGGCAGAAAATCGGTATGGACTACCTTCAGTCCCGATCAGATCGACCTCAATTTCAAAAACCCGAAGGTTCTGTTGAAGATGATCGATATACTCCTCTTTTATGTCCGGAAAGGTGCCGACATCTTGCGCCTCGATGCCGTAACATACATGTGGGCCGAGTTGGGGACCTCGTGCGCCCATCTGGAGCAGACGCATCTCATAACTAAACTCTTCAGAGACATCCTTGATGCCGTGGCACCCGATGTGGCAATAGTAACGGAAACTAATGTGACCCATGATGAAAATATCCGGTATTTCGGCAACGGTTCTGATGAAGCGCAGATGGTGTACAACTTTGCACTTCCACCCCTTGTACTTCACGCCTTTCAGACCGGTTCAGCTGCCCATCTTACGAAATGGGCTGCCGCCCTGGAGCACATCTCCGATGGGGCTACCTATTTCAACTTTCTCGATTCCCATGACGGAATCGGGGTCAGTCCTATCAAGAATATCCTGACGGGGGAAGAGATCGATATGATGGCCCTGCGGGTGTTGGAACAGGGGGGATTTATTTCATACAAGGATAATGGCGACGGGACGGTAAGCCCCTATGAATTGAATGTCACCTGGTACAGCGCCATCAATAACGAGGAATCCGACGAAAGCGATGATTTTCAGATTCAACGCTTTATAGCCTCACGATCAATTGCCATGGTTATGATGGGGGTTCCCGGAATATATCTGCCCAGTCTTTTTGGCTCCAAAAACGATGCCGATGCCGTCCTGGAAAAGGGAGAGACGAGGAGCATCAACAGAAGGACATATCGCAAGGAACATCTATATAGAAGATTGGATGACAGGAATAGACCGGCCTATAAGGTCTCGCGGAGACTGGGAAAGATGATACTGACGAGGATAGGGGAAAAGGCCTTTCATCCCAATGCCGATCAGCGGGTGCTCGATCTTTCAGACACAGCTTTTGCCCTCATCAGGACCTCTGAGGATACAAAAGAGAAGATCCTTGCCATTACCAGCATCGGTAACGGGGTGCAGGATGTAAAGGTCGAGGCACGGGAGATAAAGGGCGAAAGGGAGATTACTTTTCGTGATATACTTTCGGGGAGGGTTTTTGCGTCGTCCGCCGGAGCGCTCTCTCTGACATTGGAACCCTACGATGTCCTCTGGCTCAAATGGAGTGGGTAGATCTTTCTTCGTCTTTGTTGATCGTCACGATACCCAGGTATCCGTCTACTACTATCTGCTGTCCCTTTTCTACATGAGGTATCGATTTACTATTCCACGGCCTGTCACAGAAGGAACAAAGGTACCAGGAATTCTGAGGGGAATGGGAGGGAACATCTTTCGGCACTTTGCGATATAAGCCGGCAACAATGGCTCGTCGCTGTCACTAAGGGCCCATATCGTAGAGTTTCATGAGGCGTCTTTGCTCGCCAATGACGATGTACAATGGAATAGGCTTTGTGAATCGCAGAATCACCTCATTCTTGTCAATCCTGTGGTGGATTGCGTTTGTCTCGACTTTTGTTCCGTCTCGAAAGAAGATTTGTGCGTCAACAGCATGTCGAAAGCACGTGGGTGGACGTCCGGCAAATTGTATGCGGGCCCCCCCTTCTGAGATCTCCACAACACGGAACTTACCGGTTTTTGTGAGTAGTTGCGGCCACTCGCGATGGGGATATCGCAAGCGGAAGTGCCTACGGCGTTGACTGTCTTCGTCCATATATGCCCTCGCTTTGGTGACTAACGTGAGTATATAATACCATCGTCGCTTTTAAATCCCTCTGTCCTGAAAATTACTGCACTTTTCTAAGATCATATCCATCCTCGATCAGGTGGATTGGAAAGGAATAAAGCATTATTACAAAGAGTTAATGTTTTCATATATGATGCATACAAGTTGTACGCCGATATAAATAATTGTCAAGAAAATAAACAGAAAATAATCAGTTGATGTCTGAACTGAATGGCGACAAGGTATAATTAGTGGTCCGGTCAAAAGTCATTTTTATCGCTTGATGACCATTTTAGGTATGATTTCGGTGCGTGGCTAAAAATCTAAAACTCGTTCTAACACACTCAAACAATTAGATTTTCTTAACGCCAATTACTGCTAACATCTGTTTCCCGAAATGCTCAAATCCGCTCGAAAATGACTTTTTACCGAATCGTCAAGAATGATGGTTCGGCAAAAAGTCAAGATTGAACGGCAAAGTAAAAAGCTCCAAATTCAAGGCGCGCAAATCTTGAGGAATGAGGCGTACTTACGGTACGCC
>Ga0307990_1003796_pt1 | contig 11369 bp, 10 predicted proteins | sample EllFjometagen129_FD_203168 | JGI IMG/M metagenome (GOLD analysis project Ga0307990, IMG submission 203168) | Marine microbial communities from Ellis Fjord, Antarctic Ocean - #129 | ecosystem: Environmental > Aquatic > Marine > Unclassified | place: Southern Ocean | collected 2014-10-08
AGGTAACAATATCTCCGATTGAGACGCGCTTCAAGGCATCTTTCTTGTCTTTAGCTCCGATATCAAACCAGATGTCATCAAGCTTTATCTTTGGAGAGTCATCACCTCGTACCATATGTGCAGCTTTACGACCTGCAACGGCTCTTACGATCTTACCTTCGTGGTGAATGTTCATTCTTAGTGCAGGCAAAATTGACGCATCCATCCCACCAATAGATTTACAATATATGTATCCATCTTCAGTGATATGGCTAACCATTAAGCCAATTTCATCAGCGTGTCCAACGAGCATTACTGAGAATTTTCCTTTGCCCTTTTTATGGGCAATTACATTTCCATTCACATCTGCTTCTACTTTATCAGCAAATTGTTTAACATAATCATAGTAAATTTTTTGAGCTGGTTTCTCATAGCCAGATGGGCTGTAAGATGTTACAAGATTTTTAAAAAAGGTTTTGTGTTTAGTATTCATTATATGCTCCAATTGTGTGTTTGTTTAGCCCTCATTAATAAGGTTTCCCGGTTGGGAATGAGTATCTATCCCCCACCTTGAAGTGAGGGATAGACCAATTATATTTTAAGATTCAAGAGAATCTATACTTACTTAACAGTTGTTTGCTTGACCGGCAGCAAAAGGATTTATAACTTTCTTTTTAGGTGCTTCTTTTTGTTCAGGATGAGGGATAATACATAAGAAACGCATAATCTTATCACCGACATTCTTGAATTGGTGCATCATATTAGGATCAACATAGATAGCATCCCAAGTGCCAAACTTCTGATTCCCTCTCTCAGTTACAAATTCACCTTCACCTTCAAGTACAAACACTTCATGCTCCCAAGCATGCTGATGTAATGGAGTGTTACCTCCGACTTCAACTTCAAACATTCTCAGTGCGAAGTTTGGAGCTCCATCTTTTTGAGCAATCATCCAGCGGATTTTAGTATTGATCGCACCTTCTACATTTACATCTTCAAGCTCTATATCCTTGTAATTTACTATTTTCATAGTTCCTCCACAGTATATTTTTTGTCATTAACAGTTTCAAATATATTAAGTCAATTAAAATATTCTGCAACTTCTACACTTCCTTATTCTCTGACAGAAGTTGCTAATCTTACGCTGGAGAACTATGACTACTTGAGAACTGCCTTCTAACAAAAAGAAAACAATAAATATAGACAATTCATTTATAATCTGAAAAGATTACATCAAAACTACATCATTAGGAGAAAATATGCTCTATTTACCTGTCGAGACCCTTTACAATTTCATGCAAGAAGTGTTTATCAAAGTTGGTGTTCCTGCTAAAGAAGCAAAGATTTGTGCTGATGTCCTCATCGAATCAGACTTAAGAGGAATTGAATCCCACGGTATAGGCCGGTTAAAGATGTACTATGATAGAATCAAAGCCGGTATCCAGTTTACTAACACAAAAATAGATGTTGTAAATGACAGAGCTGCTACGGCTGTTTGGGATGGCAATCATGGGATGGGCCATGTGATTGCACATAAAGCAATGCAGAATGCGATTGATAAGGCAAAACAGTTTGGTATCGGATGTGTTACGGTTCGAAATTCTACTCATTATGGGATCTGTGGATACTATGCATCAATGGCAATAGAAGAGAATATGATAGGGTTCACATTCACAAATGCCAGACCTTCTATAGCTCCGACAAACGGGGTTGAACCAATGTTAGGAACAAATCCTATCTGCTTCGGTTGTCCTGCAGATGGAGACTTCCCATTTATTTATGATGCTGCAACCTCAATTAGTCAACGCGGAAAGATTGAAGTACTTGCCCGGGAAGAGAAAGCAACACCTGAAGGGTGGGCAATTAATCTTAAGGGTGAGACACAAACTGATACTGCTAAGCTCCTTGTTGATTTAGTCAAGAAACAGGCATCTATGCTACCAATTGGTGGTACTGACGAAGTAACCGGCAGTCATAAAGGTTATGGGTTAAGTATGATGGTTGAGATTCTCAGTGCTGCACTACAAAATGGCAGCTACCTACAAGGTCTGCATGGCTGGGCCCCCGATGGCATAACCAGAGTACCTTATAAACTTGGTCATTTCTTCCTTGCTATTAACATTGATTTCTTCACAGACATAAAAGATTTCAAATCTATAGTAGGTGATATCATGAAACAAATGGTAAATTCTAAGAAGATCCCGGGAAGAGATAGAATCTATGTTGCCGGTGAAAAAGAACACTTCAATGCTATTCGTGTTAAACGCGATGGTATCCCTGTTGTTCCTAATTTGAGAAAAGACATTGAAGTGATGCAGAAGGAACTCGGGATCGATATGATTCAATTCGATTAAGACTTTTTCAACCACGAACTACACTAAAAACACGAAAGAAGAGAAGGCAAGACAAGTCTTTTTCCAAGAAAAGAAGAAAAGACTATCCAGATTTATGAAATATTTTGTACATTATCATAATTAAGTAACCCAGAATGCATGAAATCAAGAAAAGGAAAGAAGCAATTTAATTGATAGGGGAAAGTGTTGAAACTACCAGTCAAATATCCTTAGAACTATAAAATGAATCTTTTAACTGTTGCTTTAGGAAATGCCCAAAAGTTAACAAGTAGTCCAAGTTTGAGCCCAGTAGCTTTTAGATAATTGATTAGTTGAGCTTCATGTTCAGGAAGTATTTTAGTTACAGCTTTCAATTCAACAATGATCTTATCATAGCAAATCAAATCCGGCTTATAGGTCTGTTTCAGTTGAATTCCTTTGTATTCCATATAGATTGTAGCCTGAGACAAAAATGGAATACCTCTTTTCTTCAATTCTATCTCCAGACACTCTTGATAAACTGGTTCTACATAGCCAACACCCATCTCCCTAAACACATCAAACACAGCCCCTTGGATTTTGTAAACTTCATCTTTAAACAACAAGTTATCATGTTCCATTTGTACTCCTACGAAACTGTTTCTATATATTACTCATCAATTCGTGTGCTATAATTAATCTTTTTTGTCTTCTCTTTCTTCTTTCGTGTTTTTAGTGTAGTTCGTGGTTGATAATTCTTATTCCACAACTCTTGCTTTCTTCGCACCCTTCCAGCGCTTATGCACCCAGAACCACATATGTGGATACTCCGTGATATAGTGTTCGATTCTCTGGCTTATTTGCTTTGTGAGTGCTATCATGTTCTCATCATTACTTGCCATATCATCAGTGTAGATCGGTTCTTCGAAGATAAGTTCGTTAGACCTATCATCATGCTTAAGTGCAATACAGGGGATAATTGGGGTCTTGGTTTTAAGGGATATTTTCGCTGGACCAATATATGCGGATGCGGGATGCCCAAGGAAATCAATTCTAATACCCGTTTTGCCCGCATTCTGGTCACATACAATCGCTACCGCCATATTATCACTCAGAGCTTTTAAAGTTCCTCTGAGAGCATTTTTTAAAGATATATGACGAACTCCTCGTTTCAGTCGCTGATTATTCTGATAATTATTGAAGTATGTATTTCTTTGTGTCTTTGCAATGCCTGTCAACTTAACTCCATTATCATTCATCAATTCCATGCAAGATTCCCAATTCCCAAAATGGGCAGAGGCAAGGATCACACCCCTCCCCAACTCTAAAGCTTTTAAAACATTCTCCATACCTACTGCCCTTGTATTCTCTAATGTCCGTTCCGGAGTAGAGAAAAAGACTTCTGCCGTAGCTGAACCCATGGTCTTGTACATCTTTTTTAGGAGATACTTAATCTCTTTTTCAGATTTACCGGGATAAACCATTTTAAGCTGGTCATGAGCTACCTTTTTTCGGATACCAATTCCATATCCAATGTTAATAAATAGACACTCCATAATCCACAGGACAAACTTATAAGGGAATATAGACAGGAGCTTGATCAGCCCGATAAATGGGATATACTCCAATAAGTTCTTTATCTTCTTTTGCATTATTATCCATCCATAAATTTAATTTCGGAAAAACATTGTCAATTCTCAATATGTGAAAGAAATTTGCAACAAAAATTTGTTTTAGTTAATTTACCAGCTATATTAATTGAAAGTTTTTAAAATAAATCAAAGGAGGATGAAATATGCCAATCGAATTAACAACAGCTAATTTCGAAGAAACAATTAAGGAAGGAGTGACTCTCGTAGACTTTTGGGCACCTTGGTGTGCCCCATGTCATATGATAGCCCCTCATGTAGAAGCAATTGAAAAGGAAATGCCTGAGATCACAGTTGCTAAGATCAACATCGACTCAAGTCCTGAAATTGCAGCGAAATTTGGAATCATGAGTATCCCTACCATAATGATATTCAAAGATGGTAAACAGCATAGTACAACTATCGGTGTTGTCCCAAAAAAGACACTTATTGATAAAGTAAAATCTGCACAATAGTATTATTGAAATTTCTATAAAGCAGTTCGGAAACGGACTGCTTTTTTTATTGCAGAACAGAAGCAATATTTGAATATAGAATAGAAATTGACATATTCAGATGTACAGAAAGAATCATAAAAAAGTGTTTAGGAGTCAAAATGCCATTACGAGAAATTACAATAGAGAGAGATTATCTGCTACATCCCGCCGGATCTGTTTTAATATCCGCAGGGAATACAAAAGTCATCTGTTCAGCTTCGATATCAGAGGGAGTTCCACCGTTTTGCGAAGCAAAGGAACAAGGTTGGGTTACTGCTGAATATGGAATGCTCCCATCAAGTACAAATACTAGAAATAAGCGAGAAGTTGCTCGTGGTAAAATATCAGGAAGAACAGCTGAAATTCAGCGTCTGATTGGTCGTTCCTTAAGAGCGATAGTTGATTTGAAGAAGTTAAACGGCTATACAATCCAACTTGATTGTGATGTTATTCAGGCCGATGGTGGGACAAGAACTGCATCTATCACAGGCGCATGGGTAGCTCTATCTGATGCAGTAGCAAAGTTGATGAAGGAAGGATTGCTTACTCAGAATCCTATCATCGACCAGGTTGCAGCAGTAAGTGTTGGAATAGTAAAGGGTGTGCCAGTGTTAGACTTGGATTATGTAAATGATTCCAGTGCTGATGTCGATATGAATGTTGTGATGACAGGCTCAGGGAAGTTTGTGGAAGTACAGGGAACTGGTGAAAATGCTACTTTTACTGAAAATGAATTAACTACGCTTATATCCCTTGCTAAAGAAGGAATCAGTCAGCTACTAAAGATTCAAAAGGAATGTTAGTTAAAGATTCGTTAATAGCCGTTAAATAGATAGTATATTAATAGATATGCTCTAAATAGCGGAGGGACATTATGCTTGATTCAACAAAAATTAGTGGTGTTGCCTTTGTATCTGTCTATGTTGATGACTTTAAAAAGGCATTTAAGTTCTATCACCTTGTCTTAGGACTTGAAAAGCAATTCGATATGGGCGATAATGCCTGTTTCTTTAAGATGGGATCTAATGGACTCTATCTCCAAGGATTGAATAAACCTGTTGGATATACTCCTGAGTCGATGCGTGCCGGATTTGTCTTATCAATTAATTCTGCTACAGCCATGCATGCGGAGTTAGTCTTGAATGGGATTAAGATGATTCAGGAAGAACCGGTGGATATGGGGCAAGGTGAATTTTGGTTTCAATGTTATGACCCGTGCGGGAATATCATTGAGTTTCTTGGCGGGAAGTAAAAAGATATACGAGATAAAACTATAATATGGGGCTATTGATTTTGTCAACAGCCCCAAGTTTCCTATTGAAGATACAGAATTATTAGTGATTGTTACTTAATTAAAGCCACTTTTCTGATTTCATTTAGATTTGGAGTAATCCACCGGACGAAGTATATACCACTTGGAAGGTCAGTAGCATCAATAGGTAACGACATTTTGGTATCTTTATCTATGTCTCCCTCAAAAATATTCTTTGTAAGTTCTCCCTTAATATTATACAGCTTAACCTCAACATTACATTCTTCTGCGATGTAGAATGAGATGTTTGTGGAGGGATTAAACGGGTTTGGATAGATTCCGAGTAAGGCAGACTTTCTGATATCAGGGTTATCTTGCTGTGAATCATCTTCTTCAATTAACACTTCCACTGGTCCATGAAGATCTATATGTCCGTTAATAGAAACACTTTCAAGCCAATAGTAATACTTTGCTTCAAAGACCTCAACATCATCATAGGTATATTCTGAACCATTTGAGCTGTTCTGTGCAAGAATTGTTGTGTTATTAATTCTAATCATATCGCCATTAGTCTCAGATTCAGATCTAAGGATGTTAAACCCAATTAGTGAATTCTCTGATTCTGTTCTCCATCTGAGTGTGACTTCATAATCAGTGTAGTCCACAGCTTCGAAATATGATAAGACAACTGGTAATGTACCATCATCATAATCAATCCCCGGGCTATCGGAAACAGTTGGAGAGCTCGTCTCATCTACATAGATTGCATCATTTCCATCGTCAGCATAATTATCTTCTGCTGTAACAGCAACAATTTCAGGTGAAGAGTTAACCAAGTAAAGGCCACCACCAGTATTGTTTGGAGCAACACCATTGGCATTACCTTTAGTTACAATAATGCCATCAATTCTGGTTAGTGATGATAAGTTCTGAAGATAAGCAACATGGTAGCTGTTATCATCAAAAATACCCGGCTGACCAATATCGCCACTTAAATAAACTGAATATGCACTAACATCTCTACTATCAAGACTTGCATTATCCAGATCATTAGCACTTTCCGGGAATCCTCCGTAAATCACAATGTCATTAGAAATAACAAAAGACCTTGCTCTATCGTCTGATTCCATTCCGGATATGTACTGGGTTGGATAATAGGTCCCTTCAGCAAGCCATATCTCTGATGCACCTGAATCGAGAGCACCCTGTAGCCATGATGTCGCATTGGCCCAAGAGCTACCATCAGCTAACCCGGATGATGCACTGTTTACATAGATGATTCCATTTGCATCTGGATTTAATACTATGTAACCCTGTTCGTATGCACCCATATCAACAGTTAAATCTAAGATTCTTGGGTTGCCATCAATATCTGTTGATATCACTGGAATTTGAGAATCAATACCAGTTGTGTAACTATTAGACCCCGCATTTAGGCAGGAAGATGTTGATTCTAATCTCCAGTCCCCATCAATAGGATTGAAGAACATAGGACCAAGTTCATTTGATGCATCAAGGCTAATATTTCCACTACCGGTATAACCTGATTCTACACCACAATAATTGATGGTCATACTTGTTCCACCAATCTGAACTTTGGATGCATCTTGATAATTACCCCAGATAATACAGTTATAGGCTTTAGTAGAGCTTGTACGGGTTCCATAGTTACCAATACCCCCACCATAGCCATTGGTCTTATTATTTACAATCACGCTGTTAACAATTCTATGCCCTGTAGTCCAACTACAACAAACACCACCACCACGGGCGGAATTGTTACTGGAATAGTTTTCTGTAACGATACAATTTATAAGCTTCCCACCATTGTGAAGCTTTACTCCTCCCCCATCACCTGTATCACCACATTCACCAGTTGCGAGATTATGGCTTATAACACAATCAATCAAGGTCCCCCCTCCAAAAGTGATGGCACCGCCGGCATTGTTGCCTCGATTATAGATGAGTCTGCAATTTTTTAGATAAGCTTTATCATTGGTTAAATGAGCTCCACCACCATCATGGTATGTTCTACTTACTTTAATGTTTGCATTCCCCCCGCTAATTGTGAAACCATTGAGGATTGTCTGAGTTGATACATTGTAATAATAAACTACATTATAGCTATTACTATCATTATTTACCACACTACTATTGTATGTATCCCATTGAGTGTAATCATCATTTTCATCTAAGTCCCCACTTAAGATTGTTTCATTTGACTGTCCAATCCAGTAGTTACAGCGTTCATCAATTGAAGTTTCATCACCAGCAAAACCACCATAAACATCAATTCCATTTCTTACTATGAACGCTTTGGTTCTCTCCAATACAGCACCATTTGTGCCTCTTGGATTTGGAAGAGTAGGCTCGTACTTCCCTTTGGCAACCCAGACTTCATCTCCTGACACTGCATTATCTATGCCATCTTGAACCTCATTGAAGGCAGAACTCCAAGATAAACCATCGGTGTTAGTTCCATCCTGGGAAACATAGTATGTTACCGACAATAACTGAAATGTAATAATAAAAAGTGAGATAATAATAATGAATCTCTTCTGCATAATTGACTCCTTCCTATACTTGGTTTTGCTTGATTGAAATAAGTTTAGTAATTGCTTCATATATACCCAATGTGAAAACTAAGTTACGAATTGTTCCATTCTCCAAAGTCACTGTCAAATACCCGTGGTTCTTCTTAGCATAAACCTGCCCAACAACCTTTGCTGATTCAATAGTACCCTTAATTTCCTCAATGCTCATGTTCTTTTTCATATTCATATTAATTGCAATCTTGGTTCCAAAGATGGGTAAATCTCTAACACATTGCAGAAGTAGCTGATAGCCATTTCAACTCTTTTTTTTGTATGCATAAACAGTAATCATATCCCGAAAATGGGAATGTATTTTTCCCGTTTTCGGGATGCACCTTTGCAACTTACTACATATCAGCAAACAATGTAACAAAACTAATAATTTCAAATCTTGACAGTTTTAGGTTATTAAAGAGATTTATAGAAGGAGATTTAGATGAATCCAAAAGTTGAGCTATCAGAATCAATAATAGATTTATACCAAAAGTTACTTAATGATAATAGTATCAAGGACAACACAGACACAGTAGATTCTGCCTTAAGAACCTACTCCAGAATATTAGATTTGAATTACATTCCTTCACAAAATACTACAAATGCATTTCTAAAGGTACTTGAGGCTTGCTCTAAGCACAGATTACACAGTCTTGATCGTGATTCGATTCTTGTTATTAAGAAAGCAGGTATCATTAATAAACGAAACGACCTTGTTATTACAATTATGACAAATCATCTCTATTGGGCGATCACAAAACAGCCGGAAATATGTAATGAGTTGATTGATATAATCAATGAAATGGTTAATGAGACATGTCCATATCTTATCGTAGTAAGAGCTTATTATCAAATAACTCAGTATTTTGTTAGTAAAAAGAATTTTGACTCATGTAAAATCTATTTAGACAAAATTAAGACCATTATTGCGGTAGTAAAAGACTATCAAATTCTATACTACTATTACTTAAGTCTTGGTAACTTTCACTTTGTTCAAGGTGAGCTCTACAAAACTATATACTATCTATCAAAAGTAATATATTATAAAGATTCAGCACCAGATTTAGATCAATATTATAGAGCCCATTATCTTCTTGCCTTATCTTATGCATCGAACTCGATTATGGACAAAGCAATACACCACATAGACATTCTGCTTAATAACAAGAGTGGATACAACAAAGATACGATGTTAATTATGAAATCCAGAATGCTCACTCAGAGTAAGCAATACCCTGAAGCTGAAGAGATACTATTAAAATTAAGAAAGTCTAATCCATCAAATCAAGCTCTTATAGGTAAGGTAAATGTTGATTTATTCATGTCTGCATTAATGCAAGATGATAAAGAAAAAATAGAAAATAGTTATAAGAAATTGAATGATGTGAACATCAAGATGGTTCACCCTTTATTCCTAAACTACTACTATATACATGTGTCACAGCCTGACAAAGTCGATATCGAGAAAATCATAAAAGACTATCAAGAAACTGAGACAAAGCATAATCCATTTGCAAAACAGTATTTATACTTCCTTCTCGAATACTTCATAAAAAACAAAGACTATCTCAGAGCTTACAAACAGCTTCAGCTACTCAAACAAAAATTGAATAGTTTAGAAGTAGAATACAAGAAATCTGAGCTTGAATCTTATTTGGAATTACTTGAAAGTTATGAAACATTTAATAATAATGAAGCGTCAAAACGAGAATTTGTTTCATCAATCAAGCAAGAGAAACTTGAGAAGAGCTTAATTGGTAAGACTTTAGCCTTTCGTAAGGTCATAGGAGATTGCAAGATAATAGCCAATGCTCACTTTTCGAATGTATTAATTACGGGAGAGACAGGGACTGGTAAAGAGATGATTGCAAAACTTATCCATTACAATAGTAATAGAAAGAGTAATGATTTTTGCGAACTGAATCTAACCGCAATGTCATCATCTCTAATTGAAAGCGAACTGTTTGGTTATAAAAAGGGAGCATTTACAGGTGCTTTACAAGATAAAAAAGGACTTCTCGAGATTGTCCACAATGGTACGCTATTCTTAGATGAGATCTCTGAAATACCTTTAGATATCCAGGCAAAATTACTAAAAGTAGTTGAGGAAAAAAGCTTCTATCCTGTGGGCTCAACAAAGCCCGTTTCTTCCAATTTCAGATTGATTTGTGCCTCTAATCAGGATTTACTTTCTCTTACTGAATCAAATCAATTCAGACTTGACCTATATTATAGAATATCTAATTATGAGATTAAACTGCCTACCCTAAGGGATAGAAAAGATGATATTCCTCTAATCACAAAGCATTTTGTTGAGTATTACTGTGGAAAGTTAACGAAACCAAGTTTTGAGCTTAATGATGAGCAGATATCACGCTTATTGTCATATGATTATCCCGGTAATATTAGAGAATTAAAAAACCTAATCCAAAGGATAGTTATCTGCTTTCATAGTGGACAATCTATTGATCAAGTGATATCAGATTCTCTTAGGCTAAAAAAGAGCCCTTCTCAACTTCAATCGTTCAATCTGGAAGAGATAGAAAAGAAAACAATTATAAGTGCCCTAAAAGAAGTAAATGGGATTCAATCAAAAGCAGCAAGACTGCTGGGCATCAGCAATAATGCAATTGCCAGAAAAATTACTAAGTACGATTTAAGAAACTATTGTAACTGAATAATAGGCAAAAGCCCTTACTGCAATAGCATCAAGAGCTTATTATATTAATAAGTTAGATTGCTGACAAACCTCTAAGATTTCCTGGAACAATGCAAATAGTAGTTACCAGGCACTTAAATCAGTTTATTCAAGATTTCAAAGGAATTGATAGTTAAAGATTTGGATTAAACTATTCTGTGATTAGATTATCTTAGTAAATATTAAAATGGAGCGATAAGATGTCTGACCAAACAAGAATAAGCGGAGTTGCCTTTGTATCAGTCTATGTTGATGATTACAAAAAGGCTTTTAAGTTCTATAGTCTCATCTTAGGACTTGAAAAGCAATTCGATATGGGCGATAATGCCTGTTTCTTTAAGATGGGATCTAATGGACTCTATCTCCAAGGATTGAATAAACCTGTTGGATATACTCCTGAGTCGATGCGTGCCGG
>Ga0307990_1003797_pt1 | contig 11367 bp, 9 predicted proteins | sample EllFjometagen129_FD_203168 | JGI IMG/M metagenome (GOLD analysis project Ga0307990, IMG submission 203168) | Marine microbial communities from Ellis Fjord, Antarctic Ocean - #129 | ecosystem: Environmental > Aquatic > Marine > Unclassified | place: Southern Ocean | collected 2014-10-08
TAATCGAGTTTACCCACCTCTTTCAGCAGGTCGAAATTCTGCATATTGCGCGCACCAATCTGCAATATATCGGAATAAAGACACACATCGTCCAATTGACCAATGCGCATCACCTCTGTTACCACCGGCATACCTACCTCATCACCAGCCTGACGCAACAGTTTCAGCCCATCAATGCCCAAGCCCTGGAAAGTATGCGGACCGGTACGCGGTTTGAACGCCCCGCCCCGCAAAATATCAGCGCCGGCCTGTTTTACTATCACAGCGCTGGCCATCATCTGCTCTTCACTCTCAACTGAGCACGGTCCCGCCATAACTACCGGTGCAACATCACCGCCAATTACCACTGAACCAACCTGCACCTGCGTCGGCTGCGGATGGAAATCCCGCGACACCAGCTTATACGGTTTACTGACATGAATTACTTCACGCACCCCCGACAGATTGTGAATGGTGGCATCCTCGACATAGCCTTGGTTACCGAGCACCCCAATGGCCGTGCGCTCACTACCCGGAATTGGCTCAGCCTGCAAACCCATCGCGTGTACTGCCGTTTTCACCTGTTCCACATCGTGATCTGTCGCACTGTGTTGCATAACTATAAGCATGAGCTTCTCCTTCTGAGCAAATATCGGCGCACGCGCTGAATTGTTATTGTCTTGAGCCATCTTATTAAGAAAACAAGAGTAGCGAGCCACTGGACTTAATTCAAGATTTTTCCTTGTATATTTTCCGCAATCTAACTTCAGCAGCACATAAGCGTTCTGTCTATAAGCACAACATTTAAAGGTAGCTAGCTACTATAGTAGCAAACAATTATAACTGTAACAGTGCGCAAGATTAATTTACTCACTACCTATAAAAGACTACAAACATGGTTTTTCAATCTTAAGATAAGCCACCACGGAGCAGTTCATGCCAACAACCACCGCTAGCCACTGCCACGTATGACCGCCGACTTAGTCAATAGCACACTACTGATAACTATTTGGAAAAGAAAGCCCGCATGAGCAAAAAAGGCGACTACTGGGATGATACCGTCGCTGAGCGTTTTTCCACATTCTAAAAACAGAGCTGGTTTATCATTGTGCATTCGAATCACACGAAGAAGCTCAGCAGTAATCTTGAGATACGTACAAATGATTTTACAAACGTCAGCGCAAGCATTCCTCTTACGGACATGAAGCACCTTTCGTATTTGAGGCTAGACCAAAAGCTACATAATTGTGTATCCGGTAAAGTGTTGACACATCATGGGGTTTTCATTACGTGGTGAAAGACAAGAATGACAATCCGGTGGATCGCACAACCAAACAGAAGGTGATTGCCCTTGAGCAGGGGACGATTAAAGCGATTAAAGAAGAGTGCAATCGATTTTTGCTGACCAATGATTAAATAAGGCAATTCACCCAGCATTGAACAAATTGCCTTTACTGCGCCACCATGCTAGTATATTTAGCAATTTATCGATGAATAAATCCACCCCTATACTTTTGCAATATAACTAACGTAATCAACGGTCGCCGCAAATCATGACGCAACGCAAAATAGAAATAACCTCACCAACTTTTGTTGATGCCAGCCAACTACCCCAGCACTACAATCTGGATATGCTTTTTCCAACCGTTCAACCATTAGCCTTGGAAATCGGTTGTGGCGTAGGAGATTTTATCATCCAACGCGCCACCCAACAACCCCAGACAAATTTCATCGCCATCGACATTTACAACAAAGGTTGCTACAAAACCTGTAACCGCATTGACGACAGCGGACTCACCAATGTACGGGTGATGCGCATGGAAGCACGCTATCTACTCAGCCAATTCGGTTGCGCCGACATGCTCTGTGCCATCTATGTCAACTGCCCTGATCCTTGGCCTAAAAAACGTCATCGCGCGCGCCGTTTGGTCAATAACACTTTTTTAACACAGATTTTATACTACCTTAAGCCTCAAGGTGATCTATACTTCATTACTGATGTCGAGGATTATGCCCAGCAAGTTGCCGACTCACTGGCTGTGGCACCTGGCTACATTAATCAATTTCCGACAGCGTACACACCACAGTTCAACGGTTACCCCAATTCAAAATATATGCGCCGCTTTTTAGCGCAGGGGCTACCTATCTTTTTTCAACACCACCGGCGACTTTTGGGTTTCTGTATGGAGCAAAGCATGCTACCAGCTACCCAGATGGGCTTTAGAAATCGTCATACCCTGGAGAGCAAATGAAGAGTTATCTTACGGCGGCATTACCCGGAGTTGGCGGAATAATAAAAGAGGATCCTGAAGATTTTATTGTCGAAGAAATTCCCGCATATCTCCCCTGCGGTCAGGGTGAGCACCCGTATCTGCGCGTAGAAAAACGCGGCATGGGCACCTTTGCCATGATACAACGCATCAGCGAAGCCCTGGGTATAAGACAACAGGATGTTGGCTACGCCGGGCTCAAAGACAGTCAGGCGGTGTGCCGCCAAACTATCTCCTTGCCACCGGTAGCAGCTGAAAAAATTGCAGAACTGAATCTGGAAGATATTACCATCCTCGATTGTAGTTATCACACCAACAAATTACGTATAGGTCATCTGCACGGCAATCATTTTCACATCCGCATCAACGATGTTGTTGCCGATGCTGAGCAACGCGCGTTGGATATATTTAACGTTTTACAACACACCGGTGTCCCCAATTTTTTCGGTCCACAGCGCTATGGGGTTTTGGGAACTAACCATCTTATCGGTCAGGCTATACTGCATAACGAATTTGAACGTGCTGCCGCACTTATTATTGGCAATCCGGAAGAGATCACCAATCAACGCTGGCACCTGGCCGCATCAGCCTACGCTGCTGGGGACGTTCCCGCAGCTCTGGAAGCTTTTCCAGGGCGCTTTCGCGACGAGAGGAGACTGCTACATACCTTATTGCGCGGCATGGATCATCAACAGGCAGTATTGGCTCTACCACGCAAATTGCTGCGACTTTATCTATCCGCCTATCAATCTCACCTGTTCGACGATCAAGTTCAGATGCGCCTTGACTCCATTGACGTATTATGGCCAGGAGATATAGCTTATATCCACGCCAAAGGTGCCTGTTTTCATGTCGAGAACCCAGAGCTGGAACAAGCGCGCGCGAATAGCTTAGAGATCAGTCCAACTGGCATGCTAGCTGGACACAAGGTGATGCAGGCAACAGCACAAACAGGCATAACCGAACAAGCGATCCTCGACAAAGAGACATTAAATGCCGAATCATTCACCCAATTCCCTGGTCTAAAACTCACTGGCGAACGTCGTCCCCTGCGCGTGCCGGTATCACACGTGAGCTGCCAACAAGAACACAACACACTGCAAATAAGCTTTGCCCTACCGACTGGCAGCTTTGCGACCTCACTGCTACGTGAAGTGATGAAGACACCACCGGCAGATTGAGAACAGTGAATCAGTTATCAAACGTATTTACCAAAAACAAAAAAAGGGTTCCTTTATCCACGTATCGACAATATAAATTTACAATATTTACCGGACTAACTGAGTATAAAGACCGGCTATTAGTTACAATTCAACGCGTTACCTAATTAGCACGGGTCTTTCACTTCAGCCACAATGATCACCTCTCCCGCGAAAGCGGGAGTCCAGAACCCCGTTTAAAACCTCTATATACACGCCTTCGCGGGCATAGCGGTTACCAGGCACACAGCCATTACGGAAGCTTGACACTAATCATGACGCTTTATTATTTTTGCGTTATATTTTTTTACCCTGTCTATCTATCCAATTAAACAATTATTTTTTAAATATTATAGTTTTGTCCACTTATTTACGCTTAACAACTTGACAGTTTTAGAACAACATTCTATATTTCCAAACAATACATTGAACAGTGTCATGTTTTTATGCGTACCGACAAACAGCACACAACTAAAAACTCAACATTAACCTTAATGAATACAGTTATCTTCGAACCATTTACTACATGCTACGGAAAAATAACTAATTAAATTTATCAAATATACTTGACAGACAGAGCTCAATTTTGTACACAGTCGAGCGCTAGACTGATTTTTAGCCGCAATAACATTTGGTCAATTATTCACGATATTTGGGGAACAAAAAAAATGCCAGCCAAAAAAGATAAATCAGAATACATAATCCAAGCCGTTTCCCATGCGCTTGATCTGCTTGAGCAGTTTCATGATGACGTTGACGAGCTCGGAGTAACAGAACTGAGCAAGCGGTTAAAACTACACAAGAACAATGTATTTCGTTTGCTTGCCACCCTGGAATCACGCGGTTACATAGAGCAGAATAAAGCAACCGAGAACTACCGCTTGGGATTAAAATCCCTAGAGCTGGGACAGACATTCATCAAGCAGATGGGGCTGTTACGCCAAGCCAAGCTCACCCTTGAGCAGTTGGTAGGTCAATGTAACGAAACAGCCTATGTCGCTATCTTCAAAGAAGACAGTGTGGTGTATCTGGACGTGGTAGAAACTGACATGACGGTTCGCGTGGTATCGCGAGTTGGTTCTCGTTTGCCGTCATACTGTACTGCGGCAGGTAAGGTGCACCTGTCTCACCTGTCTGAAGAAGAGCTGGGCGCATTGCTCAACAAAGAGCTTAAAAGCTACACCCCCACCACCATCACCAATCTTGAAACTCTGAAACTTGAGCTACGCCAAGCAACCGAAAATGGCTACGCGATCGACAATGAAGAACTTGACCCCGGGGTGCGCTGCGTAGCAGCGCCTATATACGACTACACCCGCCGCATTGTCGGAGCCATAAGTCTGTCTGGTCCATCTATGCGCTTTACTGACACGCGTACTGACAACGAACTGGTACCACTGGTGTTAGAAGCCGCAGCAACCCTGTCCGTACGCTTAGGCTATCGACAATAACCTTACTACTTCGGGTTGGTACATTAAACTACGGTTCTGGCGCACCATCTACGCCGCTCTCATCCTGCACTAGAATTTTGTACAGTTTTGCTACCTGTTGAAGCAGAGCCTGGCGCGCCCCTGAGTTATCAATCACGTAATCGGACAGGCGCGCTTTCTCACTTTGCGGCATATGCGCAGCAACCCTCCGGCTAGCATCTGCTGCACTACAATTATCTCGCTGTTGCAAGCGGCGCAACTGCACATCATCAGCTACCGTAACCGTCAACACCTGCTCAACTCGATCACGGGCACCTACCTCAAATAACAACGGCGCTTCATAAACTACCAAGCCCACTGTTGCTTGCTGCGCGCTAACCGCCTGCTGCAAACGCAATTTTGACAATTCAGCTATAGCTGGGTGCATTATCTCCTCCAACTCACGCCGTGCCATGGGGTGAGCAAAGACATAATCACCCAACCGCTTCCTATCCAAGGTACCGTCCGGCATCAGTATCTGCTGACCAAAACGCTGTTGCAGCTGAAACAACACCACACTCCCCGGCACCACCAACTCCCGCGCCAACTCATCGGCACTGATCACCAGCGCGCCCATTTCACGCAACATGTTGACCACAGTACTTTTACCCGAAGCTATCCCGCCAGTCACCCCTAAAACCATAACAACTCCATAGCTAACATATTAAAAACATGAGACTATTCAAAAGTACACTCCTTGACAATGATCCTGAAGCGTGCTAATTTTTGTCCACTATTTATCACACTGATTCTCCCTGTATCCAATGTAGAATATCTCTACACATCCAGCATAAAGTCAGTGCACTCTAGCAATTTAATTCCGTAAATAGCAATAGTTGCCATTTAATGCCCACGAGGGGAACACTATGAACCACACTAAGTCCACAGCATATTTCGCCCAAGCAAAGCAGGTAATTCCCGGCGGCGTCAACAGCCCGGTACGTGCCTTCAAATCTGTCGGCTGCGATCCAATATTCATTGAACGCGCCGCTGGCTCCAAAATATACGATGCCGACAATCAGAGTTACATTGATTATGTTGGATCATGGGGACCGATGATATTAGGTCACTGCCATCCCAAAGTTGTTGAAGCTATCCAACAGGCAGCGAACAGCGGTGCCTCTTTTGGTGCTCCCACCTACAAAGAGATTGAACTGGCCAACATGGTGTGCGCAGCATACCCCAACATAGAAAAAGTGCGCATGGTCTCTTCAGGGACAGAAGCAACTATGAGCGCCATCCGCTTAGCACGCGGGTGTACTGGTCGCGACAAAATTCTTAAGTTCGACGGCTGCTATCACGGTCATGCCGATTCTCTGTTAGTAAAAGCTGGCAGCGGCGCCGCAACGTTTGGTGTCCCCACATCTCCGGGCATTCCTGCTGATTTTGCCAAACTCACACTCACAGCTACCTACAATGACTTAGAAGAAGTCAAAACTATTGTCGCAGCAAACAAGGATAAAATTGCTTGTATTATTCTGGAAGCGGTGTCGGGTAACATGGGATGCGTGCCTCCAGTTCCCGGCTTTCTCCACGGGTTGCGCGAACTGTGCACTGCCGAGAAAATCATCCTTATCGTCGATGAAGTTATGACCGGCTTTCGCGTGGCCTACGGCGGAGCACAAGAACATTTCAACTTTCAGGGAGACCTGGTATGCCTGGGCAAAATCATCGGTGGCGGACTACCCGTAGGTGCCTTTGGTGGCAAGCAAGAGTTGATGGATCAGCTTTCTCCAGAGGGTAAAATTTATCAGGCAGGAACACTGTCAGGCAATCCGCTAGCCATGAGCGCAGGCATTGCCACCCTAAAGCTATTGCAAGAGGAGGGCTTCTACCAACAGATTGAGGAGAAAAGCGCTTACCTCGAAGCAGGGTTGCGTCAAGCAGCTACCGCAGCAGGAGTAACCACCTGTCTACAACGTGTTGGTGGCATGTTCTGCACCTATTTCTGTGCTGGGCCGGTCAACAACTTCAGTGATGCAGTAGGCAGTGACACCGAAGCCTTCAGTCGCTATTTTCGCTCCATGCTGGACTCAGGTATCAACGTAGCACCATCACAATTCGAAGCTGGTTTTATGAGCATCGCCCACTCCCGTGATGATCTGGATCAAACAATTGCGGCAGCGGCAAAAGCGTTTGCCTCACTGTAACCCGAAATACCTCGCAGCCACGACCGCAGCCTAATTGGTTATGGCTGCGAGGGCATACCACTGCAAAATCAAAACTGACTTAATTATTTACAATACCCCAATAAATAGCTATGGTTGAAGAGTCACGTTCGACACCAGACAGGGCTGCCATGGAAACCATAAAAAACCAGCAAATAGAAGAGGCATTCATTGGCTTAGCCAAACTCCTGAAGAATGTCAGCTACTATCCAGAAGGTCACCCCTCCCTCAATAACGCCATAGAAATGTCCCTAAAATTATTTAGGGCTGTTAACCTCGCCAGCCAGGAACCTCTAGTGTTAACAGTATCGCGTCAAGGGTTCTTCCTCGACCAGCATCAGTTAGAAAGCAAAAGTCCGTTAATAACCGCCCTGGCCCAACGCCTGTTTTTTCATAAAATTAAATTATTGACAGTATTTCCCGACCTCTTAGATCGACACCTGCTTGCTTTTGCACGCCTGATCTGTGAAGAACCGGTGGCAATAATAGCTAAAGGAGGCATAGCAGAACTGCTGGATCAACTACTCGTTGCCACTATCTCCGTCAACATGCTCAACCTTACCGCAGCATCAAGCCGCAAGCAAAAGCTCGAACAGCAACTGGGCAGTGGTTCCATTGATGCCACTGGCAACATAAATCAAAACACTAGCAATAATTCCTCTAATAATATATTCCAGACCAAAGCTAACGAAGCCTCCATACACGAGCTACTACAACAACTCGACACTATTCTCCACCACCCGACCAAGGAGAACGAAACACCATTTTTGCGCATGATGGGGCAGCTCAGCAAATTTATGCGCAAGCTGATCGACAACAATAGTCGTATGCAAGCACTACCAGCATTGACACAGCTGGATTGCTGGATACAGAACTCATCCATGGAACAACGTTTTGTTAAAGTTTTAAAACAAGCGGTGCGCTCCCTCGGCAGTAAAGCACTAGTAGATCTACTTCTTGACAACGCGAACGACACTACCAAACAAAATCTAGCGCGCCATCTTATCGCCGAATTGCAGGACGATATTGGCGTAACCCTCATTAACCGGTTGAGCATCGAAACTAATAATCGCCTACGTAAATTCATCAGCCAATTACTTGTTAGTAGAGGAGCGCAAGTATTCGCCCCACTTATTGACAGTCTCGGCGATGAACGCTGGTTTGTGGTACGCAATGCCATTACAATACTGGGAGAAAGTCGCAACGAACGCCTCATTCCAAACTTTGTCGATCAGTTAAATCACCCAGATGCTCGAGTCGTTAATGAGGCAATTCGTGCATTAGCACGCATCAAAACTACCAAGTCCAGCCAAGCCCTTATCAACCATCTTGGTTCTGGTAGCGGAGATTTCCCACTGCAAATCATCTTGGGCTTAGGTGCGCTTGCTGATTCGGTTGCGGTTCCATCTTTAATAACTATTGCAACTCAATCAGATCCATTATTACGCAAAAAAGCGCTGACAAAGGTGGCAATCGTTGCCTTGGGGGAAATTGGCGATCCTAGTGCATTGCCGTCTTTATTATTTCTGCTACAACGCATCAAACTGTTGAAACGTGCTGAATACGTTGAAATTCGTTGCCAAGCGGCTGCAGCATTGAGTAGTTTTGGTGACAGTGACAGTCTACGGGCACTACAGCGAGCCAGCAAATCAACGCAGCGCACCCTGGCAACAGCGGCCCGACAAGCACTGCGCCAACGCGGACAGGAGGACAATGTCTAATACCCTCCACACCAACTTCCTTCATTCCCTCAATGGCGTTCTCAACGGACTAAATTTATATCCACGTCAACACCCGGCAAATACAGCTTTGCAAAAAACGCTATGGGAGGCATTGCAGCAGCTAGCTCAACACGAAGAAGTAACAACCATTGGCGTAGTTGAGCAGGCTCTTTTTTTCAACAACCAGCTGTATCCAGAAAACCATTCCGTGGCTGCAACCATGGCGCACCAGTTGACCCATTATAAGATTGAAGGTATCGAAATAACCGCGGGGTTAGGTAAGGAAGAGCTGTGTGATTTTGTCGATTTATTCGGTCGTGGACGACTGAACGGAGAAAACTTCGATCTGATATTGCGCCAACACAACATTAGCCACATTCGCCATATCAGTCGCGAGGACAATGATCAGCACGGCAATCAAGCACAAGAGACTTACAACTTAGCACTCAACGGCCTAGAAAAAATTGGTAAAAGTATTAGCAATGAACAAATACCCTCTTCTGCCCAGCTATTACCCACCGTTGGAAAAATGGTGCGTCAGACAGTTAAGAGCCCATATGCATTACTGGCATTGAGCATGATAAAAGACTACGACAATTATACCTATACCCACTCGGTAAATGTCTCAGTGATCGCTCTGGCCATAGGGCGAGCTTGCCATTTGGACAACGATGCACTCCACATCCTTGGACTGGGCAGTCTGTTACACGACCTTGGCAAACTAAAAATAGATCCAGCACTTATAAAAAAACCTGGTCGTCTGACCCCCTCTGAATACCACCAAATCAAGCTTCATCCAGAATTCGGCGCGCGAATAGCTGACCAAATGGAGAATATCGATCCGCGCATCATAGACATAATCTTAGGTCACCATCGGCACTTCGATAACTGTGGTTATCCGGATAATATTGCCAAGTTCATCAGCCCAGAGTTGGTCGACATAGCTACCGTAGCCGACACCTACGATGCAATCACCTCCCTGCGCGCCTACCAGCACCCCCAAACACCCCGCGAAGCCATAGCGATCATGCGCGGGCTAGCCGGCACCCAGCTGCACCCGCACTACATGCTGGCTTTGGAAAAAACACTGGGCATTTTCCCGGTCGGCAGCCTGGTTCGACTGTTAAACAATGAGATCGGACTGGTGGTTGATATGGACGCCCACAACGTAGACAACAGTACTATCAGAATTGTAAAAGACAGCTCCGGCAACACCATTAAAAGCCCGTATGACATGACACTAAGCAACAGCAGCCAGGAGATTGTGGGTGAGGTTGATGCTCTTGTTCACAATATAGATATCGGTAAAACTTTAACAACCCAGCCAACCATGAACTAACAATGCAAGACACCTAAAGCGGCAACAGCAGCCACCCGCACTTCGACACGCTGATCCTGTGCATACTCACACAACAGCGGTAAGCTCTGAGCAAACCCCAGCCGACCCAGCGCCGTTAATGCTGCACATACCCGCTCTGTTCCCGCCTGACGGCACACGGTCTCCATATAGGGAATCAGGCGCTCATCTTTGTATTCCCCCAAAGCTTCAGCAGCATACACGGCCACCGCCGTGACCGGGTCCTTCAAACACTGCACAAGGGCAGCTAATGCCTGCGGCAAACATCTTGCACCCAACACCTGCACTGCCACCGCACGCACGTCTGCATCCGCATCACGCACCAGCTCGATCAATAATTCGCTACTTTCTTTATCATCAAGAGCCTGCAGCGCATATACTGCGGCGATGCGCTCCTGGCGAGTACCGACAACAAGTTTTTGTTGCAACGCACTAAAACCGTAGCGACTATCTAGCAATTCCAGCGACTGCGCGGCAGCTCGCCTCACGGCAATACTTTCATCTTGTAATGCACGTAACAGTACCTCTCGGCATTCTAGGGGCATATACCTTACTCCACTCAGAGGGCTTGGTTGTTAATCGGCTATCTCAATAACTTTGAGTAAATTAGTTGATCCTGTATGCCATAATGGCGCTCCGGCAGTTACAATAATTCGATCGCCCGCTACACCAAGGTCAAGCCGTTTAACCTCCTGGGAGGCACACAGCAACATCTCGTCGGTGTCGTTATAAGCTTCGATTAATACCGGCACCACGCCCCATAACAGATTCATCTGGCGATAGCTCAAAGCACTTGGTGTTAATGCCACGATAGGGCAATAAGGGCGAAAGCGTGAAACACAACTAGCAGTAAATCCCGACTGAGTATACGCCAGAATTGCTGCAGCATGCAGATCTTTTGCCAGCCCGCCAGCAGCGCGCCCCACGGCCCATGATACAGTCAGCGGGGCATCGTCTTCCTGATTCCTCTCCAGAGCATTACCAACATGTGGCTCCGTAGCAATGGCGATGCTATGTAAAATCTGCGTTGCCTTAACGGGATATTTTCCTGAAGCCGTCTCATCTGACAGCATTACAGCATCAGTGCCATCATATATAGCGTTGGCAACATCGGAAGCTTCGGCGCGTGTTGGGCGCGGGCTAGCTACCATGCTTGATAACATCTGGGTCGCAGTAATAACACTGCGCCCCGCCAAACGTGCCT
>Ga0307990_1003798_pt1 | contig 11361 bp, 9 predicted proteins | sample EllFjometagen129_FD_203168 | JGI IMG/M metagenome (GOLD analysis project Ga0307990, IMG submission 203168) | Marine microbial communities from Ellis Fjord, Antarctic Ocean - #129 | ecosystem: Environmental > Aquatic > Marine > Unclassified | place: Southern Ocean | collected 2014-10-08
TTATACCAAATTAAATTTGGTTCATTTATTAATATAATCCTCAAAATAAATGTGATATTTGTGCGTTGGGTTTTAAATTTTTTCGTTTTTCTTATGTTGTTCGGTTTGTTCTTATGGTGGGTAACGGATGGTGGTATGTTTATTTGCCGATTTCAAAGCAAATTCCAATCAATTTACGATAAAGTTGAAGCGAACTACAACCCTTGAATTTACTACTATATAGGCTATTAAATATACAACGTGTTGTATGCTGCCAATCTTATCTTTGAATAATTAGTTTTTGTTTTCTTATCAGTCCTTTGAATTTGATTTCAACTATATAAATTCCGTTATCTAAATCTCCAACATTAATTTGCTGTTGATTTTGTTTCAGTGTTTCTGTTTTGACTAATGAACCAATAACATTATAAATATTCAATGTCAAAATTTCATTGCTATTTATATTAACATTTAATGTAAAAATGTTGGAAACCGGATTAGGATAAATAGTAATTACCGATGAATTTACTTCTTCGTTAATAGACGTTGTGAATGAAACTACAACAGAATCAGTAAGAACACAACCATTATTATCGGTAATAGTTACGGTATAAGTTCCCGGTAATAAACCTGTTGCAGTAGAACTGTCTTGTGCAGGAGTGGTATTCCATAAATAAGTGTAAGGTGTAAGACCTAATGAAATAGTTGCAGTTGCAGTGCCATCATTACATGTTGAGCAACTTGCGTCAAATGAAGTCATGGATAATGTAATTGAATTACATTCCGATTCGGCATAAGCATACCAGCTTTCATAACCATAAGTCATATTATCGTTCACAATGGTTGAATCGTATTCGTTGGCTAAACTATATGTGCTGTCGTAAGCTGTAACGCCAATAGTATCGGTAATGGGAACACCCGTAAGAACGTATGACGTATCATTGCCCACATTAACAGAATCGGTAAAAGAATATCCGTTAAAACCGCCATAGTAAACATGATAACCCGCAATATCTGGCTCAGGATTTGGAATCCATGTTATTTTTACCTGTCCGCCACCTATATTTGTTTTTGTAACATTTGCAGGTGGCGATACAGGGGCTAAAGTATCAGGTGTTGATAAATAAGGGCTATAATTTACTATGCCCAATGAATTATCGTCGAACCAGTCATAAATTTTTCCCTGTATTGTAGCATCATCTGCTGTTCCCCACCAGTTATTGGTTGCTACAACATTTGGTGTTCCTTGTTCATTATCATTATATAATTCATAAAAAGCGGAATTATTAAAAATATTGTTGTTATTCAAAACAAGAGCTGTTGAATTACCCATACTAATACATCTATTCAAAGTATTATTGAAATCGGTATTTTTATTAAATGCAATAGTGTTTAAATTTATATAAGCATTATCGAAACGTATCCCTGCATCATCAGTTGCGGTATTTCTGATAATATGATTATTATGTATTGAATAAGATGCATTGAGAGTCCATATTCCTCCATTTGTACCGGTAGTACTATTATCAGATATAACATTATTAGATATAGTTGCATCGCCCAAGTAAGCATAAATTCCACCTACCCAGTAGGTGGCTTTGTTATTTGTTATTATATTATTAGATATTATGGACGAGTTGATGCCATTATAAATATAGATACCACCCGCCTCAGACGCTATATTATTCATTATTATGTTATTGGTTATTGGGGATTCACAAACGCCACCCAATCCACTGGCTATACCACCACCATCTCCACCTGTTGTATTATCGGTAATTATATTATTAGATATAATTACCGTCTCAAACATATTACAAATACCTCCGCCAGAAGATGATGCATAATTTTTTGATATAGTATTACCGGATATTAGAGTAGTGCCATCACTGGAAATATGAATACCTCCCCCGTAATCAGATGATGTATTATTGCTTATTAAAGAATTTGTTATTTTAAGACTGCCAGTAAGATTATATGCATTAATTCCACTGGCACTATTATCGGAAATTGTGCAATAATTTACAAAAGGATGAGCATTATCAAATCGTAAAGCACCATTATCACTAACAGTAGCGCCTCCAGCATATTGGATTTTACAATATTCCAGTATGCTTCCGCTAAGGTAATTTCCATAAATATCATTCTCATAAACAGCATCAACGCTTGCATCACTAAAATAAATATAGCCCCAGGCCCCGGCAGTATTAACAGTATTGGAAGTAAATGTAATACTATCGCTGCTTGTACCCTGAGCTATTAATGTTCCGTCAATTTGAATTGACAATAAGCTGTTAAATTTTACAGTAACACCAGGTTCAATAGTTAGGGTAACGCCATTATTCACCAGCACATTGCCTATAACAATGTAAGGACTGTTTGCAATTATCCAGACCGTATTAGTAGATATTGATCCACTAACATCAGTTTGTGCATTTACATTAATTGTCATTGCAATTAAAACGGTCAAGAGAATTGTAATTTTTTTCATTTTATTTTTGTCAGAGTTTATCGTGCTGACTCCGCACTTTTTATTTGTAATTATTTATCAAAGTTAGTTTTTTTGTTTCACTTGGTTGCATATAATGTAATAGTATTTTATGCGAAATTACAAAAATACAAAAAAAATTAGAAAAAAAATTATTTTTAATAGAAATTAAATATTGGTTATATCCTTCAGGATAAACCAATTTTATTTGTTCTTTTAATTCAATACTTAATTTCTCGTAGTCTTGAATTACTCTTAACTCATTAGTTTTCATTCGCTAAAAATTACCAATTTAATAAATATGCGAATATAAGTGGAACAACAATAGTTGCATCAGATTCTATAATAAATTTTGGTGTATCAATATCTAATTTTCCCCAGGTTATTTTTTCGTTAGGTACAGCTCCCGAATAAGAGCCATAACTTGTTGTGGAATCAGATATTTGGCAAAAATAACTCCAAAAGGGTGTGTCTGTTCTTTCTAAATCCTGATATAGCATTGGAACAACGCAGATAGGAAAATCGCCTGCAATACCACCGCCTATTTGAAAAAACCCAATACAATTTTCTTTAGTATTTTCTGTGTACCAGTTGGCAAGGAAAGTCATATATTCAATTCCCGACTTCATTGTGGATGGCTGTAGTTCGCCTTTAATGCAGTACGAAGCAAAAATATTTCCCATTGTAGAATCTTCCCAGCCAGGGACAACAATTGGCAAATTCTTTTCGGCTGCTGCAAGCATCCAACTATTTTTAGGGTCTATTTCGTAATACTGTTCCAGCACACCTGAAAGAAGTAGCTTACACATAAATTCGTGAGGAAAATATCGCTCTCCTTTATCCTCGGTATCTTTCCAAATTTTAAAGATATGTTTCTGTAAACGCCTAAAAGCTTCTTCTTCGGGAATACACGTATCTGTAACTCTATTCAGTCCTTTTTCTAATAATTCCCATTCTTGTTTTGGTGATAAATTTCGATATTCTGGTATTCTTTTATAATGAGAATGTGCAACAAGATTCATAAGGTCTTCTTCGAGATTTGCCCCTGTACACGAAATAATTTGCACTTTATCTTGTCTGATGATTTCAGCAAGAGATTTTCCTAATTCAGCTGTACTCATTGCTCCTGAAAGTGTAATCATCATTTTATTGCCTTGTTCTAATTGATATTCATAAGCTTTTGCTGCATCAACAAGGCTTGCTGAATTAAAATGCTTGTAGTGTTCAAGCATAAATTTTGATATATCTCCTTTATTTTTCATTGTATTTGTATTTATAAGATAATAATTTATAATAAAGCTTAGCTGTTAAAAAATTAGGGGCTTTATTATTTTCAATCGGTGCAAGTTCAACTATATCGAATCCAAGCACATTTTTTTCTGTAAAAACTTTTTTAAGATAATTAATAGTGGTATTCCAATCTAAACCACCAGGCTCGGGTGTTCCTGTTGCAGGCATTATTGAAGGGTCTAAAACATCTAAATCGATTGTGATATAAACATTGTCAGTCATTAAATTAATTGATTTTTCTACCCAATCATTTTTTTTATACATATCTTCTGCAAAAAAACATTTCTCTTTATTCAAATATTTTTTTTCACAAATATCCATACTTCGTATTCCAACTTGTATTAAATTGGTATTTTTTGATGCATCATGTAAAGCACAAGCATGATTGTATTTTGAGCCTAAATAATTTTCCCGTAAATCGGCATGTGCATCGAGTTGCAAAATTGTAATGTTAGGATATTCTTCGTAATAAGCTTTAATAATTCCAATACTTACAGAATGTTCTCCACCAAAAAAACTTAAAAATTTATTGGTTTTTAATAGTTCTTTGGTTTTGTTGTAAACAGTTTTAAAAACAGATTCAGGGGATGAATTCTCCGTAATTTCAGGTAAAATATGAATGCCATGTTTATAAACTTCCATATCTGTTTCAATATCGTATAATTCCATATTTTCCGATGCCTCGATAAAAGCATCAAAAGCATTATCAGCACCTTTACCCCATGTGCTTGTACCGTCATATGGGATTGATTGTAATAATACTGATACAGCTTCAAAATCGGCATATTTGTTTTCTATGCCTGCAAAGTTTCTCATAGCTTATTTGTTGTATCCTAAAATTTTAAACATTTCCTGTGCAGATTGTTCCTCTCTATAAACATAATCAACAAAATTACCTTTTTCATCACGGTCTATTATGACATGTTTGGGTGATGGAATAAGACAATGTTTTATACCACCATAACCACTAATAGCATCTTGATAAGCTCCAGTATGGAAAAATCCAAGATATAAAGGTTCGTTATCATCATTAGAATATTTTGGCAATAATATCTCCTGATTTAAATCTTCGGAATTGTAATAGTCTGAATGGTCGCAACTAATACCGCCAATATTTACACGATGATATTCATTATCCCATTTATTTATCGGCAACAAAATAAATTTTTCGTGAATAGACCAGGCATCAGGTATTGTATTCATTAAACTATTGTTAATTATATACCACGATTCAGTATCGTTTTGTTGTTTATGTTCTAATACTTTAAAAATAATTGCTCCTGATTCACCAACCGTATATTTACCAAACTCTGTATATATATTAGGTTCAACTACATTTTCCTTTGTACAGGATTCTTTTATATTCTTGATGATTTCGTTAATCATATATTCATAATTATACTCAAACCCAAGGTGATTTCGAATTGGAAATCCACCGCCAAGATTAAATGAATCTAATTTTTTACTTTCTTTTTTAAGGTCGATATATAATTTTAGGGCTTTTTGAAATTCTCCCCAATAATATAGTGTGTCTTTAATACCTGAATCTACAAAAAAATGAAGCATTTTAAGTTCAACCTTATCATTGTTTTTTATATTATCATTGAAAAAGTCTATCATCTCTGTATGGCGTATTCCAAGTCGCGATGTATAATACGCAGATTGCGCTTCTTCGTTAACGGCCATTCGTAATCCGATTTTTATTTTATGTTTAGATTTGAGTTTTTGAATTCTATTAAGTTCACTTATACTATCTAAAATAATGATTGAATTTTTAAATCCGCTTTCTTGAAGAAGAAGTATTTTTTTTAAATATTCATCGGTTTTATACCCATTATGAACGATGATTCTATTTGTATCAATTTTTTTTCCTTCAAACAGATTCAGTATTAAATCAATATCAAAAGATGATGATGTTTCGAGATTTACATTATGTTTTAATGCTTCTGAGATAACATGATAAAAGTGATTACACTTTGTGCAATAACAAAAATAATATTTTCCTTTGTATGCATTATTCTTAATTGCTCGATTAAAAAGATTTTTGGCTTTCTTTATTTGGTCTCCAATTTTAGGAAGATAAATAAATCTAAATGGGGTTCCGTGTTTTTCAATTAAATATTTTAACGATACTCCATGAAATGTAAGGTATTTATCTCTCAGGTCAAAACCTTCCTGTGGGAAGTAATAACTCTGTTCTATTAAATCAAAATATGTATTTTTCATTTATGCAATAATATCTGTGTTTTTCTTAGTTGACGTTTCGTTGTTTAACTGAAATATTTTCTAAGTGTCTAAAATCAAAGCCATCAACAAAGAACGTTCTATCAAGCTGTGCCTGATTATTCGTTCATTGCCTGATGGTAAAAATTCCCCAATAGGACCAAGTCCATCTATTTTAGGTAAATCTTTAGAAATATGACAAATATCTGATGAACTCCAACGATGTTCCTTTGATATTCTAACATCTATTTGCTTTGTAATGGATTGAATGTGTTTATAGAAATCCTCTATTTGTTGAGTTTGTTCCATTGCAGGGCGTTTTTGACCACCTTCAAATAGAACTTGATAAATTTTACTTCTTTTTTGTTGAATTATAATTTTCTTAATTTTTTGTTCGATAAGTTCTAATATTTCTTTTGAATTATATCTAACGCTAATACCAGCAAAGCCATATGCATGCACCTTAAAAATGTTGCTTTGAAACTGAATATCGAATGGTGCGATTACATTCTCACTATCGTTTCTTGAAATATCAGTAATGGCAGCCAAAGTTTTATTAAAATTCATGGCTGTAAATGACACGTTTTCTGCCGCATTTTTTTTCACTAACTTTGTTTCAAGTCGGTAAAGAGCAGAACCCGATCTCGAAAGAATCAATCCTCCACTTTTAGATGAACCACTAATTGAAATTATTTTTTTTGCTTGTTCTGCTTTTTGTTGAATAATATTTTTAGAATATCTGCCATCAATGGAAGAATCCGTAATTAACAAAATTCCTATTTTAATTTTCTTTAAACTGCGAGTAAAACGTAATGCTTGTAAAGCAGATAAAACGATGGCTGCACCTCCCTTGTTCTCCCAAATACCTGTGCCTAAAAGATACTGCTCATGCTCGTTGTAATTTTCATGATTTGCCAGTTTAATTTTATTATCGATAGGCAACAAAATTAAATAGTCAACCTCCTGATTAACAGAATTGGAAAAGTACATAATATTGCCAACCTCCAACTGTAGGTATATTTCGTATATAAATCCCAGATGACTGAGCTCTGAGCTGATTAATTTACTGCAATAATTTACTCCATCAACATTGCGGATGTGAGAATTTGTATCCACAAGTTTTTTTAGAAATTTTTCGGTTTGCTGCTGCCTCGTTTTTAGAAAGGAACGCATACGGGCAGCTTGCGACATTTTTCCTTTCTTTCCCTCTTCGGGAAGTTGGGTTATCATGGTATTTGCAAAATAACGGACAGATGCAACATCAAGCATTTTATTGGCCAAAGTTTCAAAGTTATAACCGGCAACCTTTGCTGAGGCTACATAAGAACTTGTTTCTCCCAGGCTAGCCATAGAGTTAATTTCTAACAGATAAATATTATCGTCTTCATCTAAACGAATATCAACCCTTGAAAAATCACGCAAGTTTAATGCCTTGAAAGCTTCAATACTTATTTTCTGCATTTTTTCAGCCAACTCAGGGGATATTTTTGCAGGACAAATTTTCTTTATAGGATTAGTTTTTTTATCATCAACAGTTTGGATGGCATCAGGGTCATCATCTAAATCAATTTCCAACACAGGAAAAGTTTCAACAGGTGAATTGCCAAGCAAACCTACAATAAATTCCCGTCCTCGGATAAATTGCTCAACCAATGCTTGTTGCTCAAATTCTGTAACGATAAACCGGATGGCCTCACGTAAATCATCATCGTTATAAACCACTTTTAAGCCAAATGAAACACTTTCCATTTTAGGCTTCACAATTACAGGATACTTAACTTTACTTATATTTTCTTTGGGTGAATTGAATGCCCAAAATTCAGGTGTTGGTAAACTATTATTTTTCCATATAATTTTGGTTAAAACCTTATCCAAAGCTAATGTATGGCCAGATGGGGAGGATCCAACATAAGGTATTCCAAGCATTTCAAGTAATGATGGGATATGAGTATAACGGCTTTCGCCCTGAATGCCGTAAGCCATATTAAAAACCATGCCCATTTGTTCGCCCTCCATAACGCGAGGCATAAAGTTTTCCAACCTTTCAACAATCTGCTTATTCCCATCCATAATAGTAACATTATGGCCTGCTTTTTCAAGGCTCTGAGCTACTTTTTTTACAGTTTTCTCGTTATAGAATTCCTTGTTTTGCATTCCGAAAACATTTATTACTCCCTGAATATCTCTATTGTATATGATGGCTACTTTCATTTTAACAATCTCAACATTATCGTTAGTCAATAATTTTACACATTTTCAAAAAATTCTTTACCATAATCATCCCATCTTCACCAGAAACTTCGGGGTGTGATTGAAATCCATAAATTGGCTTTTGTTTATGCTTAATGATTTCGTTTGAGCAAGTGTCAGAAATTGCAAGGCTTTCAAATGTTGGGGGTAATTCTGCCACATGAAATGAATGTTGTTTCACCAATAATAATTCCTGCTTGTTTAATCCATTAAAAATCGGGTCATCAGTTTTAACAATTGTAACTATTTCTTTTTTCCCGTGATATACAGGCAATTTTTTAATACGCACCCGATAGGCGACAGCTAATATTTCGTGCCCTAGGCAAAAACCTATTATTGGCACATTGAAATTCATTAAAGCTACAAAGTTTGAAGTCAGGTTTAAAGGTTCATAAGGGTTCCCTCTACCACCTGAGATAATAATTCCCTGTATTTGAACTTTAGCAGATAAGGTAATAGGTTGGTTATGGTCGAAAAACACATAATCAAAATCTTGTTCAGCAAGATATTGACGCTTAAACTTTTTTATAAAAGCACTCTGATTGTCGATTATCAATAACATTTTTACCTATTCTATTATTTATATTTATAAATTCATTTCTTTTTATTAAAAATTCAATATTGTAAAAAACTTCTACAATGAACGCCAACGACTGATGTATGGTTTTGTAGCGGACTTCAACGCGATAATGTTCAAATTAGTCAATGAGCCAAATTTGCCACCTTTTAAATAGTCAGATCGGCAGATTTGGGGGAGCCCAATAAGAGCCACACTGACTGAATTTACTGCTAAACCGCTATGAACTATATATTTTGTTACCGTCTTTTGTTTCATAAGTTGTCAAAATAATTATCAAGAAAAATCACTCTATTTTCTATCCAATCAATTAAATATTCTTGTTCCGAATTAATATCAATATTACTGCCCCATTTTTTATTTTCAATATCAATTATCTCTGATTTATTAATAAACATAAAATTATCATTAAACATTCTTTTTAATTCTATGTTTGAGAATATATTCCCTCGTAATAAACCCCATCTTTGCTTTAATTTACCCTTAAAATTGTCAGTATTTGTTTCTATAAGTCGGTCAAATAAACTATTTGAGAGTATTGATGTATAACTTGTATGGGTTCCATCCCAAAACAACCCCCAAGAACCATCTAAATCCCACGGAATAATGTGAATTTCATCTGTAATACTTTCTTTTTCTAAAAAAGTATTTTTACCTGTATTGTCCATAGCTGATACGATGTTCAAAAAAATAAAATAGTCAACAAAATTGTTAATATCTATTAATGATGTTATTTGTGATGTAAAATCTTGATTACCTCCAATTACTACTAAATTTCTTAAATCGTTTAATGGTTTCCAATTAATTTCTATTTTTGGGTCGGGATATTTTTGTTCCCAACCATCCCAATAATAATTTAGAGGTGAATTATTTGTGTATGTTTCAAAACGAGTTGCACCATCTTCCCAAGCAGTGGCTTTGTATAAAACTGCATTATCATTATTAAGATTTAAAAATTCGGAATTAATATTTTCACCTAAACAATACAGCCCTTGATGTTCATTATTTATATATAATTCAATAAATTTAGAACTAATAGCGTAATGTTTATTCCCATCAAATTTTTCCCATAATTCAAAAGAAGTTTTGTTCCTCAATCTTGCTTTATCAATCCACATTGCATCTAAAATCCATTGATTGTTGTTTTTCATATCAAACAATGAATTTGAAATGTCATCATTAAGGTTGATACTTCCTTTCAGTGAAAAACCATAAGATTTTTTTTGATAAGATTGCGATGTTCCTCCTCTATATTCTAATCCTATAAAATATTTATCAGTTCTTTTGTTAGCTTCTGGATAATTAATAACAATTTTAGCGATAGTTTTAGGCTCATCAAATATTCTATTTGGTGTAATTACCTGAACAATTGGCAGATTCGTAAATGTTAATAGTATTTTTTCAGATTTGCCGTTGATTAAAATTACTATTTCATATTCTTTATTTATTTCAATATCCCCTAAATTATTTATACTATTATTTTGTAAAAGCTTCCCTTCAAAATAAATAGTTGAATATTCCTGAAATTCAATTAACGGGGAAAAAGCATTAATAATGTCATTATCAATTGGAAACCTGAGACTGTTATCAATGTAGTCATAACAACATTCTTTTTCGTTTATTCTTAGTATTGTTTGTAGTTCTAACTCTCGATTAACCTCAGAATTATATATTACTTCTTCTTTATAACAAGATTGAAAGCCTATTAAAACAGATAGGGTTAATAGAATATTGAAGCCTCTCATAATTTCAATGTATATATTGTTTTTAGAAAGAAAAAAGAAAGGGGGGCATTTGTATTAATTTCTTGTGCATAACCAAAAGAGCAATTAAAACTTCCGATTTTAGTTTTAATATTATCTCCCAGATGAAATCTAATTATATTAAAATAAGGTTCTTTAAATGTTTCTATTAATCGATACAGCTCACCTGAAATATATAATTTATTCATTTTGCTTACACTATATTGAACTTTAATTTTATTCCTTATTGCGGAATAATGAATATTTGTTGATTGGTATTCTGAGAATAAATTCACAAATTCTTGTTGATACCTTAGTCTATAATACAATTTTATTTTTTTTGAAATATTACCTTTATAATGGAGATCAAAATTATATCTGTAATTATTTTCTGTTTCTTTCCACCGTCTGGCATTATATGTATATCGAAAATTTGCACCTAACTTAAAATTTTCATTCATTCTATACTTACCTCCAAAGTCAATAATATAATCATCGAATTTTGTGGCATTTGAATAATATCTTAGCTGTTGCTCTAAATTAATTTCAAAATTTGTGCATAGCTTTTTTTCAATATTTATTCCTCCCCAAACTCCAAAATCTCTCATAACCTTTATTTGTTGTGAAAATAGGCTACTTGACAAAAGTAAATATAATATTATAATGGCCGCTCTATTCATTTCTTCAATTGACGGTAACGGTTGCGGCTATGTGGAGTGCGGAATAGGAATAGTAAATTCCTTTTCAAAGTTCCCACGGAGCCAGATTTTTTGTTTTTGTTTTTAAATTTTGTAGTAAAAGCCAAATCAAAA
>Ga0307990_1003799_pt1 | contig 11358 bp, 9 predicted proteins | sample EllFjometagen129_FD_203168 | JGI IMG/M metagenome (GOLD analysis project Ga0307990, IMG submission 203168) | Marine microbial communities from Ellis Fjord, Antarctic Ocean - #129 | ecosystem: Environmental > Aquatic > Marine > Unclassified | place: Southern Ocean | collected 2014-10-08
CCCGCCTCTAATTGAGAGAAACGGGGTTTTGTTATGACTATCTGCCATCTTTAAGACCTTTCTTTTATTAGAAAGAAAAGATTGATTGTTGTTTAATGCATGATTCCTTCCATTGTTTTGTTGAAGCTATTGTATACATAACAAAAATCCTTAGAATGTCAAGGATAATTAGAACATTAACTGTTACTCTTTATCTGTGGATTTCATAAAAGTAAAAGCATATCAGCTTGGTTTATATTAATAGCTTTTGATTCCCGTTTTTAGATTTTGAAGGTTTTAAGTGGCAATCTTTGTTCTTCTCCTGAAACGATTCTGTTACGTATAAGTAAATGAAACCAGCAACCGGCACACTTCATTTTTTCTTTGCTCTCTACTGAACATTACCAAAATAAATCCGCTACACAAACACCTTTTCCCAAAACCTAGACTTCAATAAATAATGGGTAATCTCCCGGCACAGGCAGGGCGTTCGGGGTAAATAGGGACAGCAGCGCCTATTTTATCCCGCTGAGGGGTAAATAGGGGTGATTCCTACCGCTGGTTCCATCTTGCAGCGGGGTAATTCCGGGGATTTCACCCACAACACACACCTTGGCGCGCTGAAAGAAATCACGCCGTCACGCGGGTGCGAACACCATGCCCTTAAATTCTTCCAGACCTATGGTTTCTATGAGGGCTCCCAGTCTCTGTCCTCGTTTTGCATGTTTCTTATACTCTTCAATGATCCTGTCAATCAGTGCAAAGACCTCGTCCGTCGAAAGGTCCTTGGCAATCTCCTGCGACAATCGCGGTCTGGACCCGCCATTTCCACCAATCATGACCTTCCAGCCCTTCGGCATGCCAACGAGACCGATCTCCTTTATGCAGGTTTCGGCACACTGATTGGGGCATCCGCTGACACCGATCTTAAATTTTGACGGGAGTTCGATCCCGTGATATTTTTCATCAAGCGCCATTCCCACGCCGAGGCTGTCCTGCATCCCCCTTCGGCAAAAGGTAGTCCCCGGACAGGCCTTGACGCTTCGGACGCAGAGCCCCGTGGCGGCGCCCTTATCCATGCCGAGATCGGCCCAAACCTTTTCCACATCCTCTTCCTTCAACCCAACAATTGCTATACGCGCGGCACTGGTCAGTTTCAACGCCGATGCATTATATTTTTCGGCAACGTCTGCAATCTTTCGAAGTGTCTCGGGGGTGATGACTCCGCAAGGAATGTGTGGCGCTACTGCATAGGTCTCCCTGTCTCTCTGCAGAATAACTCCATGTTCTCCATCCTGAAGCATTATTACAACTCCTTTCTCTATCGTTACGTATCTACTGTATAATCCAAAATACACTATTTGGCAATTACCTGCAATATCCCCAGCAACAAAGAGCAACCGTGATCCATTTCATAACCCTCGACACAGTACGTTCTCAAAGGTGATTTACTCATATCCCGAAATCTGGTATAAAAGCCGATAAGGATAAGGGAATATGGCGGCCGCAGCATCTCATTTCCAACAGTCCTTATATTACTCAACCACTTACAAGAAGAGGGAAAAATGACAGCATCAATAGGTTTTGACAATGAGAAGTATCTCAAAGAACAGACTTCATCCATACTGAAAAGGGTGGAGAGATTCAACAATAAGCTGTACCTCGAATTCGGAGGAAAACTCCTCTTTGATTATCACGCCGCACGGGTTCTGCCCGGATATGACCCCAATGTCAAGATGAGACTCTTGAAGAAGTTGAAGGATAAGGCCGACATACTGCTCTGCATCTTCGCCGGCGACATTGAGAGGAAAAAGATCAGGGCGGATTTCGGCATTACCTATGATTCAGACGCCCTCAAGCTGATTGACGAACTGAGGGAATGGGGAATCGACGTGCTCGGTGTCGTGATCAGTCGTTTTGATGACCAGCCTGCGGCCACACTGTTCAAGAACAAACTGGAACGAAGAGGCGTAAGGGTGTATACGCACCGCCATACCAAGGGATATCCGACAGATGTAGACGTGATAGTAAGTGATGAGGGATATGGGGCCAATACCTACATCGAAACAAAAAAACCTCTCGTTATTGTCACAGGTCCCGGCCCCGGAAGCGGGAAATTGGCCACCTGCCTCTCTCAGATGTTCCATGATTACAAGAGGGGAACAAAAGCGGGATATGCAAAATTTGAAACCTTTCCTGTATGGAACCTCCCACTCAAACACCCCGTCAATGTGGCCTATGAAGCGGCTACGGCGGACATCAGAGATTTCAATCTCATCGATCCCTTTCACCTGGAGGCCTACAACAAAAAATCGGTTAACTACAATCGCGACGTGGAGATATTCCCCGTTCTCAAGCGAATACTGGAGAAGATAACGGGTGGAGAATCCTTTTACCGTTCACCCACCGATATGGGTGTCAACAAGGTCGGATTTTCCATAACCGATGACGCCGTCACCGTGGAAGCGGCCAAACAGGAGATCATCAGGCGCTATTTTCGATACCGCTGCGAGTATGTAATGGGATTTACAGATCGGGAGGCAGTTCAACGGGTAGAATTATTTATCAGGAATTTTGACATAAAACCGGAATACCGAAAGGTAGTCGAACCGGCACGGAAAGCTGCCGTCGAAGCGAAGGTTGCAGAAAAGGGAAACGAAGGGATATACTGCGGGGCGGCCATAGCCCTGCCGGATGGAACGATCGTGACGGGGAACAACTCCCCCCTTATGCACGCTGCATCGAGCGTCGTCCTCCACGCCATAAAGCACCTCGCAGAAATACCTGACAAGATACAGTTACTTCCAAAGAATATCACAGATTCCATCAAAACCATGAAAACGGAGATATTAAATGAGAAAACGATCAGTCTCGATCTGAATGAAACCTTGACGGCCCTCAGCATCGGCGCCACGACAAATCCCGCGGCATCCCTGGCTATGGAAAAATTAGGTGAACTTCGTGGGTGTGAGGCCCACATGACACACATGCCGACACCGGGCGATGAAGCGGGGTTGAGACGACTGGGTGTAAACCTGACGAGCGAGCCCAATTTTCCCACCTTGAACCTCTTCATGGCATGAGGGCACTGAGCCGGTTACCAGTGGATTATGCACATATACTGCATGTCTTATGATAGGCCATCAGTTGACGAGACAATTCTTCGGCCGTGAGGATTTCGGTTAGATCCTCGGGAGGGAAAGGCACGTCTTTGAAAAACTTCCCCTCCAGTTCCTCCGTCTTCTTCCAGAGCCAGAGGATGCGTTGACGGTTTTCCGCCTCCTTCCCATATTTCCGCATGATGTATTCCATGCGCTCCTCAAGGGACACTATCTTATCGTGGAGCACCCTCTTGTCCGCATAATTCACAATCTCTTCTTCAAGAGGAACTGATGTCCTGAAATACTCATTCAGACGTACATGCTGTCCGATGATATTCCCGACATCGGGATACCCCCGTTCATTAAGGAGCTCCGCACCGGTGATGTCATGTGGTTCCTCCGTCTCGAAGCTTCTCGTCTTGGTTATATCGTGAAGCAGCGCCGACGCCCGGATCAGATCGTTATCAAGCTGCGCCCCTGCCTCATTCAAGGAATCCGCAATGAGTATCGCTACTCTGGAGACCTGTATGGAGTGTGCCACGATGTGATCCATCATCTCCATATCGGCCATGAGATGATAGCATTGATTTACCGAAGGTATTCTCATTTGACTGGTTTTCATCAGACACGTCGTAACATATCCCGAGACAAAATTCCAGGGTGATTCAAATTGACAGAGAAGACAGTACCTGATAGACAAATACAAGAGAATTATATGATTAACCTGACAGAATGACGGATACCACGGGACAGTACGCTCTATGGATATTCTATCATGCCGTCGGTTCTTCACCGCATATCATCTATACTGTCGAAAGGGGAACCAGTAACATGTTCAAGAGAAGCAAAAGATCATTCCTTTCTATTTTTTTCGTTGTGTTATTTTTTATCGCCGTGACCCATGCATCTGCCGATGTGGTTATATTCCTCAAGAATGGTGAGGTCGTCAAGGTACCGGTAAACAAAGAGGACATAATCGGCATTTCCTTTGAAGGAAGTGGCGGCACGGGAGCCAGCATCGCCTGGGATTTTGAATCGGGGACACTGGCAGGGTGGGAAAAGAAGGGGGTATCCTTTGATAACCAGCCCACATACGGAGACAACCCGACGGCCCGCAATCGCGGAGAGGCCTCGGGCCATGCGGGCAACTACTGGATCGGCACCTTTGAAAACCGCCCCACATCTAAAGACAATGCCGGGGCAATCCAGGGCGATGGCCCAAAGGGAGTGCTCACGTCTGAACCCTTTGTCATTGAGAAACAGACCATAACATTTCTCATAGGGGGAGGGTGTGATATAAACGCGGAACGGGCCGAGCTTTTAATCAACGGAGAAACAGTCCTCAAGGCCACGGGAAAATGCAAGGAAACGATGGAACGACAGACATGGGACGTATCTCCATATGTCGGTCAAACCGCGCAGATCAGGCTCGTTGATGCCTCCAGTGGCGGATGGGGTCATATAAACTTTGACGACGTGAGATTTGAATAAGATCGGCACAGTGAAACCAAAGGATATACGGATCATTCTTAAATAATTTGCGGGGAGAAAAAGATGATAAAAGTTACCTGTCTGGGCGCCGCCGGTTCTGTAACGGGCTCCAACTATCTCGTTGAAAACTCAAATGGAAATAAGATACTGGTAGATTGCGGGCTTTTCCAGGGGGGAAGGGAAATGGAAAAGCGAAACTCGATGGAGTGGGGTTTCGATCCCCGGGAGATCGAGGCGCTGTTTCTCACCCATGCCCACATCGATCACAGTGGACGGATTCCCAAGCTCGTGAAGGATGGATTCAAGGGAAAGATAATTACCTCCCCCCCCACGGCGGAATTGTGTGAGATTATGCTTCTCGATTCGGCCCATGTACAGGAAATGGATGCCGAATGGCAGTCACGGAAGAATCGCAGACAGGGGAAAAAGGGAATCCATCCACTCTACAACACAGAAGACGCACAGAAGAGTCTCCAATATCTCTCTCCCGTCGAGAGAGATCGAGAAGTCACACTGGCGCCGGGGATAAAATTTCGCCTCCGCAATGCCGGCCATATCCTCGGTTCCTCTCTGGTGGAACTATGGATCGCTGATGGAGACAGGGAAGTCAAAGTGGTCTTTTCGGGGGACCTGGGCAACCAGGATCAGCTCATCGTCAAAGATCCTCATGAAGTCATTGACGCTGACTTTCTCTTCGTCGAGTCCACCTATGGAAATCGCCTGCACCGATCTTTCATTGACAGCAAGGCAGAACTCCTGGAGGCAATACGATACGCCGTGTCGAATAATGAAAAGGTTGTCATTCCCGCCTTCGCCATGGAGAGGACCCAGGAAATACTCTATCTCCTGGGAGAATTTGCCAGAGACGGTTCCCTCCCGAACATACCTGTCTACCTCGACAGCCCTCTGGCCATCAAGACGACGGAAATCTTCCGGAAGAATAAAGGCTACTACGATGAAGAGGCGCGGGCGATAGTCGAACAGGGATTCGATCCCTTCGATATGCCGAATCTGACCTTCACACCAACAACAGAAGCGTCGATAGCAATCAATGAAAAACCGGGGTCCGCTATTGTAATTGCCGCCAGCGGTATGTGTACGGCAGGAAGGATCAAACATCATCTCAAACACAATCTCTGGCGTACCGGGGCGAGCATTATAATTGTGGGATTCCAGGCTCAGGGTACCACGGGAAGAAAGATCGTGGACGGGGAAAAGCAGGTCAAGATATTCCGAGAGGATGTAGCAGTCAAGGCAAAGGTTTACACAATCGGAGGATTTTCGGCCCATGCAGATCAGGCTGGTCTCCTCGAATGGGTGGGCAACCTTTCCCAATCAAAACCCAGGGTCTTTCTCGTACACGGCGAACCGACGGCAGCGCAGGTATTGGCCGAGAAAATTGAGGAACGATTTCAGTTGGAAACCTATATCCCAAGCTGGAAAGAAACACTGAGTCTCAGTGCCAAAGAAGGAATCGGGAAATCGAAAATCCCCGACGAAACCGCACCAGACAAGGAACAGACCATGCTGCGCTCTCTCGCTTCCATTGAAGAAGAACTGGCCCGTCTTAAAAAGTCAATCGAAGAAGGAGACAAGAAAGCCACAGAAGAGCACCTGGAACAATTAAAAGATATAGAGAAAAACCTTCAAGGTATTTCGTGATTCCAGGAGACGTTATAATGGAATCGTGGGCAGTGAACCTTGCAATGCCCATTACGCTCGCTTCAACTCTCTGCTATGAACATAAGTAAGGAGGGAGAGGTCAGATGTTAAGAGAATTAATTACCAACACCAGGAGTTATCGCCGTTTCCATGGAGATTATATAATAGGACGCGATACGCTTCGAGAACTGATAGATCTCGCCAGATTAGGCGCATCGGCGGCAAATAAACAGTCACTGAGATATATACTCTCCTGTGATCGGGAGCAGAATGCCCTCATTTTCCCGCATCTGGAATGGGCCGGTTATCTGAAAGACTGGCGGGGCCCCGCCGAAGGTGAACGGCCCTCTGCATATATCGTCATCCTGGACAATACAAAAACCACACTTTCCTTTGGATGCGACTATGGCATAGCGGCGCAGAATATCATGCTCGGCGCGAAGGAAAAGGGCCTGGGCGGGTGCATGATCGCCTCCATCAATCGAGACAGGCTCCGAGAAGCCCTCAGCATACCGGACATATATGCCATCAGTCTTGTGCTGGCACTGGGGAGACCCAGAGAAGAGGTCGTCCTCGAGGAGGTCGGCGCCTCCGGTGACATCAAATACTGGAGAGACGAAAATGATGTTCACCATGTCCCCAAGAAGCTCTTGGAAGATATAATAATCGGCTGATTACGTATTTCCATCACTTGCAGAAATCCTGTGTATCAAGAAAGGATAGGCGATGAAAGAAGTGCATAATATGACTGATTATGAAAAGACCTACGCCGAATTCAGATGGGATGTTCCTGAATACTTCAATTTTCCCAGCGATATCATAGACAAATGGGCCGAAGATCCGTGAAAAACAGCCATGGTCTGCATCGATGACGAAGGAAATGAAATCACCAGAACCTTCAGAGATATAAGCAGCACCTCAAAGAGATTGGTATCGGTCTTGAAGAGGGAGGGTATAGAGCGGGGCGGCCGTTTTTATACACAGCACGGACCGTTTCAACCCCAAAAAGACGCTGGACATATTAGAGCACTACCCCATCACCACCATGTGCGGGGCACCCACACTTTGTCGCATGCTGGTCCTGGAGGATCTTGAGCGTTACACCTTTGCGTCACTGCGTGGGTGCTGGCGAACCCTTCAATCCTGAAATCATAGAGACATGGAAATGTGCGACAGGCATAACCATTCGAGACGGCTATGGCCAGACGGATCGAACTTCGCAATGCCGAGTGGGGCAGATAGATCACATAAAATTGACGGGGTCTACATCGACCTTGATGTCGGGGTCCGATCTCTTGGTTGTTCCAAGCAGGGCCCGTACGAAATCACGCAGTGTACTGCTCTGTGCGCCCTTCAAAAGCATATGCCACCGGTATCTCCCCTTGATCTTCGCAATGGGAGACTCTGCCGGGCCCATGACATCTACTCCATATTTCGCGCTTTCATCTCTGGCGATAGCCCCAATCCTCTTTGCAAAATTCTTTACTTTATCTTCCCCGGGGCTCGATATCCTCAGATTAATCATGCGGCTGAAAGGGGGATAACCGAGTTGCCGACGAATGCTCATCTCTTCTTTGTAAAATCCACTATAATCATAATCACGGGCCAGTGTTATGGCATAATGTTCGGGATTGAATGTCTGCACTATCACCCGCCCCGGCGAATCTCCCCTCCCCCCCCTGCCGGCAACCTGAGTAAGAACCTGAAAGGTCCGCTCGGAGGCCCTGAAATCGGGAATATTTAGCGAAGAGTCGGCCGACACCACACCGACGAGTGTAACGTTGGGATAATCATGTCCCTTGGTAATCATCTGTGTGCCGATCAGTATATCCGTGTCTCCCCTGTCGAAGGACCTCAGGATTCTCCCATGGGAACCCTTTTTCGCCGTGGTATCGCTGTCCATGCGCTCCACTCGTGCCGTTGGGAACAATGTTTTTATCTCATCCTCGAGCCGCTCCGTCCCCACTCCATAACTTTTTACATTACCCCCTCCGCAGGAAGAACAGATGGGGGGAGACTTTATCCTGTAGTCGCAGTAGTGGCAACGCAACACCCCTTCGCCTGCATGGTGTGTCATTGAGATGGAACAGTTGACACACGTTACGACATGTCCGCAGTCAAGGCAGCAGAGAAAGGTATTAAACCCCCGTCTGTTCAGATAGAGAAGCGTCTGCTTTCCCGCGGCGAGCGTATCTCCGATGGCATCTCTCAGAGACCTCGACAGAATGGAAACAATCCCTTTCTCTCTCCTCTCGTCTTTCATATCAACGATATCGACAGCGGGCATGGGCCTGCCTTCCACCCGTTTCGTCAATTCGATATAGCCAAAACCCTTTTCCTTCGTATTAAAACAGGTGCGCACCGCCGGCGTCGCCGAACCGAGAATAACAGTGGAGGAAACCATTTTGGCCCGCACAATGGCAATGTCGCGGGCATTATAGGTCATATGATCATCCTGTTTGTATGACCCGTCATGCTCCTCATCGACGATTATCAATCGAAGATTTCTCACGGGTGAAAAGATGGCAGATCTGGCGCCGGCAATGATCCGCGCGTCGCCTCTTTCTATCCTCCTCCATTCATCATACTTTGACACCCTGGAAATACCGCTATGGAGAATGGCGATTATGTCTTCGTCAAACCGCTCGGTGATTCTGCTGATCAACTGCGGCGTCAGGGATATTTCGGGAACGAGATAGAGAACGCTCCCACCCATCTTGAGAACTTCCGCGATGGCCCGGAGATAGACTTCAGTCTTGCCGCTTCCGGTAACGCCATGGAGGAGATAGGGTGAATACTTCCGTGATGAAATGCCCTCTGCAATTTTACCAAGCGCTGTCTCCTGCTCGGCAGTGAGCGTTACTGCACCGTCCCCGCAACCGATAGCATCTTCCCTGTCGGGTCTCCTGTAGCATTCTCTCTCCCATACATCTATGAGACCCTTTGTTTCCAGACTCTTTATGACAGATCGGACATTTGTGAATTTATCTCTCAGAAGTGAGAGGGGCACTTCCCCCGCACTCCCTATCAGGCCATAGACATTTCTCTGCTTTTGCGTCAGCTTTATGTCGGACGGAGATTCTCCCGTCACAGCGACGATGGTTTCCCTCTTTACTTTAATCTCCGGCTTCTTGAGTCTGTCTTCCACATGCAGGAACCCCAGTCCCTGAAGCTTCGTGATATCGCTCCGGAGATGCTTGTTCGTTATCTTCCCCCTCATCTGCTTTATGGAGAGACCTTCGGGATAATCTTTGAGTAACGCTGTAATCTGTCTCCCCCTGTCAGACAGGGCCTCCTCATTGAAAGTCTCCCAGTTCGGTGAAAGTGAAAGCCAGAGGCCGCTTTCCACATCGATGCCTCCCGGGAGTATCGATTTCAATGCCATGCCCAGTGGATACATGTAATATTCCGACACCCACCGGTAAAAAGCCAGATCTGCTTCCGCAAAGAGGGGGACGGGATCGAGTACTTCTATGATATCTTTGACTCCCTCCCAGTCAGATATCGCCTGTACCCCCACGATATAGCCCGTCACCTTTCGCCTTCCCAGGGGGACAAGAACGCGCTTTCCGATTTCCACCTGCCCATCGAGTTCATGGGGAACGGAATAGGTCAGCGTCTCTATGGAAGAAATGCTCACGGTAACATCGCAATATTTCATAAGTCACACATGTCCAAGCCTCGCATATCGGTTTTTCATTCGTCTCGCATGCACGATACCGATCAGCATGAAACTATCAAAGCCCCACGACCTTTTCAAGGATAAAAGGTCTGGATAGTGAGGGGACAAGAATTTACGCTATAGAGGGGGGGGAAGTGACCGAAGGAAATTATTAAAGAATAATCATGAAAATATCTCTTGACATGGGAACATAAATAAGTATTTTGAAACCAGTCTTATTGGATTTCACTATATTGATGACAGTAACCTACCCCCCCCGGCAGACGGGATAAGTGCATCACCGAAATCATTATCTGCCGGACAAAGCAGAAAATGATTTCTAACGTGCTAATCTGTTTTAGGGAGGATTATCGTCTTATCATGGCAGCCCTGTTTCTTGCGAGAGAGATGGGGGGTTCATGTAAGGAGCAATTAACATGAAAGTTAACTGCCCACGATCGTTGGATATAATGAAGATGACAGGACCAAGACTCCTCATATCTACAATCTGCATGGCCTGTTCCATACTGATACTACCCATTCACTCCCAGGCACAAGAGTTGAGTGAACCGGTAACGACTCATTATGGAAGCTTCGAAACAGGTCGGGTCATGAATGCGCCCTTACTGCAGTTTGGTCAGTCGCGGAAATCGGTGATTCGCGTCTTGAAAAAACCGGCATATATTTCAACAGTGGAATTTCCAAACATTCACAATCCCGATGTCCTTGATCGGATCTACAAGCTCGTCTATAAGGATGTGGAAGTTGAGATTTATGAAGCTACTCAGTCGGGGACGGAATTTCTCTGGTCTGTTGTTCTCACCCGGAACATGTCAAGAATCACATACGGCATTCGTATGGGTGCTTCTCCTGAAGAGATCGAGAGGTTACTGGGAAGTCCGGAAGAAAAGAGAAAAGATACCTATATATACCCCTACATGGAAGAAAATGACTCAGGAACAGACACCCTGATATTCACCTTCAAAAAAAAGTCCCTCGTCAAGATCTGCTGGGAATATTTCCTGGATTAGAAGAAAGAAATGTCAGGGTTTCCCTTCCGAGCCATACAGAGAAAAGCGAACCGGCAACACTCACAGCGATATAAGTAGATATCCCCTGAATTCCGCAATATCTTAAAAATACGGGATGAAACATGCTACTTCTTGACAGCTTGTTTCCCGATCATCCATGCTAATGACTTCTTCCTGTAATCGTGATTTTTCTCGATCGGCACCGTATAGCACAGTACAAGCTATAATCCACAAATCCACGTCACTCCCGCGGAAGCGGGAGTCCATATTACCCATAAAATCCTGTCATTGAAAATCCTGTTTTTTGTCTTGACAATGGGGATAGACTTAGAGAGTATGGCAGTTGGAAGTAACCATATATTGATGCTACCATAAAACGGCTTGGGATTAGGGGGAAAGCTCGGAAGATTGATTGAATGGGGTTGAATGAGGG
>Ga0307990_1003800_pt1 | contig 11357 bp, 5 predicted proteins | sample EllFjometagen129_FD_203168 | JGI IMG/M metagenome (GOLD analysis project Ga0307990, IMG submission 203168) | Marine microbial communities from Ellis Fjord, Antarctic Ocean - #129 | ecosystem: Environmental > Aquatic > Marine > Unclassified | place: Southern Ocean | collected 2014-10-08
AGCCCTATTGGGTGGGAAAATGTGATTCTCTACGGAGAGTACATTCTAAATCGCAGTTTGATTCAGGTCTGAGGTAGTTTTGCACGCCTCTTAGCGTATATTTCTGCGCGAATATGCACAGTACCCTAATATGGATTCCTCATTACATTCGGAATGACAAAATATAATTGATGGTATGATTAGGCAAAAATATTTAACTATTATCTTTTACCAACTTTTTATTGGTGCACCATGGTTTCCACAGGCATCATTTTCGACATCAAAAGATTTTCGATACACGACGGTCCGGGGATACGCTCTACGGTCTTTATGAAAGGTTGTCCGCTGTCCTGTAAATGGTGCCACAACCCTGAATCCCAATCTGTTATCGCTGAACTCCTATTCCGGCCGGAACGCTGTTTGGCCTGTGGGTCCTGCATTGAAGCCTGTCCGGAAGGGGCAATCTCCCTTAATAATGGAAAGATCTTAACGGAGAGTGAAAAATGTCTGGTTCACGGAAAATGCGTGGAGGTTTGTTATCCGGGCGCACGGGAAATCATCGGTCGCAAAGTATCTCCAAGCGAAGTGGTGGATGAACTGGTCCGGGACCGAACTTATTACGAAGAATCCGGCGGCGGTGTTACTTTCTCCGGCGGCGAACCTCTCTTTCAAGCGGAGTTTTTGGAGCAGTCTTTGAAATTGTGTCATGAAGTTGAGCTAAAAACAGCATTAGACACCTGTGGATCTGGGGATTGGGAGGTGCTGGAGCGCCAGCTTCCTTTTTTAAACTTGATCTTGTATGACCTCAAAATCTTGGATGATGGGCTACACAAGAAATTCACCGGAATATCCAATAAAAACATTCTGGATAATTTTATTCGTTTGGGCAAGAGTGGAATTGAGGTGATTGTGCGCCGACCGGTGATTCCGGGGGTGAATGATTCATCGGAGGAAATCAACCGGCTGGGAGAGTTCTTGCAGGAAAACAACGGTGTCAGTAAAATAGATTTATTGCCCTATCATGCCTTGAGCACAGATAAATACACCCGCCTGGGGAGGGTGCAAGCTGAGGATTGGAAAACCCCGTCCCCAGATGAGATAGAACGAATCAGTGCCCAACTGACAAAGATGGGATTTGAAATTGGTGTGGGAGGATAATACTGGTGGAAAAAACCGAACGAATCCAACAACTACAAAATAAAAGTAAAACTGCCATTCCATCCCTGGACCCTGAACGCGCCCTTTTAATGACTAGGTTCTATAGGCAGGAGGGTGTTAAGGATCTGTCTGTGCCGGTACTCCGAGCCAGGGCATTTGAGTATATCCTGCTCAATAAAAAGATATCCATTGAGGATGGAGAGCTGCTGGTGGGTGAAAAAGGATCGGCGCCTCGAGCTGCCCCAACTTATCCCGAGTTATGTTGCCATAATATGGAAGATCTGGAGATCCTGCACAACCGCGAGAAAGTCTCTTTTAAAGTTGATGAGGATGCTAGGAAGATCTACCAGGAGGATATTATTCCATTCTGGGCTGGAAAGACCACTAGGGAAAAACTTCTCTCTCGCATGACTCAACCCTGGCTGGATTCTTTTAACGCTGGAATATATACTGAATTTATGGAACAGCGTTCCCCCGGTCATACTGTTCTGGACGATAAGATCTACCATAAGGGTATGCTGGATTTTAAAAAGGAGATCAAAAAATCCCAGGCGGCCCATGATCAACGCAATCCAGTGGCCAGAGCAAAGCTGGAAGAACTGAAAGCGATGGATATCACCGCTGAAGCATTGATATCTTTTGCCAAGCGCTACGCTGATTTAGCCCGGGAAATGGCAAAAAAGGAAAAAGACCCGGCTAGAAAAACAGAGCTGGAAACCATTGCTGATGTATGTAAGCATGTGCCTGCCAAAGCACCCAGAACATTCCAAGAAGCGCTGCAGTACTACTGGTTTGTGCATTTGGGCGTGACCCTGGAACTTAACCCTTGGGACGCCTTCTGCCCGGGGCATTTAGACCAACACCTGCTGCCTTTTTACGAAACAGATATAAAAGAAGGGATTCTGAGCAAAGAGGGTGCCGAAGAACTGCTGGGTTGTTTATGGATCAAGTTTGAAAACCAACCCGCTCCGCCCAAGGTAGGAGTAACGGCCCAGGAAAGCGGGACTTACACCGATTTTGTGCAGATCAACATAGGCGGCATTAAAGGGGACGGATCCGACGGCTCCAATCCGCTATCTTATATGATGCTGGATGTGATCCAGGAAATGAAACAGGTTCAGCCTAACCCTTCAGTTCACGTTAGTGAAAAAACCCCCGACGTTTTTTTAACAAGTGTGGCTCAGGTCATCCGAGAGGGTATGGGAAAGCCTGATCTTTTTAACAGTGAGGTTGTTGTCCAAGAGATGTTAAGGGCAGGTAAAAGCCTGGAAGACGCCAGAGCAGGTGGGACCAGCGGCTGCGTCGAGACTGGGGCTTTTGGTAAAGAAGCCTATATTCTAACGGGTTATTTTAATATCCCCAAGGTTTTTGAGATCACTTTGCACAATGGAGTGGATCTATTAACAGGTGAGCAGTTAGGTCCCAAAACTGGTGATCCGCGCGATTTTAAGGGTTACGCTGAATTCTATAATGCCTTCAAAAAACAATTGAAATACTTCATAGATGTAAAGATTGAAGGCAATTTAGAGATAGAAAAATTATTTGCGGAAGAGATGCCGGCGCCGTTTTTATCATTGTTGACCGATGACTGCATCAGCACCGGGATGGATTATCACCAGGGTGGTGCCCGCTACAACACCAGCTATATTCAAGGTGTGGGTCTGGGCACGATCACTGATGCGCTCTCAGCGATTAAAACGCATGTATATGATGAAAAAACCCTAACCATGGTGGAATTAATCACCGCTCTGGAAGGTAACTTTGAAAAAGATGAGAGAACCCGACAGTTATTAATAAACCGCACACTACGATTTGGCAACGATGATGACAAGGTTGATTCAATCGCTGTGGATGTATTTAATAGCTTTGTAAAGATGATAGACGGGCGCCCAAATATGCGTGGGGGAGAGCATCGGGTCAACATGCTGCCAACAACCTGTCACGTTTATTTCGGATCAAAGATCGGCGCCACCCCTGATGGAAGACGAGCCGGAAAACCGCTTTCGGAAGGTATTTCCCCGGTCCAGGGCGCGGACCGGAAAGGACCCACAGCGGTTTTAAATTCTGTCTCAAAGATCGACCATACCATGACCGGCGGCACGTTGCTAAACCAAAAAGTGAATCCCAGCCTGATAGATAACCAAGCTGGTTTAACTAAGTTTACTCAGCTAGTGCGGAGCTACTTTAAAAAAGGGGGACATCATATCCAGTTTAATGTGGTGGATCGGACTACACTTGAGGACGCAGTTGAGGACCCTGAAAAATACCGCGATCTGATTGTACGAGTGGCGGGCTATTCGGATTATTTCTGTGATCTATCGGATGCCCTGCAGCAGGAGATCATCAGCCGAACGGAGCATGCGGAGTTCTAATGAAATCCGAGTAAGTAGTAAGTGGTACAGCAAGCTGGACTAGCGGGGGCAATTGAACAGAAAGTTACGGTTTGAAAGTGGAAATGTACCGATAAGCGTAACTTTCTGCATAAAACTCCTTAAAAATCATCAATAAATTAGGATCCGTGAGGGAGAACATGTTTATATGGCAATAGAGATATAGGGGTTTTTTGCACATCCCCTCAAAAAGGTTCAATCCAGTGTGGGGCTGGAGACGCTATTGCCATAGGCTGGTTTCCCCAGCTGCTCATTGACTTCATCTAGGTCAAACGCGTTAGCGTCATAAAAACCACCGAGCCAATCTTTATAGGGGTTTTTTGCACATCCCCTCAAAAAGGTTCAATTCAGAGCCTCGGATATAATGAGTGCACTTCTGACAAGATCCTGAACCACCAAATCAAGATCGATGGGTGCAAGTGGATCTAAAAACTCGAACCTTTCGTGGAAGTTAATGTACTGCCAGGCAATCGGAGAAACACGGCCGAGGAGAGTTTCCTGCTCACCATCACCCACGGCTTCTTTGATCTCAAGCACTATGTTGTCAACCTGGGCTATGTTTGGTATACCGTGAGGGCTGCCTCGGCTCTACTACAGGTGGTCCAAAGCTCGGGAACTGACTGGAGCAGGCTGCATGTGAGTGCAAATAATCTCTGTCCCTCCTCTTTTTGTAACTCTCTGAATGCTTGGCGGGTTAGCCAATTACCCACATAGTTGCACCATGAGCTTAGATCTTTATGGCTTGCCGCCGCCCCAAGGCAAACCCTTATCTCCTCGTCGACAGATAATGCCAATCCAGTATCTTGAGAATATTTGAAGGCAAGTAGCTTTAACTCGTTTGCGAGAGACGGGTTTCTGGCTATTGCCGCTACAGAAGCCAAGCCAACCAGAATCGCCCTAAGCTGTAATTTATCCTCTACATTGGCAAGATGGTACCGTCCAGCCTTCAACGCCTTTGCAGCCAATTCTGCATGGCTCTTTCGAGAGCCATAGAGCAGCGCAGAGTTTACTAAAGCAACAAAAGATGACGGCGTAAGTTCTTCAGAGGCTAATTGATTTTGTATAGCTTCTTCATAGTCTTTGGGTATTTTGATTTCGGGGTTTTCGATGCCCTCGAGGGGGCCTGGCAAAAATGGGGAAATATTATCAATCTGATCTTGTTCAATGAGAAGGTTATCGCCAAGTATCAACTCGTAGAGTGGGCTTGTCTGTATGCTAGATTTATATTTTTGGGCTACGAGCATAATACGTCCAATAAAATCGGCTTTTAGCTGCGCCGCCTCAGCTAGATCTGGGTTCCATCGTGGCTCGAACCGCATGTCTGCGAGCGAACGAAAATAAAATTGCGCGCCCCAATTACTCTTGACCATCTCACAGAAATTAGCGTGATCTATATTTGTCTTCTTGATTTGGTCGTGTACCAATGCTGCGTGCGTCAACGCGGCCAACCTTCTGTAAAAAGGAGGGCTTTCGGATAGCAGGTGAGTTCTTGAAATTTCACCATAAACCATTATGAATAAGGCGCTTAATAACTGGAACTCGCTTGTTGCATCTTCGGCTTTATCTTCTAGGATCTGGGTTGTTAGTTGAATGATCTTTGGTTCTAATTCGGGACAGTCTGGGAGAACCCTCAGCCCGACTTCAATGGCGCCAACCTGGGAAATCCTATCTCCTTGTTTGATCAGCATATCATAGGCGCCAGAAAGAAAATCGCCGGTAATCTTATCGACAACAATATTTTCTGACAGGATTGGATGCGAGGATAGCAAGAGACTCAACAAGAATCCTTCTTCTGGATTCCATTCAGACAATTGTTGAAACAGTCTTTTTCCAGTACCCGAAGCATATTCTTGTATGGACGCGCTGCCATCGTATTTCCCCACCAGCCGCTCAAAATATGGTTCAGATGGAGGGATTAATGCGGGAACAATGGGTGTTCCTTCCTCTAGCTCCTTAAGTACTTCCAATACTCGTAATCGGGCAAATACTGGGGTTGCGTTTAGATCTTCAATGTATTCCTCGTATTCATAATCGCGGAAAGGGCGTTCTGTGAGAATGTTCCGCCATCTATCAGCTGCTTCAGGCGGGAGATTTACCCTGGATATCGCCACGTTAAATCCGTGTAGGCGGGTGGTTTGATCCACGGCTAGTGCCGAATAATCAGGGAGACGGATCTGCGTCTTGGAGTGGGATAGTACCAAACTTGGAACTTCCCCCTTTTCGCTGGTGTTCTGTAACTCCCACTTTCTTCCTTTTTTATCTTCCAACGTAGTGTTTTGCCCATTTGAAAGAAGCTGCCTAATCCCAGAGAGCACGCTTGGCCATGCAAACTCAACCCCACTGTTGTCCGAGGTAAGAATAACGTCCCGACCTAGATTGTATTCTCTCAAGAAGTCGGGGTCCTTGGTCAGGCCCTCTTGAATTAATGGCGGCATGAACCTCAAAGCCTGCCGGGCAAACGCTCTTCGTGCTGTCTCTCTATTACTCATCCTGTGCCCCCTTCGGATTCCAGTTTTCTGGCCAGATTATTGATCAGTGCTTTCCTCCTCTCTACCAGCCAGTTAAATAGACCTGGCTCTTGTTCCTTGATTTGTGCCAGAACTGTTTCGTCGATCCATTTTAGATATTCTATGCGCGTTTTTGTAGGAATATCATCTGGTGGGATAAGCAACGTGTCGATGTAGGATCGGCGGGTAGAGTCAACAACATTTAATCCTTCTGGGTTAACAATAATATGGGCCCAGCCACGAATTTCGATTAAGCTCAATAGCCAGTTGGAACGAATACGTGTCAGTTCGACATCAACACCATCTCTCCATATACTTTCTATCGCCCGCATGAATGTGGTCATGATCAGGTCAAGCCATGGTGCCTCCTCCGGAAGCTGCAACCAGTCAGTCATGCGCACCTTGAGAATATTCTCTTTGATGGCCTTCAGTTCCGCGCTTTCAACAACTTTGCCGCCGACTATGACTGAGGAGTTTAAATGAAGTGCCAGTTCAGACGTAACAAGGGGAATAAAGATATAGCCGGATCTTCGAAGAATAGTCATGTAGTCCAGCAGGTCTTCTGGCAAAATGGTTTCCTCTGAAGATAGTTTTTTTATTAGGTCCAATGTTGAGATAATTGGAGTGGGGTCTTTATCATCAACCATTGCGTGGCGATTTATGAATCTGTCGTCAGAGATGATCAAATCGCAATAAGGAGCTAGGTCGAATACACCACGTGAGGGGTGGTCTCGCAACAACCCTCCATGGGGAGAATCACCCTGAACAAGCCTGCCGGTTTTGATTTTTCCAGATTCAATGCGGGTTTTAATACTATCCCTGATTCTTTTTAGAACCTGAATTGCCTTATCAGAAATTTCATCATAGGAAATTAGGCTTTTTATTTCAGACGACTTCCTTTTTGAAATGTAGGTCTCAAACCCAGCTGATAATAAATTTTCCAACAACCCTAGATGTAGAAAGTGCGACACAGCGACATCGTCAAGATATAGAACTGCGTCGTCCGCAATCTCTGGTTGGTTTGGCCATAACTTCTCCTGCTGCAGCTTTAGATAGTCCTGCGCTTTCTCGTGATCCTTCGCAGTAATATGGCCGTTGAGTTTTAGCTTATCTACAATAGCCTGACAGTTGCATATCACACCCTGATAAGCCGACATATCTGCTTCTTCCTTCATCATGGAGGCCAATATGTGTATGGGGGCAGAGCGTACAACTATTCTCTGAGGAGAAACATCGTCTATTGTGTTTGTGGCCTCAGTAATTAGTAATACCAGATCTTCCCCGACTTCCTCGGCTAAATCGCTATCCGGAACGCAACTGGGTTGAATTACTCTGATAGCGTTTGTGGCAAGGAGGTTGCTAATTATTTTCGCGTCATCTACCTGGCTCGGTTGATGAAATGCTGCTTTTTGTGTTTCACTAAAGAGCCACGATAGGGTTGTGTGAGGAAGATAGGTGGTTTCAAAAGCATCAAAGGATACTTCTAAAAGATCTAGAAGTCCCAGAGTCAGCAGCGAGGTAGCATCAATGCCTGCGATCCCCCCAATAGCGAATGGTTTAGAAAGCACCTGGCCGCTATAAGCCGGGATAGGTAATATTCTTCGAGGGTCGGTTTGATTTTGATTGGCTAATGCCGGCAGTAGAAATAAATTGACGAGAGATTTATTGAGGGATTCTGCTGCCATAAACATCGGGATTTCTCCCCTTTGAAGATGTTCCCATGTTTTAGTTTCATGGCGGTCCCAAGCAGGCTTCATGTCCATAATATCTCTTAGAGAAAACTTCTTTATCGGACCTTTGTCGCCAGATAATCTTCCCGCTTCGTGGAGCCAATGATATATTCCTGGGTCATTTTCCCACCCAGCTGTTGATGCTAAGAAATAGGCATTAGCTAAAATGACAGGATCCTTACTCCCCGTGTTTGTGGCGGAATCAAGAAGCTCCTTTGCGTGGGGGGAATCAATATAAAGGGCAAGCCGGGCTGCCTCCAGAAGCTCGTCGGCGCTCCTTCTTTCCATGTTCTCGAGTTCGTTCGACACGATGGGGAAGAGGGCCTCCCATTGACCGGTTGCGATGTTTATCTCAATATGCAGGTTGCGTAGACTGACGTTATCCCAATTATTTCCCAGCTCCCCTAATTTTTCCTTGGCTTCTAGCAGCCTTCCTTCCAGGAAAAGAGCCCAACAGTAGAGAAGCTGCATGTTTTCTGACAGATCGATCGTTGAAAGGATCCTTTCTAGGAATTCGAGGAGGTGTTTGTTCTGATTGAGGTTGAACATAGCCCTCGCAACACGCTCCGCGTCCCTCAAATCTTTGGTTCTGTGGAATAGTGTTTTGCCGTACTCTCTCAGCTCTTCCCAGTTGTTTGTTCTATCTAAATGATCAACCAGGACAAGCAGGTCAGGCGTAGAGCTCGTCTGTTGATATTGCAGTCTCAAGGGTTCCGTAGGATCAATGCCTTTCGCCTCGTTAACAATTAGTAGCAAATGATCCTTCTCGTTTTCTGACAATCCCCCCTTCACTAACGCATCTAATACTCTTTCGGCCTGGTCAGACATACCTGCTTTAGCATACATTTCAATGAGGAGGGCATTTAAGTATACGCTGTCAATGTGTTTAGATAGCTGGTCAAGGTGTTGGGATAGATACGCAGAACCTTCTGCAGGAGAAGGTTGCATGATCGCAAGTGCAAGGCGGGCCAAAGCCGCATCGATTGTCATTCCCCCATTAAGAGCTATTTCTCTTTCAACTTCCTCGTCCACTTCGACCAGGTCAATATCCAAATCAAACTCGACTGCTATTCGAACCAAACGAAGCGCTGCCTGATCATTCTTTATCCTGTCTCTCAGCCGCTCCATTCCTTCTCTTTGTCTGTCAGGATCTCTGAGTTCCAGCCAAAACGCATACTCCTCAGCCATTGTTTTTGCTCTTGGTAGCTGTAACTCTTCTCCCGTCTTAACCACTTCCATGAAGTGTTTGTGCGCGGTTCGTTGCGAAGTTATCGATTCGGGATCTGAGGCCAATGGAAAGGATTTAGCGGAAGGAGGGACTGCTCTCAGCGCTACTCCGCGAAGATCATTTGGCACTGCGCTTATGAGATAGATAATCGCTACATCATAATGGAGGATTGGAGCTTCTTGAAAATCTTCTTCGCTTATTTCACTTAGGCAATCTTTGGCGTCATCCCACATTTCAAGACCAAGGAACATTGAGAGCAGGAAGTGCTTCCCGTCTGGGTCTAAGTCCACAAATTTTATGTTAGCTTTCCTTAGCCACTCGAGAGCCTCCCCTCGGCTTTTGCGATTTGCCACTATCATTAGGGAGGCCGTCCGGGATTCTGGAGAATTGATTTTCGCCAATATGGACAACGCTTGTGGAACTTCCTTTTTGTTAGATAGAATAAAAGCTTCGGCGACTTCTATTTCCGGGGAGGTGACGAATTCTTTTGCCTTTTGAAGGTACTCTTCTGCTTTCTCTAGCTCATTTGTTGTTAAGATTCTTGCGCACCAAGCTAGCCCGCGACTTCTGATTTCTGCAGATCCGCCTGACAATTTTCCTTCGGCAAGCTCCCTGGCTAGATCTAGAGAATAGTGATTTCTATCAAACTCAATGAAAGATCTAGACTTCCGCAATATGTCTACAGCATTATTAATTTTCTCATCAATAAGTTCTGTAGAGTATTGATGATGAGAGGCACCCCCAAATTGAAGCTTTTCAAAACCTTCGGTGAATTGGGCTTTTAAGCCTTTTATTGAGCCTTTAATATTACCCAGTTCCTTATGGGTAATATTATGGTTAGATTGATTGCGCTCCCAGGCGATCCGGTCTTCCGGTGACATTTCATCCTTGATCGCTTTGGCCAGTATACGGCATGCGTCGTCAAGATTTTTATGAAAGAGGTCCTGGGGTTCTCTTCTGTGAATGGACAGATACAACTCTCTCAATCGGTCTTTATTTATCCTGCCGGAGAGAGCGCAATTCTTGATTTCATCTTTTACTATTGGGTGGGATAAGAATTCCTCATCGAGCAACAGCAGTTTCTCGTTTTCTGCTTTTTCAAACTTGGCATACCCTGATTTTAGTTGTTTAAAAAACTTGGTCAGAACCTTTTTCCAGAAAAGCTTGTCTCTAATTATGCTCAAGGGGGAATCAAATTGGTCAGAACCTAAAGCAAGTAGGATGTTTGCAACAATATCTGAAATGATTGATGTGAGAAAAGGGTCCATCAAATTGCTTTGCCTTTATTTAATACTTTCAAATGGCGGACTTCCTGTAAAACAAAATAGACCGCTGCCTAATTATACACATCAAAAAAAGTACAATCCGACGAAACGTTTTGTTCTAGGAGGCCCGTAGAGCGACTTTAGCTTGGTAACACATGGTAGCAGTGGTCCCGTTTAGACCAAATGAAATCAAGACTTGATTAATTGCGTATAGGCATTACCCTATCTTTGTCCCTTTTTTTCCTTTCTCAATAAAAATAAATAAGGCAAAATCGCTGCTTGACAGTGCTTTTTGTTTTAAGTATACTTCTTACAGAAATGCAAATATCCATAAGATGTTTTCGAGAGGGGAAACAGCCAAAATCGGAGGTTTTTTTTGGACCAAATCACAGTATTCGACCACAATGAATCTTCCTTGCTGCAGCAGACCATCAGGTCAATCGAGCTGGACACAACTCTTCAAAGATCCACAAAAGACAAGTATATCTCGGCTCTACAGAAATATTGCAATTCCGGAGGCAGCCTCGCTAACGCATTTCAGATCCGTGATTACGCTGCGGACCTGGCTGTATCAGAAAGAGCTTTCTTAAAAGCCGGGATCTCCCGGATGGCCAAGGAGATCGAATACCAGGTCAAATCAGGGGCCACACCCGAGAATATTGACCTGGTCCAGGCCAATATCTTTCGTGCTGAAGCATTGACCGACTCCATCACGGTGACCCAGCCTAAGGGAGAAAAGGTCCATACATGGTTGACATCCCATGAGCTAAAAGCACTTATTGGAAAAACTCACAAGAACAAACACAGCCTAATTGGTGCCAGAGACCGTGTGGCATTGGGATTGATGTCGAATGGAATGTTGCGGCGATCGGAGGCCGTTGAGCTGCAGTTCTCGGATCTCAAAGTGCGGGACGGGTACCACATTGTAGAAGTGGTCGGTAAGGGGGCCAAGACCCGCGGGGTCAAGTTATCTCCAGTTTTGTCTAAAGACATAATCTTCCTTCAAGACCAATGGGGTGACGGCGCCATCCTCAGACCGCTAATAAAGCGGAAAAAGCAGCCCGAAGGACATATCCGCATCGGTGATCTCTGGGTAGGCA
>Ga0307990_1003801_pt1 | contig 11356 bp, 14 predicted proteins | sample EllFjometagen129_FD_203168 | JGI IMG/M metagenome (GOLD analysis project Ga0307990, IMG submission 203168) | Marine microbial communities from Ellis Fjord, Antarctic Ocean - #129 | ecosystem: Environmental > Aquatic > Marine > Unclassified | place: Southern Ocean | collected 2014-10-08
TATTAGCTTAACAATTAAAGAGGGGGCAAGTAAAGATACATTAGAACAAAAATCAGGCTTTTTACAAAAAACTAATGCGTATTTAAAAGGAGGACCGTTGTATGTTTGAAAATCGTTTGAGTCGTATACGAAGCAAATTTGAATTGCTTGGAATTGACACTGTATGGATTACACAACCCCAAAATCGTCGTTATATCTCTGGTTTTAAGGCCGCCGACGGACAATTGGATGAATCTTCAGGCTCTCTTTTTATAAATAAGGAAAAAGCGCTCCTATTAACAGACTCCAGATACACAATACAGGCGCAGAGAGAGGTAAAAAATTTTGAGGTTATAACCCATAAAGAAGGATTAATTAACGCGTTGCCTAATATCTTCAATCAATTAAATACACGAAGGTTAGGGTTTGAAGGGGATTACCTAATATGGGATTTATATCAAAAGGCAAAGAATCAGGCATCACTTCAATCACCTGCAGTTGAACTTGTCGCCATTTCAGGACTTGTTGAAAATCTAAGAAAAATTAAATGCCAAGAAGAAATTGATTCATTAAGCTCATCTGCGCTGCTCATGGGAGATATTTTAGCCCAGGTAATTCAAGAACTAAAGCCCGGCCAAACTGAGAGGAACATTGCATGGAAAATAGAATCACTCATACACGAACGAAATGGTGATGGGATATCTTTTGCGCCAATTGTAGCATCTGGTGAAAATGCTGCCCTGCCTCATGCCACTCCAACAAATAAAAAAATAATGGAGCACGAGCCTATAATTCTTGATGTTGGATCCATAGTTGATGGGTATTGTTCAGATATGACAAGAACCGTCTTCTTAGGAGACCCATCATCATATTTCAAGGAAATCTACCATATTGTTAGGGAAGCACAAATTTCAGCAATAAAGTCTATTACAATAGGAATGAATAGCGTTGAGGCAGATTCTATTGCAAGAGATGTGATTGAAAAGGCAGGATTCGGGGAATTTTTTAGTCATTCCCTCGGTCATGGGATTGGTCTAGTACCCCATGAAATACCTTATGTAGGGCCACGAAACCCTGTAGTATTGCAAGAGGGTATGGTTTTTACCGTTGAACCAGGGATATACATACCTGACAAGGGAGGTATTAGATTGGAAGAAATGGTTATACTCGAAAAAAACGGTACAAGGGTCTTAACAACAAATAATAATTTTCTATAATACTCTATTTATTTAATTTTCTTCAAAGTGCGCCAAATAAATAAAAAAGATCATGCTGAAGATTTACTGTTAGATCAGTTTCTTAATTATGTAAAAGTTGAGAAGGGTTTAGCCACAAATACAATAGTTGCGTATAATAACGACCTTATAAATTTTTTCAAATTTCTTAAGAGGAAGGGAATTTCTGTCCTGCAAGTTAATCAAAGCACCCTTATTTCCTTTATCTCTGAAGAGAGCAAACGACTATCACCAAAATCTATGGCCAGATCTCTTGCCTCTATAAGGATGTTTTACAGGTTTCTAATTTCAGAGGGTACCATTGAGCATAACCCGACAAGCTTAATGAGCATACCAAAGATGTATCAATACCTGCCTGATGTGCTAACCAGGAATGAAGTGGATGCCCTACTAAAACAACCTGTCATACACACAGTCCTTGGAAAAAGGGATAAGGCCATACTCGAGCTTTTATATGCAACTGGGCTAAGGGTCACAGAATTAACAAGTCTTAAAATAAATAATATAAATATGGTGTCCGGATACGTAAGGACATTAGGCAAAGGTTCTAAGGAAAGAATCATTCCTATGGGTAGCAAGTCCATAGATTCAATAAAAAAATATTTAAATTCTGCAAGAGGTGAGCTTTTAAAAAACCAAAGATTTTCCAACATTTTTCTTAATAGCAGGGGAAAACCTTTGACAAGACAGGGGATATGGAAAATAATAAAAAATTATACATTAAAGGCCTGCATCAACAAAACAGTTACTCCACACACGCTAAGACATTCATTTGCCACTCATCTTCTGGAAGGAGGTGCTGATTTAAGATCAGTTCAAATCATGTTAGGGCATTCTGATATAGCTACTACGCAAATATACACACATGTGGCAAGAGAAAGATTAAAAATGATCCACGAAAAATATCACCCCAGACCATGAAGTTTTTATGTATGATAAAAATAAATTTAAACAATCATGAAATTTAATCAATTTTTTATTTGACTAAATCTAGAATTATAGTATATTGTCAAATATTGGCGCGGGGTGGAGCAGTCTGGTAGCTCGTCGGGCTCATAACCCGAAGGTCAGAGGTTCGAATCCTCTCCCCGCTACCAAAATAAAATCAAGGGTTTACGTTAATTTTGTAAGCCTCTTTTTTTTGCCAAAAATTAGGGTACCCCATGCTATACCCCATAAAAGGCCGGTCCCGAAAAAAAACACCTTTCTTTGTATCCGCATAAATTAAGCCCTTGCTTTTCCTGTTAATAGGTGTAAATTTAATCCGTTTGTAATCTTTAATGGTTAGCTTAATTATAGAGGGATAGCCTATAAACCCTTTGAAAAGGAGCCTAAAATGGATATAAAAAAGCGGGTTCGTGATCGTATAAATGAACTTGATCGTGATAAAGAAAAATTGCGCAAAAAACAAGAACAAGAAACTGCAAAAGAAAATAAAAATATTCAGGCGGAAAATGCCCAGGCTGATATTTTAGAGAAATTCATTAAAGAGACTGTCAAGCCATGTTTTGAAAAGGTAAAAGAAGACCTCCATCTACCAGATTTTTTATGTGAAATTGAGCCTATCCCTGATAAGCAGGGACGTTTATATGCTATTAAAATCAAATTTTCTCTGGTAAACCATGATAAATCGTTCTATTTAAAATATGAAGGCAAAGCCGGAAGCAATTTAATAAAAAGAGAAATTTATTTAGGTTACCAAAGTTCGCTTAGTAGAATTGATTTTCCTATTGATAATTTTCCCTCTATAATTGAGAAGCATATAGAGCATTTGATAGAGACGGCACTTCCAAAATAAGATTAAAATCTGTATTTTTTAAATGCTGTCCTATAGCCTTGGATTAACAATCTAAGGTAGAGGGATAGGTAGTTATAAAGGCAAGGCCCGCCAAAAAGGCAGGCCCCACTATGTCAAGTCAACGATTGAAGTTTATCGTCCTTGACTGCGTCGGTTTTGCTGAAACTCGGCACTCGCCGCTTATCCGAGGCAGGCCTTAACCCCCTGCAAGGCTACAAAATACAGCCAGCCCGAAGTCCTGAAGGCTGGATGAAGAAAATTATTTATTCAATTCTGCCCCATGCAAAAACACAGAGTGCAGTATTGCTTGAAGAATCAACTGTCAATGACGTTGCTGCTGTCAAAATAATGCCTGAAGGAAAATCCCATTGTAAGCTCGTATTCGCCGCCATTGCCACCGGCCCAATTAATGACGCTGTAACTCCTACTCCTGTTTTGCCTTCACCTATAGTTATACTCTGCGCTCCAGCTCCATTGTTTATCGTTACATGGTCAACGTAGATACTCAGGCCCGCCGCTGGAGCGGCTTTCAAGATTTCGCATCCAGAAGCATCCGCTGAGGTTGCATTTATGATCCAGCCAAAATTCCCTGGCTGTGCTGTGGTTATAGATATAGCCATATTTTATACCTCAAAGGGAGGCACAAAGGCCTCCCTGTTATAGATTATCTTGCCTCCAAAACTACGAATGGAGAAACGGTTGTGCTGCCATCCTCAAGGGTTAATGCACTGTCCCACAATGGCTGGCCATCATGTCGCTCAATTATCCGGCTAACAATTTCATCGTACTCAAAAAGTGCATGAATTGAAGTATCAAAACGCATTCCTTCCCGAAGGCCCACTACATATTGGCTAAAATCCGCCAGCATAATGTCGCCTCGATTTCCAAGGGCCTCTGTTTTTTCCGTAAAAATAACGGGCCTGGTCAAAATAGAAAACTGCCCATTGCTTTCAGTCATGACAGGAATGTGATCGCCGCCTGTACCTACCGCCATACTAAGGGTTAATAGCTGCGGTATAGTTGTTTGGTGACACACCCAAACACTGTTTTGAAACGATCCTGCAAAGATTCTCGCCATCATATTGGTTAAGTTTTGATATTGAATTGAATCTGCCACTTGTCCGGATTCCTTGGAAACCTCAATGGTACAACTGGCGTTCAATATTCCAAGTGGTTCACCGGCTCCGGTACCCTTCAAAAATGCCTTATCCCTGTACCAACTTAACCCTTTGCCGCAGAGGTCTTCTATTTGTCCCATGCCCCCAGGTACATCTGCGTTTAACTCGGAGCTGAATTGAATCAACCCTGTAAGTTTCTTTGCATTGAGTTCCATTGCCCTTGATTTAGGGCTATGCTCCGTCATTACGCCGGATTCTGCCGTATAACTGGCGGTAAAACCTCCGAAAAGTGCGGTGCTATGATCGCCGATTGACATTGCCGGGATCTTTATTGTATTGCTCCGCATGGGCTGAACGTAGCACCTGGGCATTACTAACTCATTTTCCAGGCTAACCGCGTGAATCCGCTCGGCCTGCTCACTTGGAACCAGAAACCCACCATCTGAAGGCGTCGTTTCTGACATGCTATTCTGGATTAATCCTGGGTGGTGACGCCCACTAAGGGCCGCTGCGAAAAAGTTAGTTTCCTTATCCGGCCATTGATAGCCACTGTTACCAAAAAGGCTGTTATAGTCTTTCCGCTCATTTGGTGCTATCAGGTTAAAGGCTCCATCCTTCCTAATACCACCAGTATGTGGCCCGCCTACGGGGCCATTTCTCTGCACTGTTAGGGGTTCTAAAGGTTTTTCGAGTTCGTCTCGGATACCTTCTATGCTTCCATCAAGTTCGCTCATTACAACTTGCTCACTTGGCGTAAATTCTCTATTTTCTGCCTCTGCCTTTGCCACTATTTTGAAACGTGCAGCCTGTAATTTTTTTAGATCGGCTGTAATTTTTTCTAAGCTCATAATAATATTTCCTTTTATTTCTATGTTAAGTTTTACTTCTGCTTTGCCTGCCGACTAAATAACAACGTCCCGTTGCTTTTTCAGCTTTTCGCCGATAGGTACTTCAAAAACCCCAGGTCAAACGTCCCGTTTGCTTGCTAAAGATAATATTTCAACATCCCGTTGAAATTCTCTAAAGGTTTTCTTCACGCTTTCAACTTCGCATCTGCCCAGCGTCCCGCAGGGCGTGCGCATTGGGTATAAACACCTCATAAGGTGGATAATTCATTTTATTTTCATTTTAATAGCCATATATGGCCTCGTACTCAATTTAAATTGCATGGCCTATAGGGTTATATGCCTTTATATTTCAATCGCTCTATGGCCGTGTTTTCCAAGCGGCCAATTGGCCACTTGAAATTACTGTCTTTTTTACTTTTAACTTTCGGCAAATTTGCCGAAGGTCCGAGAGTGTGAGAATATCAGACGGAGGTTCTTCCATAGTACCACCGTCTATTTTACTTGGGCTTGCTCCCGGATTTCTCTCCGTGGTTCTTGTATAGTACCACGGAGAAGTAGGCAAATTTGCCTACTTACCCCAGTAGCCCGTATTTTTTGCCATTATCTTTATCCAAACACCATTGGTATGAATCACTCTCATGTCTCATATATTCCTGAATCCAAGTTTCATCTGTAACACCTTCAGCTTTCCATTTCTTTATGAGTCTTTTTTTATGTTCTTGCCATATCTCATATAAAATATTATCGTCAAAAAACCTGCTCAGTTTCAAGTCCTCACCTTGCGTGCCTTCCTCGACTTCACCACTTAAAAAAAATTGTTCAACACTTTCGTCAATTTCAAGCCTTCGATCCCTCTTTTTCCTTGGTTTTAGTGCCATTTTTGCCTCCTTTTTAGTATTTCCGGGGTGGCCTGGATTCCGGCCCTGTGGTCAAATCAAAGCCCAGTTCTCGAATAATTTTAATGAATAACATTCTATGATCCCTAACTGATTTACACCCAGGATGTTCAACTGGCGATCCGTAACGATTTTTGACAAACTTGCCGTCAAGTTCCACCTGTGCCTCTATATCGGCAAGATCGTCAAGGCACTTACAAGCCATTGCAAGCCGTTCAAGGTCGTGGATTTCCTGTAGTTCATATTCCAATAAAACTTTTGTCCAAAACCTTTTGCCGGCTTTTTTCAAGCCTTTAGGTGCTTTAATTTGTTTCATATTTTAGTCCCTCAACGGGTCTCGTCGGATAGAGTGTGATGGTTATTAACTTACCACTACGGTTACGATATAAAAAAGTTGTAGAGGCTGAAAGCCGCCACCCGTCTATGTTTCCCGTCGTTCAATTCAACTTGGCTCCGTCAATGCCCAAAGTCTGTTTCATTCTTGCCTGGCTCATTTTTAAAATCAGGTTTACAGATTTCACAAGCAGGTAAAACTTATCGCTCCTGCCCTCGATAACATAACTTTGTGCTCTATCTGTTAGCATTTCCAGGAGTTGTTTATTTTCTTCAAGAATAGATTCCGCAAACTCCTTTTCTGCATCATCATCTATTTCCCAGTTCTCGCCCCGTTCCATTGTTTCTCCTTTCATTTAAAAAGCCAAATTATCTCCGTAGGCTTTTTCCCTCTTCTCCTCTTCCGCAAGAGAAATCCTGCCCTCTCTCGAATTTGCCCAGGCGTCGTCTATCCTATCCTCCCAAGCTTCAATTTTTTTCGAGGCTTCCCTTCTCGCCGCTTCTTCCCGCACCAACCTTTTTATAAATTCTTTTTTTTACTTCTGCTTATTGCCATCTTATTTTCTCCTTGTTTAAAATTTCCCCTGTCCCGCCCTCTCCCTTACGTCGGGGCCAGCCGAACGCTAAGGAGCAACCAAAAATTTATATATTCTTTTCACAACCTCCCGCTCCCTTGTGCTAATTCCCCTCTTTCCTTATCTTAAAGGGGTGGGGGGGGTTATAGGGGGGGAGGGGGTATATAAAGAGAATGTGGTTTCTCGTAAGGTAAAATTAGTTTTATCAATAAATTCATATAGTTAGTATTTTTCATCCTTACGAGTTCCTTACGAGTTCCTTACCAAACCTTACAAACCTTACCAAAACCCCACTTCCTTACAAACCTTACGATTCTTACCAACCTTACAATCCTTACGCCTGTTTTATTTCGCATCCGTTTATGATCTCAAACTCAAACTTCCTCCCCCGTGGTGAATGTTTAGTTGTATAGTTTTTACATTTAACAATCTCTATTCCATTCTGGGTTATATTTAGCGCAAGTCTCGGTTTTTCATAGGCGCGCCAACCTCCTAACCCATGGTCAACGCCTGGGTTTTTCTGAATGGAAATAACCGCAACAGCACCGTCAAGCCTTTTGTGGATCTTTGATATTTCACCACCAATAAGGTAAAAATCCTGTGTGACTTCGAGAAAGTCAATGATATTTAGATTCCCTTCCCCTGGCACAATTACATCGTGAAAGTTGTCGCTTCGCTCAATGGGTCTAAATTTCCAGTCCTCAAGTTTTATGTCATCAAATAAAAGGAGGCGCTCTCTCAACTCCACTTCTCCCATCTCGGAGTTGAAATAATGCACCTGCCAGCTTTTCATATTTTCCTTAATGATGTTCAACATCAACGCCGTCTTGCCTGATTCAATTTCTCCCGCAAGAAGAACAATATTTCCCGGATACAACCGCACTAATTTGTCAATCCCAAAGGGTAGCCATACATCAACATCGTTTCCATTTACATTCAGAAAGTTCATTACTTGAACATCGTTTTCTATCCTTCGATAAACCCCCCGTTTCGTGCCTTCCTTTTCAATAATTTTTTCTTTTTCAAGTCTATGAAGTGACACATAAAGGGTGTTCAAACTTTTCTCATCAATAATGCGCAGCTCATCTTTAATGTCTCGAACCGAGAAAGTACCTGGGGCCTGCTCTATCCATAGTTTCACCCTTGCCAATTCGCCCCCGCCTGTGGTAGTACTGCCCTTGCATTTCTCAATCTGTTTTAATAGCCACCCTTCACGGGTCCGGCCCACTTCACGATATTTATCCCCGATGGGGTATTGTTCAAAAATCTGAATAATCTTGGCGTCATCCACATTAGCCCGCACAAGGCTGCTCAGTACGCTCATGATCGCCTCTGACCGTCGGCCCTTGACTTCCCCTTCTTGAATTAGCCGCCTGACAGGGTAAGGCATCTGAAGCCCTTCAAGATTGCCGTCAAAGGAGCTGGCTTTTTTAGGCTGCACTTGAGGTTCTTCGTTATGAAATGCTAAGTCTAAAATCCATTGAGGCGCAGGCGCTATAGCGATATCATGTCTCACGGTATAGGCCTTGCCTGTATCCGGGTGAATCGATCCAGGGGCAACGATCTGACCGCCGTTGCCTCGAATGTCAAAGAGCGTGATAACTTTTCCGGTCTTCGGGTCAATCTCCTTTTCCGGGTCCTTCACACTCGCGTTGCCGTACTTGTGGCCATTGATAGGGTATTGATAAATGTAATGAGGCAGCCCGCTTCCCGTCATATGGGTCCTGGTCTGAGGTAAGTTGAAGTCCCTTTTTTTCAGCCACTTGTTAAACTTCACGATGTGGTCAACATCTAAAACTATAATCCCATTTGCAGGCCCGCAGGGTATGCCGCCGTTATGCCCATTTCCAAAATCGCCCCTATTGAAAGGCCTTTTCTTTTCACAGTAATGCTGCCACTTCTCTTCAATTGGGACCTTGCCCCTCAGCGGTATAAGGCCCCAACCCGTTTTGTTATTTAGCTTTTCAAATTCATCAGTTTTGCTCATCGCTGGCCCCTTAGTCGTTTAGCCCTCTGTCTTGATTTTTTTTGATTGCACATACCGATCGAGGTCTTCTAAATCATAGCGAACAGACCTGCCGCACTTGATATACGGAATGCCTCTCCCAAGGTGCCTATGGTTCCGAAGTGTTTGCACCGACCATGCCATTATTTCTGCCACACTTTTCTCATTAACGTATTTTGTCATTTAAAAGCCCTTTCCTTTAAATTTGTTTATTATTTTAAAGTATAAAATATAGCTTTGGCAAAGACGATATAGACAAAATAGACTGTTTATTAGTGTCTATTAAATATCTTTGATGCTTTTAAACAAAGGATAAACTTCTTTTCAAAAAGAGGTAAGTGACAAACACAAATAAAAAAAAGGGTTTGTACCCTATAGAAAAATCATAGAATGAGGAATATTAGGAAAGTTTTTTGACTGCGGATTTGATGAGGCGTGAAGGGTCTTCAATTTCAATTTCGAGGATTTCAAAAACTGTTTTGATCAAACGAAAAAAGAGGCCGCCGCCTCGGTGGGTTCTGCCCGTGGCGTAACTTGTGGGAGTTATTTTCAATACTGTTTGAAGCAGTTCAGCTATTTTGTCAACAAGTCCGCTGTTGAGATCTGCCGATGGTTTGCCGGTCTTCTTGGGGTTTTCCGTAAGGCATGCCAAATTATAATCTAACATTTTAAGAAGCTTTTCAATTGGCTTCTCGGCTTCTCTTGCAAGCTTAACTGTTTCTTTTGCGCTTATGATGTTTAAAATTTTATCAGTTCTGAATTTTTCGTCATTCATATTTTCAACTCTAAAAATCCGAGGCACAAAAGTTTCAACGCTTGATAGTCGTGAGCAAACTTCTTTCGCCTGTCGTAATTTTTCCTTCATATACTTTACATCAATAATGTGCGCTTGGATTCTGGGAGCGTCCTTGATCCAATCCATAAAAAAATCCATATATATTTCTAAATTGTACATAAAATAGTCAAGACGGTCTGTGCGCACTTGGAGGCGTTTTTCCTCAAATGCTGCCCCACCATCTATTGAAAAGTCTTCGGGGAAGGGGTCCCACTTTTCAAACTCTTTTAAGATTTTTTCTTTCTCTTCTTCGGTAAATTTAAAACTAAATTGTTCAATCGTCAAATCATCGTCAATTTCCGTTTCGTTAACTTTAACTTTTTTCATTTTTGTTCATCCATTTTGAAAACTCTTTCTTTTTTGTTCATAACCGCCGTTATAATATTCCCCGCCACCTGAGAGGCGTCTCTCAATGTTTCGTCTCTCAGATGTGCATATCGTTGTGTCATCTGCGGTGATTTGTGCGTTAATAGGCGTTGGAGGGTGTAAAGGTCAACTTTGCCGGAAGAGGCCAACATGGAGGCGTAAACATGTCTTAATCCATGCAATGCTCGAAAAGTTTTTGGCAGTCCTGCATTGTCCCTAATTCGGTTGACTTGATTATGGATGTCTTTTCTTTGCTGCCCCCCGCGTCCTGGAAAGACGTAAACGCTGCCTGTTTGTGGATGGTTATTGAGCAATTCCTTAGCTGCATCATTGAGAGGAATACTTACGTCCGCCCCACCTTTTGGATCTTCAAGCCTGATAAATCCCCGTTGTTCGTCAATATCGCCCCATTTGAGTTTAAATAATTCTGCGCGCCTCATTCCGGTATATAGCGCCATTCGCATAATGTTTGCTGCCTGTTCATTTACATCATTGTCCATCGCTTCCAGGAGGGATTTTAACTGATCCGGTGTTAGGTCTTCAGTTCTGAGATTATTCACCTTCGGCATTTCCAAGGTAAAGGGTAGCCCAGGCGTAAGGCGTTTCTTGGTTGCATAGTTACAGATCCGTCTTAATAATTCTAAGACGTTCTTGACAGTTCCGGGTGACTTCTCTTTCAATAATTTAACCCTCAGTCTATCCACAGAGAGAGGGTCAATCTCTGAAGGTAGTTTATCCCCGAAAACGGGTTTTACATGGTTCTCAAAACGGTTGCCGTCTGTGATGATCCCCTTTAGGTTTGGTCTGTTGGCTTTGTAGGTTTCCCATAACCGGGTGATGGTCCAACGATCATCTTCAGCTTTTCGCTTTTCTTTATTGGTTGGTTTTTTGCCGTCCATTTTAGCGGCTCGCAGGAGAGAAGCCCTCGCCGCTGTCATCCCCTGAGTTGCCCGCCCTGCTTTTTCTTCGATTGATTTCCCATCCCTGCGAAATCTAATATTGAAAATTTTATCAGTTTTGCCGTTATGAAGTGATTTTCCTTCAATAAAATAAACCCCTGGATATGACGTCTTAAATCTCTTTTGACTTGGCATTTTACCCTCCTTTTGTGTTCTAACCCGAAGGTCATTAAAAAGGTCTTTTTTCCCATCGGGTTTTAACCCGAAGGTCACTTACCCCACACTATACCCCACACATTTCATATAATAAGAGGTAATTTGAGGTATGTCAAGAAAAAAGATAAATTTAAAAAAGCTTATATATCAAGGGGTTTTAGTACGTCAAAGTAAACAGAGGTAAAAGTACGTCATAGTTCTCATAACCCGAAGGTCAGAGGTTCGAATCCTCTCCCCGCTACCAAAAATTGTT
>Ga0307990_1003802_pt1 | contig 11355 bp, 10 predicted proteins | sample EllFjometagen129_FD_203168 | JGI IMG/M metagenome (GOLD analysis project Ga0307990, IMG submission 203168) | Marine microbial communities from Ellis Fjord, Antarctic Ocean - #129 | ecosystem: Environmental > Aquatic > Marine > Unclassified | place: Southern Ocean | collected 2014-10-08
CAACAATGAGTTTTCCATCAAGATGGTCGAGTTCATGCTGAACAACGCGGGCGAGAAATCCCGTGTACCGCTTGTTGATCTTCTCTCCTTTTTCATCGTATGCCTTAACCTTTATGGAGGTAGCCCTAACAACATCAGCGCTTATGTCGGGACATGACAGGCAGGCCTCCTGTGCCTTTTCGCTGTCCCCTCTTATCTGTGTGATTCTCGGGTTTACAAGGACATCATAATGGCCATCGCCTTTTTTTATAGGTGTTCTGTCGTTGAAGTTCCCGTTCTTGAATATCACGACTCGCTTGCTGATCCCTATCTGCGGGGCGGCAAGTCCCGCAGCATCATCTCTTCCGACGAACGCGTTGATAAGTGTTTCTATGTCTCGTTTCCCCTCTTCATCAAAGGGAGTCGGAATCTCATCGGCAAGCCTCCTGAGAAGCCTAGTTTCCTCTTCATTGATCTTTTCGTTTTCCCATAATTTCCAAGTTTTCATTTTTACGCACAAAGCCTTTCTGCTCATGATTTCCTGTTTTTATAACACCATGGGATTATTATTTCAATACTATTGAAATAATATGAAAATGCTGATAATCCAGCAGACTGAGTAAAAAAAAGGGGGCTGGTTGAATTGATAGGGAAGCTTATAACGGAAGTTACAAAACGGGAATTCTCCAAGGCTATGCGTTTTACCGAAGGAGTGGGTGCATCCCTGCCTCGGGAAACGGGAAATCACAACAGGCTTCTTTATCTCCACATACCATTCTGTGAAAGTCTGTGTCCATACTGTTCTTTTAACAGGGTTGTGTTCGATCGAGATCTTTGCCAGAGGTATCATAACGCCCTCAGAAAAGAGATACGCCTTTACAAAGATAAAGGATATGACTTCACCAGCGTGTATGTGGGCGGGGGAACGCCGACGATAATGATGGATGAACTGGAAAAAACCCTGCTGTTGGCAGAAAATTGCTTCAGCATAAGCGAGATTTCAGTAGAGACCAACCCCAACCATCTTACACGGGAGAATGTTGATATACTTAAAAAGATCGGTGTCAACAGGCTTTCGGTCGGGGTGCAGAGCTTTGACGACGGGCTTTTGAAGGCAATGGGCAGATATGATAAATATGGAAGCGGAGAGGTGATTGCCGGAAGGATCGCGGAGATGTCCGGGCAGTTCGATACACTGAATGCCGATATGATTTTCAACTTTCCCATCCAGACGGAAAAAATTCTGGCCAGAGATCTGGATATTCTGATTAATACAGGTGTGGACCAGGTGACCTATTATCCCCTTATGGTCTCGGAATCCACGCGCGGGAAGGTGGAAAAAACGCTGGGAATGGTTGATTACAACAAGGAAAAGAGGTTCTATCAATTGATTTCCAAAAAGCTGGCCTCATACTATAATTCTTCCTCGGCGTGGTGTTTTTCCCGGAGAGGGACCATGGTTGACGAGTATATAGTGGATTATGACGAATATGCAGGTCTGGGCAGTGGCTCTATCGGATACATGAATGGCAGATGTTATGCCAACACCTTCGACATCCCTCGATATATTGAGACGTTGGACAGGGGAGAACTTCCATTGATGGCTTCGCGTGATTTTACACCCACGCAGCAGGCACGCTACGACTTTCTTATGAAGCTATTTGGTCTAAAACTGGACACCTCTTTTCTGAGTAAGAAATATGGCGGCAGGGGTGTAGGGTATCTCTGGAGAGAGATATTTGCATTTATGTTGGCTGGGGGGTTGCGCTACAGCCGCGGCACTTTTTATCTAACAGACCGTGGCCGATATTACTGGGTTATAATGATGCGGGAATTCTTTACCGCGGTTAACAATTTCCGCGACTTCTGTTTGGGCAGATAGGAAATAAAATGAATGATAAGATCAGAGAATTGCTGAAAACCCTTCCGAAGATTGATGAACTGCTTCTCGTTCTCGAAAAGAACGGCGCCTTCGAGGGCGTTTCACGTGATATAGTAGCGGAAAAATGTCGCCAGACTGTAGAAGAGATGAGGAATGCCATATTGAATTCGGAAAAGGGTGGTGGAAAAGTTTCCGGGCCCCTTTCCGCTGACAGGATGGCGCGGGAGGTGCGCAAAAGGCTGCTTGCCCTTCGTGACTACAGTCTTCGCCGTGTGGTGAATGCCACCGGGATCATACTGCACACCAATCTGGGGAGGGCCCCTCTCTGCGAGGAAGCCCTGAAGCGGATCATTGATGTCAGCGAGGGCTATTCAAACCTTGAGTTCAACCTTGACAAGGGAAAACGCGGGATAAGATACGACCATGTGAAGGAGCTACTCTGCTGCATATCGGGAGCGGAAGATGCCATAATCGTCAACAATAACGCTGCCGCTGTCCTCCTCACCCTCAATGCCCTGTCGGAGGGGAAAGAGGCGATCGTTTCGCGCGGAGAGCTTATTGAGATAGGGGGGGCGTTTCGTATCCCCGAGGTTATGGAAAAAAGCGGAGCTATTCTCAGAGAAGTGGGCACCACCAACCGCACACATTTTTCGGACTACGAGAATGCGGTGGGTAGTGAGACCGGTTTGATTATGAAGGTTCATACGAGCAATTTCAAGGTGCTTGGCTTTACGGATGAAATAGGCCTCGATAAACTGGTAGAGCTTGGTAAAAAGAAAAATATCCCCGTCATGAATGATCTGGGGAGTGGGTGCTTCGTCCCGTTGGACAGGTATGGTTTCGAGAGGGAACCGACGGTTCAGGAGGTTGTGAAAACGGGTGTGGATGTGGTGACATTCAGTGGCGATAAACTCCTCGGTGGACCGCAGGCCGGAATAATCCTGGGTAAAAAAACGATCCTGGACCGGATAAAGAAAAACCCCCTCAATCGTGCCCTAAGAATAGACAAACTGACACTTGCGGCCCTCGAGGCAACGATGATGCATTACCTGGACCTTGACAAGGCGGTGTGTGATATAAGAGTGCTGCGATCGCTGACGGAGCCGGTCGCCAACGTCGGAAAAAGGGCGCGCAGACTTTTGACTGTGCTGGAGGAATTATCCCTGAAAGGCCTGACCTTCTCCATTATGGAAGAGCACTCCATGGCCGGTGGCGGATCGCTGCCCACGCAGGAGATTCCCACGGTTGTCGTAGCTGTAAGCTCCAGCGGCATCTCGACGAGCAGGATGGAAAAAAGATTAAGAAAACTGAAAGTTCCCATAATCGCGAGGATATTTGAAAACAGAGTCCTCCTCGACCTGAGAACGATAACTGAAGAGGAATTTGTTTTTATAGAGGAAGGCATGAAAAGCATAGCGGAGAGTTCATGATTATAGAAACCTTGTCTTCCAATCCCTTCTATTTCCATACTTTTCGACCAGTTTCCGATGAAAAAAAAGATGACATCCCTAAATAACAGAGAGCTGAAATTCAGTGTGTCTCCCGCAGAGAGTGGAGACAGACTTGATATATTTTTGTCTAAAAAAGGTGCTTTCATTACGCGTTCGCAGGTTAAGAGAGCCATTGATGAAGGGCAGGTCAAGGTAAACGGTGCTGAAGTAAAACCGGCTTGTCATCTGAAGAATGGGAATATTATAATTGTTCAAATGGAAGAGCCGAAAGAATGTTACCTTACCCCGGAAGAAATACCCCTCGATATTATTTATGAAGATGCGCACATTCTTGTGGTAAACAAGCCGCACGGTATGGTCGTTCATCCAGCGGCGGGAAATCACAGCGGTACACTTGTAAACGCCCTTCTGTTTCATTGCGAGGATCTTTCCGGTATTGGCGGTGTTAAAAGACCCGGTATAGTGCATCGCCTGGACAAGGATACATCAGGACTTATGGTGGTCGCAAAGTCGGATGATGCCCACATCGGGCTGGCGAAACAGTTCAAAGGACATCTTGTCAGGAAAATCTACAGGGTTCTTGTGCACGGTGATATGAAGGAAGAAGAGGGGATAATCGACCTGTCTATAGGGAGGCATCCTGTTGACAGGAAGAAGATGTCCACCAACAGCAAAAGAGGTAAAGAATCTTTGACCCGCTGGAGTGTGGAGGAACGCTACAATATCGCCACACTTCTTTCTGTCAGAATTGAGACAGGCAGGACACATCAGATCCGGGTGCATCTGAATGCCACAGGATATCCTGTTGTGGGGGACGCTGTTTACGGCAATTCAAAAAAGAGGATCGAAGCGGTCAGAGATACTGCGCGACAGGTGACGTTGAGGAAAATTCGAAGGCAGGCACTTCATTCAAGCGAGATTTGCTTCCATCATCCTGTTACGGGCAATCTCATGGAATTTTCATCCCCGCTTCCAGATGATATGGCTCAGGTATGCAAGGAACTGAGGGATAGCGGGAAATAATGTTAACCGTTCACGGTTTACAGTTCACGGTTAAAAAACAGGAAGCTTATAAATGAATCTGTTTATTTATAGGGTTACAAATAATGTTCAAAAACCCTGATCAGGGATATGGTACATCAGACACGTTCAGGTTTTCCATGAGGGAAGGTGTGTCGTATCTGGAATGTCTGGCACTTAGCGGGTGCGATTTTATAACCCACGCGTTTTGCACCAGATGGGGCGGCACAAGCGAGGGAAAGCTGTCCAATCTCAACTTTGGCACGCGTTCGGGTGACGCTGAAGGACACCTGTTGAAAAACAGGGAGATACTCTGCTCCGCCTTTGACATCCCGGAACAAAATCTCGTTACTGTCAACCAGATCCATGGAAACAGGCTTTTGATTGTTGATGAAAAGACGCAGGATTGGCGGCATGGTGGAAAGCTCGAATATGATGGCATTATTTCCGCAATGCCGGGTGTTGCTCTCGGTATAAAGACGGCCGATTGTGTTCCGGTGTTTCTTGCCGACCGTGCAAAGCGGGTAGTAGGGGCAGTGCACGCGGGATGGAAGGGAACATCCCTGGAGATTGCCGCAAAGGCCGTCGGTGTTTTCATAAAAGAATTTGGCTCCACGCCTGCGAACATCCTGGCTGTTATAGGTCCCTCCATAGGTCCCTGTTGCTACGAGGTTGATGAATCTGTTTTCCATAACTTTGATAACAACCAGAGTAGAGAGTCTTTCTTAATCGAAGGTAAAAAAGAGGGGAAATGGATGCTTGACCTGCCCGCTGCCAACAGGTCCCAGTTGCTTGACGCGGGTGTTTCTCCTGACAATATATTTTCTGCTGATATCTGCACGTCCTGTAGCGGAGACACATTTTTCTCACACAGGGGGGAGAACGGTGATACGGGAAGACAGATTAATTTTATAATGCTGCGATAGGCTGCCCGCCTGGCATAACATGAAAAAATCCCTTGACATGTACGCTGGTTTAATATAAACGGTGCTTTCATTAAGGTTGCGTGGTAAATCCTTCCTTCCGAAGTATTTCAGGAGACCAGATTAGCTACCGGAAATAAGAGAACATTGTAACGGCATTATGGATGCCGGAAGTCTTTTAACAATTCCAAATCTGTTTCACTGTAACCCGAGTGATTTGTTCTGCGGCGAAATCAACTGTATTCGCAATATTTAGATTTTTTAAAAGTTTATACTTCGAAGAAATTCTGCTTCATTTCCAGGACCTGTTTTTATGCTTTTCATAAGTTTTCAAGGAGATAAAGATATATAATACAATACCCGCCTGAGTTGGGGGGATATGCATCCCCTGAAGAATAAATATTAAAACCTGATGTGAAACCACATAATAAAGGGAAAATATATGAACATTTCAGAGGTCAAAACCAAATCCATAGGTGAACTTAGTGAATTGGCGAAGGGGCTTAACATAGATGGTACGAGCGGGATGAAAAGGCAGGATCTCATCTTCGCAATTCTCCAGTACCAGACGGAGAAAAATGGTGTCATTACAGGAGAAGGCGTTCTGGAAACACTTCCTGATGGATTCGGATTTCTCAGGTCGGTAAGTTACAACTATTTTCCGGGACCCGATGATATCTATGTTTCTCCTTCTCAGATACGCAGGTTCGGAATGAGAACGGGAGACACAGTATGTGGAGAGGTGAGACCTCCGAAAGCCGGTGAGAAATATTTTGCCCTCCTGAAGGTGGAATCCATAAATTTTGAGGCTCCGGAGGCGGCCAGGGGCAAGATACTCTTTGACAATTTGACCCCCCTGTATCCCGAAGAAAAGTGGATGCTGGAATCGGATCCGGAGAACTACTCGACAAGGGTTATGGATATTTTTACACCAATAGGTAAAGGGCAGAGGGGGCTTATCGTATCGCCACCCAGAACAGGGAAAACAGTCCTCCTGAAAGATATCGCCAACAGTATTACCTCGAATCATCCGGACGCCATCCTGATGGTTCTCCTGATAGATGAACGGCCTGAAGAAGTGACCGATATGGAAAGAAGTGTTTCCGGCGAAGTTATCTCTTCAACCTTTGATGAAACTGCCACACGGCATGTCCAGGTTGCAGAGATGGTTATTGAAAAGGCCAAACGACTGGTTGAGCACAACAGAGATGTTGTTATACTTCTGGACAGTATTACCAGACTTGCCAGGGCCTATAACTCCGTTGTGCCGCCAAGCGGGAAGGTGCTTTCCGGAGGGGTTGATTCCAATGCCCTGCACAAACCGAAGAGATTTTTCGGAGCCGCGAGGAACATTGAAGAGGGTGGCAGCCTCACAATAATCTCGACGGCCCTTATCGACACAGGAAGCCGGATGGATGATGTTATCTTTGAAGAGTTCAAGGGAACGGGGAATATGGAGCTGCATCTCGACAGAAGAATCTCAGACAGACGTATCTTTCCCGCGTTCGATCTTGTCCATTCCGGCACAAGAAAAGAAGAGATGTTGATCGAGAAGGACAATCTGAACAGAATATGGATACTGAGGAGACTGCTGCAGGAGATGAACCCCGTGGATGCCATGGAATTTATCATCGATAAAATACGAAAGACAAGCACCAACAAAGAATTCTTTGCATTGATGAACCAGCAATAAATAAGTTCAGGAATTATTTCCTTGAAATTCCTTTTAAGATGGATATAATAGCGACGTTTCAAGTACCGAGGGAGGCTGACAGAAGTTATGAAAAAGAATATTCACCCGGAATATAAGAAAGCAACAATAACATGTGTATGCGGAAATGTTATTGAGACCAGATCCACCAAAGGTGATACCAAGGTTGAGATATGCTCTAAGTGCCACCCATTTTTTACTGGAAAGCAGAAAATAATGGATACCGCTGGGAGGATAGAGAAGTTTAATCGCAGGTATGCCAACCTTGAGAAGAAGTAACAGGTGTAACTGATCAGGCACAAAGAAGTTTTGTTTCTGCTGACAATTTTTTGCGAGGCGATTCCTTTTTTCTTTGTGCCTTTACGACTCTGAACAGTTGCCTTTTATCAGGCATGTTCTGGCCCGCTCGAGGCTGTATGTTTAGAACCACCTCCTTCTGAAGAAAATCCTCACAAATAAACAGAATCATCAATATAGGAAGAGCAGTATGCTGATAAAGCTCAGGGGAATAGAAGAAAGATATCAAGATCTGGAAGAATTGTTGAGTGATCCCGATGTAATCGGCAATTATGGTGAATACCGGAAGTATGCCAAAGAACATGCCGACATTTCCGATATTGTGCAGACCTATAGAGAGTATAAGGATGTAACATCCCAGATCGAGGAAAATAAAGATCTCCTCAAAGATGGCGATGAAGAATTGCGGGAGATGGCAAAAGAAGAGATCCCTCAGTTGTTGGGGAAACTGCAGACTTTGGAGGAAAAGTTGAAAATACTTTTGCTTCCAACAGATCCAAATGACGCGAGAAATGTCTTTCTGGAAATAAGGGCCGGTACGGGAGGAGATGAGGCAGGACTTTTTGCCGGAGATCTTTTCAGAATGTATACCAGGTATGCGGAAAGATGTAACTGGAAAGTGGAGGTTATAAGCTCCAGCCTGTCCGGAGGTGTGGGAGGATTTAAGGAAGTCATACTGCTTGTAGAGGGAAGTGGCGCGTACAGCAGGTTGAAATATGAAAGTGGAGTTCACCGCGTGCAGAGAGTTCCCGTTACCGAGGCTCAGGGGAGGATCCATACATCTGCTGTAACCGTGGCGGTTCTTCCTGAGGCGGAAGAAGTGGAAGTGAATATTGATCCGAATGACCTCAGGATAGACGTCTATCGTTCCACAGGTCATGGGGGACAGAGCGTCAACACCACAGATTCCGCGGTAAGGATTACTCATCTTCCAACGGGGCTTGTGGTAACCTGCCAGGATGAAAAATCGCAGCATAAAAACAAGGCAAAGGCCCTCAATGTGCTTCGGGCCAGGCTTTTTAAACGGGTAAATGAGGAGCAGAATGCCGCGATCTCTGAGACGAGGAAACAACAGGTTGGAAGTGGAGACAGGAGTCAGAGGATACGAACCTACAATTTCCCCCAGGGGCGGATAACAGATCACAGGATCGGGCTTACCATGTATAATCTGGAAAATATTCTCGATGGAGATATCAACGCCATTATTGATGCCCTCAGCACTCACTATCAGGCCGAAGCCCTGAAATCCCCCGCTGTGTGACAGGGCGGATTATCCGATCGTCAAGTTTTCCATTTGACTTTTTAAAAATCCTGTTATAAAAGAACGCATGTTTTTTTGAAAGGGAAGTCGTAGATGACAGATTTTTCCGTGAAAGGGCTTTTGAATTTATCCAGCTTGCTTAGCCTCGTTCTTAGCAGGGGTAAATACCCGCGGCCTGTCATCTCTGTGGTATAACGAAACAACAGATAAAGATTTGAAGGGCCATGGGCGAAAGTCTCATGGCTTTTTTTGTGGGGAAAGCAATGGCAATGCACGAAGTAATATGGCATGGCAGGGGTGGTCAGGGGGTTGTCCTGGCGGCGCAGATCCTAGCGGAAGCCGCTTACATTCAGGGGTTCCCCGGAGTTACATCCGCACCCACCTTCGGGCCGGAGAGGAGAGGCGCGCCACTCACTGCCTCAACGAGGATATCGGACGGGCCGGTCAGGACCTTTTCGCAGATCGCGTCTGCCGATATTTCAGTCATTCTGGATGAATCCCTCCTTGAGATCGCAACCAGCGAAGGAAAGATTAAAAAAAATGGCCTGGTCATTATTAACACAACTCTGACGCCGGAGCAGATCGGAACCGACGGGGACTTTTCGATAGCAACTGTCGACGCCGCCGGTATAGCAAGAGAGCATCATCTCAGCATGAGAGGGGTTCCTGTTGTAAATACCCCTCTGCTCGGGGCGCTCTCCATGGTATCGGGTCTTGTCTCTCTTGAAAGCATTGAAAAAGGACTAAAGGAAAAAATGCCGCGGGGCAAAGTCTCCTTTAATTTTCAGGCCATCCGGACGGCTTTTGAAAGAACGCTTTATATAAAAAGCAATCCGAAGCTATAGACTCGAAACTCAGGAGAAGAACGAGAATGAAAGATACTGACACGAATATATCAGGCGTCTGCACACCGGCTGTGGGTGAGGCGGGCAAAACAGGCGAGTGGAGAGACGCAAGGCCTGTAATCGACAGCACGAAATGCATACCGGAAGTCAAGGGCAAACCGGCCTGCTTCCTGTGCTGGCTCTATTGTCCGGATGGAGTTGTGTCGATGACGATACCGGTTGAGATCAACATGGATTACTGCAAGGGATGCGGTATCTGCGCGGAGGAATGCCCCGCCAACGCTATAAAGATGGTAAGAGAGGCGGATATTGATGAATGAGGTCCGTATTATCACGGGAAATGAAGCAGCAGCACTGGCGGTAAAACTTGCCAGGCCCGGCGTCATCGCAGCCTATCCTATAACACCACAGACCAGCCTCGCGGAGAAATTGTCCGAATATGTTGAAAGAGGGGATCTGAAAGCGGAATATGTCAGGGTGGAGAGCGAGCACTCTTCTCTGACAGTCTGCATATCGGCATCTGCAGTGGGTGCGAGGGTGTTTACAGCGACAAGCTCCAATGGTCTTCTCTATATGCATGAGCAGCTGCACTGGGCGGCGGGTTCCAGGTTGCCGGTCGTCATGTGCTGCGTGAACAGAGGGGTGGGGGCTCCCTGGTCCATCTTTAATGATCAGCAGGACTCCTTTTCGCAGAGAGACACGGGATGGATACAGATATACTGCAGAAACAATCAAGAGATCCTCGACACTATCATACAGGCATACCGCATAGCGGAAGAGGTTTATCTGCCGGTGATGGTCTGTTATGACGGTTTTATCCTCTCTCATACGATGATGCCCGTGGAGATACCGGATACCGAGATGGTAGAGAAATTTCTACCTCCATACAGGCCCCATACTATTCTTTCCCCGGATAATCCTAAAACAATCAACCCTGTGTTTTTTCCGACAAGGAGGAAAAACTCGGAAGGTATTCTCTGCGATGGGTATATGGAAATGAGATACAAGCTGCAGGCCGCTTTCGAAAAATCCAGAGAGGTAATTAAGACAGCAAGCAAGGAATGGGCCGAGCTGTCAGGGCGGAACCACGGGGGTATGATCTGGGAATATATGACCGAAGATGCCGAGTTGATACTGACGGGAATGGGCTCCATTGCTACCGAGGCCACACTCGCCGCTGACGTGCTGCGTGCTGAAGGAATCAGAGCCGGTGTTGTGGGAATCAGGGCATACAGACCTTTTCCAAAGGAGGAGGTTGTGCAGGCATTTAGAAAGGCAACAGCCATCGCGATCTTTGAAAAGTGCATAAGCTACGGTTACGAGGGGGGCGTCTGCTCAGATCTGAAAGCTGCCTTTTACGGCACAGATATCAAGGCTCCTATTCACGATTACATAGCGGGACTGGGAGGAAGAGATGTCAAGACCGGAGAGATTGTGGATGCAGCAAGAGCAACCCTCGAAACTGTCAGGGCCGGGGAGACTGACAACAAAACAGTATGGCTCAACTGCCATACGGGGAGATAAGACCACAGGCGGAAGGCTGAAGCCAACTCGCAACCAGTAACTCGAAACCCGTAACTCAGAACATAACAGGACAAAAAATGAATGAAAACATATTCAAGATAAATGAAAAGGAGTATATCCTGCCGGGAAGCAGGGCATGCCAGGGATGCGGACTTACTCTTGCGTACAGATACATACTCAAGGCTCTAAGGGAAAACACGATCGTGGCGATACCCCCGAGCTGCCTGTGTGTGCTGCACGGACTGTATCCCACCACATCGGTAATCGTACCGGCCCTGAATACCACCTTTGCAAGTAATGCGGCATCTGCCTCCGGAATCGTGGCAGGCCTTAACGCACTCAATAAAACGGATATGACCGTCCTGGCCCTTTCCGGGGACGGCGGGACCTATGACATCGGTCTACAGTCTCTAAGCGGCGCAGCGGAGAGAAACACCGACTTTATATTCGCATGTTATGATA
>Ga0307990_1003804_pt1 | contig 11352 bp, 10 predicted proteins | sample EllFjometagen129_FD_203168 | JGI IMG/M metagenome (GOLD analysis project Ga0307990, IMG submission 203168) | Marine microbial communities from Ellis Fjord, Antarctic Ocean - #129 | ecosystem: Environmental > Aquatic > Marine > Unclassified | place: Southern Ocean | collected 2014-10-08
GGAACCATAAGTTTCAGGCAGCAAAGGTCCGACGACAACCACTGACACACCTCGGTCGGATCGTTCTATCTTCATGGGTTGCTTCTTGGGATCGGCCAACAAATAGGCTCGATCAATCACGGTCGTCATATCCGGAATGGTCAACCTGCGATCCGTGGGCATTTTGGTTATGCATAAGTAGAGACGATCCTGCTCTCGAGTCACCCCGCCCCAGGCCGGGCTACGTCCGCCCCATGGCAAAAATTCAGGATATGACAATAGCCGCGCCGCTTTAGCACAATCAATATACGTGGCCATATCCCGCACGGAAATAACGTTATATTGGTTCCGCTTCAGATAGGTCATCATCTCTTCGAACGCCTGTGGGTCGAGTCCTACCTGAGGGTGTTCCTTGTCTGGCACGCCATGAAAACAGTAGACGGAAATCTTACCATCTTTCGCTTGCTGTGCCGTCTTGATGAACATCTCCGGGGTTTTCTTGAGAGCTCTGTCATGTAGCGTGAACGAGGGGACGTTCAGAGGACTGTCTTTCAGAGGATCGTAGGGCCGACCACCGCCTCCACGAGCGAAAATATAGCCTTTCTCAATCAGCTTTGGAACAAACTGACTGTTGACGTGATACAGAGGCCAGCAAAAGGTTGTCGGCGGTGGAAGCTTGTTTTCCTTGAAAAGCTCTTCCATCCCCACCGTCGTCCGAATACAGTTATCCAGATTGTGCGCGCTCAATCCCCAATGGTGAACGGTATGATTGCCTATCTCAAAGCCCATTTTCTGGACCGATTGAATCTGTTGCCAAGTCATGTACCAGTCTTTACGCGATTTGAATCCCATGGCCTCGGTTATATAAAACGTGGCACTGAAACCATGCTTCTTCAGAAGCGGCGCGATAAAGTTGACACCGCTGAGGCAACCATCATCAAACGAGAGCACCACGGTTTTATCCGGTATGGGTTTGATGATAATGCCATATGGATCATTGGCCTTGGCCTTGGCAAAGGAAATGGCACACATTGCCATGGCTGCCAGTATCAACAGGTTCCTTTTCATACTCACAATCCTTCATCTTTGTAACGAGTTCTTGCTTCTTTATCATGCCAACGATTAGATGAGAATTTTGCGATTAGCAAATATTCTTCATCTTTTTTTGATCTTCACTGATTTTTATGGAATGCGTCTAAATTTGGTTATTCCGACTTTTGTGTGGGTAACCCTTCCGAGGTCCAGCCTACGCCCCGCAAAGCGGAGCTACGGCTTGGCATGCAAGGACCTCGGCTACAGTAAATGCTTTGATGTACAACAGGAACTGTAGGGCGGGGGCCGTGACCCCGCCACGCATCCTTCCGAGGTCCAGCCTACGCCCCGCAAAGCGGAGCTACGGCTTGGCATGCAAGGACCTCGGCTACAGTAAATGCTTTGATGTACAACAGGAACTGTAGGGCGGGGGCCGTGACCCCGCCACGCATCCTTCCGAGGTTTCATTGACCCACGAAAAACTCGGAAGAGCCAATACTTGTCGATGCGATTGTCGGCAACTTTCTTCACTTCGGCTCCGGCTTGGTGTTTCCATACACCTGCCAGATCCAGGCGAACTCTTTGTTGGGAAGCCAGTTGGCGGTCGACGGGTCTCCCTTGAAATCCGCGTAAGGCGCAATATACAACCGTTGTTGTCCTCCCAGCTCTGTGTCGTACACCGCCCCGAGCCAGCCGGAGTTGATATTTACCGGTTTAAGTGTGCCATCCTCTCCAAGACGAACGCGTATCGCCGCCTTGCAGAACTCGACGATAAAACTCCAGGTCGTTTCCTTGTTAACTGGGGCGTGCCCAACACTACCTTCCATCATCATCCCCATGGCCGCATTTCTCTTCTTCCGCATGGTGGCGACGGCTTCATCCTGATGATGCTTTTTAAACCAGTCGTCGCGCATGCCGTGCATAATAAGGGCAGGTACCTTTTCGGTATTGGGAAATTGCAGATAATTGCTATATCCGGAGTGGAATGAGATCCAGGCGATTACTCTATCCGGGCGTTGCGACGGCAGACAGGCGGCAAAGCCTGTGCCGTTTGAATGTCCAAAGGTGATAATGGGGACATCCGTGAGTTCAGGATGGCCCGATAGCACTGCAAGTTTCTTGATGTGTTTGTCTAGCAATGAAACAGGAAAGAGCCCGCGTTGCACCGGATCGCCCAATAAACCAACAAGTGCGACTTTCTCGTCCTCGGCAAACTTATGCAGAGTCGGAGATCCGATTTCGCCCATGCCATGACACGAGATGTAAAAGGCGGCTTTTACCTTCTTGACCGATTTTGGTATGTAAACATGAAACTGTGTCTTGCCGGGGGCTTCGTTCGCGGGTGCCACCTTGCGTGATTCGAGGACCTTTGTGAACGCTTCTGGAGGAATATCGGTACTCGTTCTGCCATACCCCGTCTTCTTCTCCAGTTCCGAAAGAAAAGGAAGGGCTGTTCTGCCTGTTTTTCCTTCTATGGCATTGTTTCTACTCATCATCACCGAGAAGTCCGCAGTTTCGTCCGTTATTGGTTTAGGCTTCTTTCCTGAAACCTCAATACCGTCGTCAACGATGGCATCGGTGAGTCCATCCTCAGGTGTCGAACGCCCTCTTGACCAGTCAGGCTCGCGATGCAATGTAAATTCCCTGATCGCCGGGCAAGCCGCTGCTTTGGTAATACGTAAACGAACTTTGCTTGTTGTGACGGGCGCATCAAGATAATGGATACGTTTGTGGCCGATGCAGGTTCCTTTGGCTAACGGTTGCCAAGTGCCATCTTGCATTATTTCCAAGACATAGTTACGGACCCGCTCACCTTCCCTGATGTCTTCCTGCAGCACTACATAATTGAACTCAGCGCCTTTCGTTTCCAGTAATAGCTCAGTGCCTGTACCGCTTGCCTCAGCTAGTGGTTTCCCGAAGACGCGTTTGAGCGCATCGCCGAACTCTTTCAGACGCTTGGCGTCCGCCGCCGGGATCACTCCATTGGTGTCGGGTGTCACACCCAGCAACAGTGTTGAATTCCGGCCGACCGAATTGATGTACATATCAAACAGGTTCTTAAGCGGATAGATCAAGCGCTCATCGCCTGGCTCCCAGAACCACTCATGGCCACCGTGTCCACGCAGTGGCGCATCAGACATCGCGGGGCACCAGAACTTGCCGTCCGGATCTCCCTGCTTATACAGTCTGCGTCCATTTGCATTCAGTAGCTTATCCGTTGCCCCTCCACGGAGCCCCTTGAAGGGCATGGTTGCCCAACAGGGATAGGGCACCGTTCCGCTTTCGGATCCGCCCCAACGCGAATCGGCACGATCATGGTTGTGGTAGAAATGGATATTCGGCTGATGCTTTTCAACCACGGACAGGACATCCGGACCGCCCTGGTCTGGTCCGTATCCGCCGCCATCGAACCAAATCTCAAACAGCTCACCATACTTGCTGCAGATCTCAGCAACTTCCTTCTCTATCAGGTCGTTGTAATCCTGTTGGGTGATCGTGCTGCGCTTGGTCACCTTGAAATCATATACCCCCAACTGCGCATTCCACCTTGTTCCCATGTAGACACCTGGCTTCACTCCATACTTGCGACACGAATCGACGAACTCCTTGAAAATGTCACGTTTTCCATCACCCCACTTGACCGATTTCAGGCAATAGGGGTTCACTTCCGACTGCCAGAGCCGAAATCCTGACTCATGCGAAACCGTAAGGATCGCGAAGCCAATACCAGCGGCCTTCAGCGACTTGATCCACTGGTCCGTATCCAGGTTCGGCGGATTGAACTGTTCAACAGCCGCTATCCGATCAATACGCGCCCGCCCTTGGTGATATCGTCCCTCGTTAAAGGTGTGCAGTTCGTAACAGACCAGCACCCCGATTTCTGCCTCTTGCCAGGCAAGCTGTTGTGATGTGGGTTTGGGCAAGTTGCCATCCTCCGCAGAGGTCGCTAATGAATGTAGGAAGCATGCCGTCAGCATGCCCGATAGAATTATTCTCGGTAGGTTCATGATGCTTTCTTCATTTCGGTGGACGGCGATAGCGACGGCGACGACGGACGAGCAAAATACCATCTTACCGTAATCCGTAGTGGTCAACCCTCTCTTCTATCTTTATTACTGTCTATAAAATTTTAACAGCACCAACGTCGCAGATGACGCTGCACGGGCAGGCGCGTAGTGGCTGTTTGTGCTAGCGTCCACCTGTCTTGTTGAGAGGCCACGGCACTGTAACCACATTTACTCTTCAACAACAGAGGGAACTCTTGTAGAAGATCCTGAATCAAAGGAGGCGACCGACGTAAAATAGCCGCCAAGTACGAGCCCAATGATGCCACCAATGATGGCGCCCTTCTTTCTGCTTTTCTTTGCAAATGCAAAGCCACTAATCATTCCAAGCAGTATCCCGATTGTTACTTGTCCAAAATAAAATAAAAGAAATCCTCCAGCCATAATCTCCTCCCAACGTTGAAGGCCTGCCACCCGCTACCGGGGGCGCCCCTTTGGTTCCTGTTTAGTTTTTTTGCTACCCTCAACCTTCGAGTCCACAGCGGTTGCGGGTTGGTCCGTGCCGTCTTGTTCTCCTTTTGAAGGCGTCTCCTGGCGCTTCAATTCATCTAGAAATTTAGCCATTTCTTTTGAATAGCTCGGTGTATCCATATACTCAAGATAGAAGTCAGAGTCATCCCTCTCGGAACCTCTGAAAATAAACTTTAGAGATCCTACTTCTCGTTTGGAAACCTCATCGATAAATTTGAGTCGCGCCTTCTCATCTTTTGGCAAGCTATCAGTTAAGAATCCAAACTTGATCCTCTCACCTACACTATTCTTTCCCTTGAAGGTTTTTACAACAGTCGCGTGATAAGAAACCATACCGTGCATACCACCGTGAACGTCGACTTCCGAGGCAAAAATACAAATGAGGGCGACCGTCCTTGCGTCGGAGAATCTTGCTGTAAGTTGATTATCATCACCTATCAAACCCCAGAGTCGGGGCTTTGGCTCTGCGTGTAATGATGTGATAAAAATAAATGAGATGATTGTATGTATTCGAGATCAGCTCAGTTCTGTGAACAGCTAGTCCGAAATAAGCCTGAGGATCTTGGTTAATACGTCACCAAGGGGTTCCGAGATCTCTTTGTTGTCGGACATCGCCAGTCCTGTGCACTTCGTCCCAAGGCCCACGATGCACATTCCCATCTCCATGCGATGTTTCTCTATTGATGCAGCCTTGGATCCTTGACCGACAAGAGCCTTGGCCTGAGACTCCAATTGTGCGGCGAATTTCCGCGCCTTCGGTGCAGCCGCCTTGGCAGTCGCACCATCGGTGACCCCGGCAAGAAGCGTATTCAGCGCATTCATGGTTTCAATCCATGCCTTCACCGATCGATCCGTTTGGACATCTGTCTTGATTCCGCCAGCTGTCGCTTTCTGCTTAGCTTCGAATGCAGCCATAGCTTCAGGATTCATCATGATCTCGAGGGCTTTCCTGGCATCCTCGTTACCTTGGTCCGCGCTATTTTGCAATTACTTCACCTCTTTGATGCGGACATTTCGGTACCAGATCGGCTTGCCTTCATCTTGAAAACTGATGTAGCCCTTTGCCTGTCTGTCCTTGATTTTCGATTTGCTCATATCCAGGTCTATGATCTGTTCGCCGTTGAGGACCACCTTCAGGCTGGTATCGATCAGCGTGATTATGTAGCGGTTCCATTCGCCGGCAGGCTTTACCATATTCTTGGATGGAGCGGCCGTACCGATTACACCGCCGCAATCATGAGCCCCTACATTTTTCTTTCCGTGGTTATCAAGGATTTGAACTTCGAACCCGCTATTGACGTGATCCTTTAGATCTCCAATACGCAAAAAAACGCCGGAATTGCCCTGCTTGTTAAACTTGAACTCAAGATCAAGGATGAAGTTTCCATATTGCCGGTCAGTAGTAATGTAATCTTTGTAACGCTTCCAGCCATGTTCGCCGGGTCTTGGCTTCAGCTTTATGATGTTATCTTTCTCTGCAATCCAGTTCCCGGTCGTATTCCATCCGGCCAGATCTTTGCCGTTGAACATCGGAACAAAATCCGATTTTTCTTTGCCGTTGAGACTGGCAGTTACAATTAAGCTTCCAATTATCATGCTTGCGTATATTGCTTTTGTTTTCATTATCTGGTCCTTGCTCCTTTATCATGTCACCGATTAGGTGAGTTTTCGCCGTCAGGCGATAAACTCGAACGATTTATTGAAACGGGTTTTATTCTTTCCTGCAAAACTGTTTCTTGTAATTGAGTTAAAGTCTATGTGTTTTTTGTATTACTGTCACTCATTTTCTCTAAGTGTCTGGTTGTTTGTTAAATGCCGCAGCTTTATAAAAAAAGGTGTTTAGATGTTGTTCAAAAAGTAGGTCCGGTTTGCAACCGGACAGTCCCGATGCAATCGGGACCTACATATATACCCTGCTGCAGTAGAATATAATCAACGGACCTGAAATGTGCTCTTCGGTATTAAAAGTATCCAATAACTTCTCCGTGACATCGTCCCTCAGTGTTAAAATTATATCTATACCCCGAAAGGTCGAGAGTTAACGGCTTTTCCAAATGCCGCTTGAGCACCTTTGGGGCGAGAAAAAACAATAAATTTTCACCTCCCACTTTTCACATTTTACAACTCACAGAGCGCAGCGACTCCACTCGCGTATACGAATACGTGTAAAAGTATGTGTTTCTTCGACTATTTTTTCTGTGGTTCCGGGTCATATCCGCAGGTGGTAAAGGAGCCTGCCGGCAGACCGTCTTTATTATACAGCAGAACTCCTATCCTGCCGTGCCGCTCCACCCACAGATTCTGCGTAGCGGGAGAGCGTCAAATATGGGTGACAAAAATATAGGGGAGAGGATAGGTAAAAAGTGGGGGTAAAAAATTAAGAAGTTCCATTGTTCTAAAGTGCGAGAGTTCTAAAGTTCTAAAATGCTGTGGTGGGGCAAGTTAAGTGGGCTTTATGCTGATAGCGTTATGGGCCGAATGAGCCGAATGTTTTTTCTGTGTGCTATCGATTCACTCGATTCACTCGACAAAGTTGAGAGAGCATCCATCTCATAGCGATGGACGTACTGGATCCTGCATGCAAGCGTTCCCAGGTGGTCAGTGTACCGTGAACCGTGAACCTTTAACCTTTAACCTTAATTATCACTCAGCAATTCACGCGGTGATTTTCGGATCTTTTTCAGGGGTGTTTCCGAGAAGCGTAATTGCGAAAATGGTAAAACTTAAGTTGTTAAAATATAATGACTTAATAATTTCAAATCCTGTAAATAACTGTTTTTGAAAAGACTCCGTCCCCGCAAATTATGCAAAACAATTTGTATTTTCAATCTTTAATTTGATCTTCATTTGTTTTTAATTTTATCTAACGTAGCGTAATAATGCCATCATTAATCTGAATTCTTTTTTAATTGCGTGCTCACGGGCGGCGGTACGCCTTCCGTGGAGCAACAACTGGTTGGGCATTGCCTGCATGGAATTGTTCGGTTTTCTTTTCTCTCAAGCAATCTGTGATTTGGATTACACACTCACTTCTTTTTGGTCCGAGGTTTCTTCGTCGAAGGGGTGGCGGGATCCGGCCAGTCAGGATGGGGGGTTCGGGCTGCATTCATCATCTCGGCCGCCTTGGTAACGAGCTTAGGATGCACTGTGGCGAGATCCTTGGTCTCGCCGAGGTCATCATCGAGGTTGTACAGCTCGACGGTGCCTCCCCGCTTGGGGCGAACCGCCTTCCAATTGCCCCAGCGAATGGTTTGAATGCTGCCCCTTTCATGTAACTCCCAATAGAAGTAATCGCGCTTGGGTGCCGAACCGCCTTTGAGAAACTCGACAAGCGAGTGTCCATCCGGCTGGAATCCTTTTGGAATCCTGGCCTGGCCCAGTTCCGCGAAGGTGGGAAGAAGGTCCCAGAAAGCCCACGGCTCATCTGTGACGCGACCGGCGGACACCGTGCCGGGCCACCATGCGAAAGCGGCTTGCCGCAGGGCACCTTCGTACATGCCGCGCTTGTATCCTCGCAGTTTACCGTCCATGTTTTGATTGAAACGTTTTCCGATTGCCCCAGTGGGGTTGAAGGACGCGCCGTTGTCCCCGGAGAAAACTATGAGCGTGTTGTCATCAATGCCTTTCTTCTTCAGCAATTTTACGAGCGCGCCTACGTCAGAGTTGATGCGCGTAACCATGACTGCGTAATTCTTTTCCGTCTCAGTCCACGGTTTATCGGCATAAATGCCCTGATCGTCGATCTCGAAGCGGCCGTGGGGGAGCGTGATGGCGTAAAAGAGAAAGAAAGGATCCTTGGCATGCTTGTCAACCCACTTGAGGACATCCTGCTGAATCAGTTCTTGTGCGTAAACTTTCTTCTGACCATTCGCATTCTCCGGAATCTCAAAACGCTTGTCATCGTTGCGGTTTTGTATCCGGTTTCGCGGTACTTGGGGGCAGGAATCTTCACTCCTGCTGGAATGGTGGAGAGAACCGCGTGTCCGTTCATCCATTCCAGGGTTCCGTATTCCTATCCACCGCCTTGACGGGGTGCCTTGTCGAGATGGACGATTTTGGTCTGCCTCCGTCGGATTAGTGATGGTGTTATTTTTTTTCTCCCATTTTGACCATGGCATCTGCAAAGGCCTTGCCGATCTTACCGTAGGAGTAGGCTGAACCCATGTAATGGTAGCCGGCATTGGATTCACCAACCTCGATGAAATTTATTTCTTCGGGTGTCAATACCGTGGTCTTCATCGACTTTTCAAGGCGGCGTACAGCCTTTAATAAGCCAATACGGGCCGTCAGGTTCGGCTGATCGATCTTGACTTGCTTAACTGCTGCGTCGTGTAACTTGTCGTGAATCTTCTTTGATGCCATATCCCAGTAGTGCTCAGTCCGAACGGCCGCGACGTTTCCTTTGAACTCGGGCAGTGCCGCCGGGGCTTCCTGGGCATTACGGAACAAGTATTGTTTATCTTTGGTGTCAACGATAGGACCGTCAATACCCATCACACCCATTACAAAGGGCATTTTGGGTGTCTTAAACTCTTTGCGAACGTCGCGGATAAAACAGGCCATGACTCGACTGTATTCGGAGTAATCGATGTGGCCTTTCTTTTCTCCCGGAGCAACAACTATGGGATATTTAGCAACTAAATCATTGTAGCCTTGAAACCAGACAAAGCCCGCAATCTCGTAGCCATCATCCTTGTTGTAGGCTGGGTGGTAGGTGCCGGGATCTGCCAGGACTGTACTAACAAGCTCCACCATCTTATGATAGGCATGTAGATGCTGAAAGTGTATTCCGGACCGAAGCTGCTACCCTTGGGTGTTATCTCGCCCTCATAGCCGGGCCTAAGTGGACCCTTGAGTACTACAGGCCCTTGTCGCCCGCTGGTAAAATAGACGCCATATACATCCTTCACTGCTGATGGCAACCCGTCCTTCACCTTCATATCCTTGTACATCTGCTTGCTGTCTTCGGTCATGTTCAATCTCTCGATAGTGGAAACACGGGCCTTGCCTTGCATGTTAGACTGTCCGGAAAGAATAAATATCTTGAGGGGTTTGCCGGCGATTGCCGTGGAATTCATTGCGGCCACAATGGCCAATGCAAGAATGATGCTGATTTTCTTTGATAACATATTATTTCTCCTTCTTTGTCGTCTTGTGGACGACTGATGCGGGGTTAATGAATTAGTTGACTAGTTGATGTCCTTTGGAAACACCTTCTCGGGTGGTTTCACGGTGGCATCCTTTAGAAACGACTTGAAATTTCTGAGTTTAACGTTCTTATCGATTTAACAGTTATCTCATTCATGCTTTTAATAAAAATCCCTGTGATTTAAAGTAAAACAGCAATCACTAAACATTTCTAACGTATATCAACTCTTAATGATATTGTCAATTCGCTATTGAAAAAAATGCAAAATTGTAATATGAAATGCGACAACACATTGGACAAAAAAACGTCTCATGGAAAAATAACCATCAACAAAAAGCATTCAAAAAATTGGAGAAAGAAAAAGCCACAGAGAACGAGAGAATAATAACAATGCCCTTCGTTTCCTTCGTTACCTTCTGTGTAAATTTTTTTTAACAACCGCTTCGCTCAAGGTAAGCAAGGGAAGCAAGTTGTCAAGTATAATGAGATTTGTCGCATTTAACGTTGCAATCCAGCGAGGAAATAGTCGAAAAAAACAACTCAACGAAGCCGGAACCAAGGTATGTTTTGCGCGCCCTCCCGCCCATTCGACAAGCTACTCGACAGGCACAGGTTAGGGCTGGCACGCGGGAGAAGCACGCCCTACACCACAAAGGGGTATTCAGTTGTAGGACGTGCCTCTCGTTAGCTGACTTGTGATGTGCCTGTCGAGTATCTTGTCGAATGGGTAGAGGGCGCGTATGCGATGCAACCTCCTTCGTCCAGCAAGCTGGACTATGGCGGTCAAGAACCCACACTACGCACCCAAATTTTTCTACCCCTCTATTTTTCTACCTCAAAAAAAGTTTAAGTTCCACCCCATTAGGGTTTGGCGTAAGTCCCATGAGGAGAGATGGCGAACATCGAATATCGAACATCGACACTATTGTGGGAATTTTGTCGCGAGCTTTGTCGGAAACTTTGTCGGTAAACCCTAATATAATCGACAAAGCTCACGCTAAAGATATCTTGGTGGGGTGCGTGTCCTGTATGAGTTTGGAAAAAACAACCCAACGACGCCGGCACCAAGGTCTGTTTTGCGCGCCCTCCCGCCCATTCGACAAGCTACTCGACAGGCACAGGTTAGGGCTGGCACGCGGGAGAAGCACGCCCTACATCACAAAGGGGTATTCAGTTGTAGGACGTGCCTCTCGTTAGCTGACTTGTGATGTGCCTGTCGAAGTATCGTGTTGAATGGGTAGAGGGCGCGTATGCGACGCAACCTCCTTCGTCCAGCAAGCTGGACTATGGCGGTCAAGAACCCACACTACGCACCCAAATTTTTCTACCCCTCTATTTTTCTACCTCAAAAAAAAATCCTTAATTATGGCTCCTCCGCTAAATCTGTGGGTAGATAAAATCGCTGTTCGAAGCGAATCTTGCCCGTTGAGGGAGGTATTGAGTGCAATTGTTGCTTAGAATGGGCAAAGTTATCTCGTATCGGGATTACTTGGACTGCGGAGACCGACGAAGCGTAACCAAGTAAGTGTGAGATTAAGTGTGGAAATAAGTGGGCGATGAAGTGTTGGGAGTACTCTATGAGCACACTTTATCGGACACTTCATCTTGTTCTTAACCGCCACACTTACTTGGTTACGCTTAAACGCCCAACTTAAT
>Ga0307990_1003805_pt1 | contig 11351 bp, 2 predicted proteins | sample EllFjometagen129_FD_203168 | JGI IMG/M metagenome (GOLD analysis project Ga0307990, IMG submission 203168) | Marine microbial communities from Ellis Fjord, Antarctic Ocean - #129 | ecosystem: Environmental > Aquatic > Marine > Unclassified | place: Southern Ocean | collected 2014-10-08
CGCCACCTTTGTGAACTTCAAAGCAGGACTCTCAACATACGTCGCATCCAGCCCGTTCGCCGTCTTGTCGATGAGCGTGCTGTCAGTTAGGTATTGGAGGGGGGAGAGGCGCAAAGGAGACCATGCTTTAACTCCGCCTCCCCATAAGCCAAGATTAAGTCTAAGGCTCATTAGTTACTCCTCAATATCATGAATAACCATAGTCATCTTTCCAGATGCCTCGATAACCTTTCCTGCCTTCAAAGGAAATGGAACCGTTTGACCCTGAAGAAAGACAGGGATTCCAGAGTCAGCCGCCGGGGCGAGTGTGTCACCGCCTGCGCTTCCATCAGCCGCGTCCCCAATCAAGAACCAAAGATCCTCGTGGGCAATTACCGAAACGATGTACCACTCAGTAAGAGCGGTTGTGCTTACGTTTGCAGCTACGGTTTCACTTAACGTAGTATTGAGTCCGGCCACTGGGACTACTGTTTTGTCGTCATATACAATGGATGTTACTCTTGGCATGTCGCGCCCTCCTGTGTTTCTTACTACCTTCTATCGCTAGTTATACAACTGTTCCAGCGGAGATACAAACCGTTTTGCGATTTTCTTTGGGTACTGGTACGGCGTAGACGCGCTTTCTCTTCGTCTGCTTCGCTCGGCAATTTTCTCGTCGTATTTGGTCTTACGTACCTTTGGCTTTTGCCTTACGACCTGCTCAACCCCGGGCAACGGAATCCCAGTAAAGAACCCAACAACCTCGCCCATCCCGCTTTGGAGATTTGCAGCTGAATTTGCATAGGTCTTTACGACCTGTTTATAGCCAGCCGCAGATAGCCCGCCATCCTCTAGCTTCTTTTCTGCTCGTTGCATTACGCCATAAGCAGAGACAACCTTTAGCATTTGAGATCCAGTTGCGGCAAACCAGTTTCCCTGCAAGACTCTTCCGCCGATAAACGAATCTCCTTTCGCTGTATAAATTATTGACTCAACTATTGCGGCAAGCTCGTCCGCCCCAGTAATCGGAGAGGCGAGAGACTTCACGAAATCAACTCCAAACTTCTTAGCCATTTCTTCTTTCCAATTCTCCTGACGCTCTCGCTGATCTTTTGATAGATGGTCTGTGTTCCCGTCGTTGGCTACAGCATTCATAATCGCCAACCAAGCGCTGGAGCTTGCAGATATTCCAGCAATTAAGAGACTATTTTGAATGACAGCCTGAGAGATTGTTTTGCTGAAAGCCTGTCTCTCTACGTATCCTCCAGCAACCGCTTCTGCTCTGCGCTGAGAGATTAGATTTAGGATCTTGTTGGTCTGAGTCCCGTAGCGAGTGATCGCCATGTGGAACAGGTCTCTTTTGTTCTGAAGGGCTGAGCGGTTTTCTGCGGCGTAGTCTGGTTGGGTTCTGGAAACAATCTCATTTGATTTCTCACGAACACCCTGCCAGAAAGCGGCGTTTCCGTTCATGTCCGCCAACTTCGATCCGTCGGGGAGCATATCAAGAGCAACGCCCTTGAATATTGTCTTCATGGCAACTTGATCGGCCTTACCGGGCAACACGCGAAGACTCTGCATCAGGGTGCGCTTGCCAGCTGTTAGTGGCGTATTTGCAGTGTACCCAATATCATCACCCACGATTGCCGCGTTATCATTCCTGGCTCGCAACACCATGAAGCTATTCTTGTTATATTCAGCCTGTAGCTGAGAGTCCATCTTCATCGTGAACCCCTTGGCCATGTTGGATGGGTCATTCAAGAAAGATCTAGCAATATGGGACGACGATGCCATTTTCAGCAGAGCGGTCGGGCGAGAGAGGCGAATGGCGTCTTGGTTCCGCTTCATGAACTTGAATACTTTTGATTTGGTGAAATCGTTTCCTTCTGGCGAGCGTCCGGTCTCAACAAGGGACATGCTCCTGTGCCAATGCTCAACAGCCTTATCCGGATTCTTAACTCCGGCTACTCGGAGAGCCGCCGCGAGACCAGCCGCGCTTCTCGTTCCGTCCGCATTTGTTTTTCCAAAGATCGTCCTTATTACCTCATAAGTTTCTCTTCCAGATCCGGCCATCTCGGACATGACCCTGCTATGACTCATATAAATTTCGTCCGGAATGCCTACCTTAAGAACAGAGTCAGCATTCGGGGCCCCCTCGCGGCCTTGGAATTTGGAAGATCCGCCAAGTCCTTTTGCTCCAGCTTCTGTTCCGCCAATTATTGTCTCGCTATCTCTCCAGTCGATTGGAGCATAATTTTTTGTAAAGTCTATTGGTTTTGATCCCGGCCTAATTCCATAGACCATTTCATTGCGCTCATTAGCCAGAGCAAGAAGCTTATTGTACTCCTTCGCGGCGAGGTCTCCAGAAGTTGAGAAGAATTTAGCTCCAGCATTTACCGCAACATCTTCGCCGCTGAACTTCGGAAGGTTGTCGATGTCGCGCTGTGTGAACCCAATATCTTCCTTGCGCGTAATACCCTTCCATGAGACGTCAAGTTCCATTTTATGTCCCGCTAAAACATGAGCCTTTAATTCTGGATCACGTAATAGAAGCCTTACGGCAAGCAGGGTTCGTCCGGGCATCGTCCACTCTTTACCATCTGCCGATACGGTATATTTCTTTTTTGCGTCCTCTCTTGAGAAGGAGCCGTCAACGATTGCACGAAGATTACTGTCAATTTCAGGGACAGTGTTCTGACGAGCTTTGCGCCAGTTAGATGCTGTCTCGCCAATAATCCCCGTCTTGTCCCCAAGTGCTATCATGCGAATCATCGAGTCAAGACTCGTCTGCGACGTGAACGCTCCGGCAAGATCCTGAACGTATTTTGTTCCACCCTCAAAATCCTTACCGAATCTAGCCACCGCAATGTCTCTGATAAACGTCTTACTCTGGATGAGGCTCCTCATCGACCTCTGAGTATCACCTTTCACGGTGACTTTAACGCCGTAATAGTCCGCCTGCGCTTTAAGGCTCCTATACGCCTCTCTGACCCTGATCGGGCCTAGCTTATCTAGCTGGGCGTTTGTGGGCAACAGAGCCCTAGGGGAGTACGCTCCCATGCCCTGCTTGATCGGTTTGCGAAACAGTGCTCCAGATTTAAACTGATCTTCAAGCCGTGAGAGTTCTGCCGCTCTGCGTTCGAGATCCGTTTCTCCGATTTTTGGAATCCCAAGCATTCCCCTAAAGAGGTTCATAAATCTGATCGTGACAGATAGAACTTTCTTCGGCATAGCAAATACTTTCTCCGGTTTCTCCATATCGGTTGCCCATGCGTGGTATGTGTCCTTATCTGGGGTCCCTTTGTAGTGAGCTTGGAGGATAGCCGTCTCTTGTGGTAGAAGAAAGTTCCGTCCGCCCCATTCGGCCAGCTCATGGCTAATCGTGGTTTTATTAGCTCCAAGCGTAGCGATACGCATGATGTCAACCTCGCCAACCTTAAGCTCTCCGGCAACGCGACTACCATTAGGCTTCTTGATTTCATAGACTGGCTCAACAAAGAGCTTCGCCCCGTTCGGTGCTTTTACTGCCCATTGGCCTGTTGCCTCATTAACCTCCATCGTGAAGCCATACTGGTTTTTCATCGTAGTGGTTATGGCGATCATCTTCTCGCGATCAGACCTAAAGAGGTTTGAGTCGCGAAGCTCCTGATTGATGCCTCTGTCATTTGGATCAATTATTCTGTCGAAGGAGTTGTTCTTGTCTAAAGTCTGTAGTTTTGTTCCTCCGGTGATGTCTACAAACTGAGCACCAATCTTTTGCGCCGGATATATCGACGACAAATCACCGGCTGTAACATTTTCACCAGATACGGATGATGCTTTCTGAGCTTCAATAGTTCTACGTTCTAAATTTCTTTGCGCTGACTCAGCGTTAAATTTATCAAGGCTTTGTACTGCCTTCATTTCAGAATATTCAATATCTACGCGGTTTGCAAAGTCAGAGAAGCGCCCACGTCTTTTAAGCTGAACCCCTTTCCCTGTAATGCGCTTGATTTCTTCGTTCTTTTCCAACGTCTTCTCAAATGATTTTATTAGTTCTTCCTGCGTTTTCGTCCCAAGTTTTTCATAAGCAGAAAGCCTTTTCGCCTCATTCGCTATGCGGGTTTTATTTGCATCAGCCTGCGCCTTTGTAAGCGTTGATCTGTTGTAGTCTGGATACACTCCATCTTTTATTCTGCCGATTCTGCGATCAAGTGCCTCCTGAAGCATTTTTGGATCTCCATTATTTGTTTTCAGAAAATGGCGGATCGCGTCTTTGCTTAACTGATATGACTTTAGCTTTGGATTCGATACAGGCTTCGGGTCATCCAGCTTGCCGCGAAGGAAAACGATTCCATCCTTGGCTATCCCTGCCTCTTTGGCAGTTGTTTCTTCAAGATCCTTTTTGAAAAACTCCAGAACCTTCTTAGCGTCATCACCAATGTTACCTTCAGTTTCTTTGGCGACATCGCCCTTATTGATCTTCTGTCCAGACTCAACAAGCCGTTTAACTCTTGGATCATTCTTCTTTTCCAGCAAAGCTCGCTCAACCATCTTTGCGGTTATCGGTTCTGTGATTCCGTTCTCAGAAACATACTCTTTAACCACATCGGTAAGCACGCGCTCTCTGTTGCTTTGTCCTCTACCAAGTTCTTGAGGATCAGCCCTTGCCTCGCCAACAACTGGCTCAGAACGGAAACTACTGGAACCATACTTATGGAACGGACTATTTTTACTTGTTGCCATCGAGACAATCAACGGAACCATTCTGCGTTGAGCGGCGAACAGACTTGCACGCTCCTTGAATGCTCCTATCTGGTGGTCAACTGCCCACACGAGCCTTTCATCAACAGACAGCTCATCGAGACGAGCCTCAAGCAGAGGGATTCTAACCTCAGCCTGTGCTTTTAACTCAGCAACTCTTGCGGCATCTTCTTTCGACAAGTCCTCGGGCCTGTCATTACCCCTTGTGGTTTTTCCGTCGCGCTCAAACTTCCGACGCTCAAGTGATTTCTGGAGAGCATACACCTCTGCCGCATCCCGCACCTCTGACTCAGACGGTGCGCGATCTAGACTGAAGATCTTAGATAGCTTTTCTTCTGGCATACTGGCAAATTCTTTTGTCAAAAGCGCAATCTCTTTTGGCCCAGCCTCCGGCTTGGTTCCGCCAGTCGAAGGAAACTTAATGCTCATTGGTTTAAAGTTTCCCGGCTCCTCAAAGTCGGGTTGCTTCTTCATCAACTCAATAAATTGAGATAATCCAACATTTTCGCCATCTTCTTTTACAGAAACCTGCTTAAATAAAGTATCCAGTTTTGCAATAGCATCTTCTTTAGTGGCCTGAAGTTTAAGTATCTCCAAACCTTCCATTGCGGCTTTGTATGTTGTCGTGTTCTTTCTGGCAGTTAGGTTATCGCCAAGGAACGCATCTCTATCTGACTTTAGAATCCCGTATGAACTGAGCATGGTATCGATAAGCTCTCTGAATACTTCTTTCTCTCTCGACTCCTGAAATGGACGAATAACGAACTTCTCTTTGTATGGGCCAACACGAGATCCGAGGGCTTGAATAAAATGCGTTTCGCTATTTACATCGGCACGATTTTTCAGACCATCCTCTGCGGCCTGTCTTGTGCTATACGGCTTGCTTGTTTTGTCATTCACAACATCAGAGTCCTGCCGGATGGTTTCATCCAAAACGAGAGCTTCTTTTGAATTAAGCATGGATACCAGTTTCGGATAAACCTTAGTCTCTCTTGACTCTTGGTCCATCTGCCGAAGATTTGTAGTCACAGACCTTACGGCCTTTTCTCCGCGCATCTCTCCAATTGCGTCCATAGCCTTTTTGTTTATTGAGCCTTTTATGTATGCGCGAAGCTTTGAAACCTTTGGCGATGCGTGTCCCGGCAATAGGTGCTGGAGAAGAAGAGAGGTATTACCAGTTCTCGCTTGTTTAAATGTGTCATCCTTGATCACTTGGGCTAGTAATGACTCTGCGTTTCTATCTCCGGAAGAATTATCCTTTTGTGCGTCTGGGCTGAAGAATGTCTCATAGGTATCTTTGAGCGGAGAGTTTTTACCAGATCGCCACACTATATTCGCAAACGAGGCTGGATCTATTTCAGTTCCATCTTCGTTTTTAAACGTCTCTACATTTACTCGCAGATTAGATTCGGTAGAACGTGGGCTTTCTCTGATTATCCATCCACCATCTTTAAGTTCGACGAGATGATGGGTCTGAGCCAAACCTTCTTTTTTATTGTGAAGACGAGCCCATGCAGTTGAGTATTTCTTATATGGATTCTTTCCAGAAGTGCCTTTGTCGTCGCTTGTCTTCGCGTCTGTTTTTTCCCGAATGATAAATTCCTTGTCGCCAAGCTTTATGATCGAGTGGGTTTCTTCGGTTGCCCCAATCTTCGGCATATGCTTTAGCGCACGTTCGCTTGAGGAGAATGGTTTTCCGCTTACAAGCGTGGTGTCTGTCGAAATAACATCAGGATGCTTTGACGCATTGCCGCTCGTCTTCTTGGTTACTTTTTTATCACCAAAATTGAGAGCAGACTCTCTGTAATCCACAACCCCTGCGGCTTGCATGGCAGAAGACATCTTCTTGTTCATTCCTGCCAGATCGAATGCAACGTATTCCTTACTGGCTTGGTATCCAAGTGTTGGGGCCATTAGCGCACCCGCCTTGTTGAATACTCCCGGATATGTAGCATCTCCAAGTCCCTCTTCAGCCACTACGGACACGTTGAATTTCCGTTGTTCACTACCCTTCATAAAGACCTGAAGAGCCATCATGTCTTTCGACATGCGAGGATTGCTTCCATCAGGATCTCCGTAGACCTTTCGGCCTCCAGTGACCATCACCCATCGCATCTTTGCATCTTTGTGAAGAGTTCCGTCTTCGTTTAGGAAGAACTTCGGTATCCCCGTAGTTGCAACTCTATCAATAGATATGTCAACGAATGCCGCATCATCATTATCAGTTGCCCTGTAAACGATTCCCTTTTCCGTGTCTGCGTCTGTCAATCGACGGTCGGCGGCAGATCGTCCTGTAATGTCGAGAGCTTTGTCAACGATTCCAGATGCGTCCCATCCAGTGCCTCCAACGGATTTATCACTCTCCGTTAGGCGCTCGGCAATCTGCCTTGCTGCGACCCGCTTGGTTTGTTTCCTATTAAGAATGCGCTCTTTTCGAGTCATTGGAGGCTTCGGATCTGCGTCAGCTTTTGGAGGCGCTCCTCCACCCGCAGGAGATTCCGGCTTAACAACCGGAGGGGCTTCAGGTGAGATCGCACGATGTGTATCAAGTTCTTTCTCAAGCTCTTTTAACGTGGCCCCCTCATCAAGTTTTCTGACCAGCTCACGAGCAGACTTCGCAACGGCAGGATCTTTTGACTTAGCCTCTGCCTCTAGCGAATCTAAAATGCCAGCTCGTGCGGCCTCAAGATCTGGATCAAGCTCTTTATCGACAGGAGACTTTGGCTCTTTTGGTTCTTTTAGCTCAACGACTTTCGGCTTCTTCTTTTTGCCGATTACGCTTTTCCCATCTTCGCCCTTGATAGCCTTCACTTCAGCAATAACCTTCTTGGCGCTCTGGTACGGGTTCACGTTTTCTTCACCGTAGATCTCGGCAAGCATCTTGCGTCCGTCTTTGGTCTTCGCCAACTCGGAAACATCTCCAGTCAGCAACCCATTCTCTTTTGCATCAGCAACTCGCTCGTCACGAGTCATTGTTTCTGTTTCACCAGACTTAACCGTAACTGCATCTCTGCCAGTTGCGAGGCGATAGGCATCTTCCGGAGAAACCCTGTTTCTGTTTTCCTGCGAGAGCTTTTTGTAGTATTCTTCTTTGTAGGATTCAAAGTCGATTGAGTTCTTTTCAACATCTCCATCCTCAAACTCTGTCTTCGAGATCTCGTCTCTTGCCTCTGCTGTTTTTTCTGCTCTGACCGAGGCATCAGCAGAACGCTCTTCTGCGGTTTTGTCGGCTCCTGCCTTTTCAGCAGAAGCTTTTGCAATGTCCTTTTCCAGCTTCCAGCTATCGTAAACTTCTTTTGGGCTACCAAGAGAAGCTCGGTCTTTTCGGATTCCGGCATTTTTATAAATCGTCTGGATCTCAGCGGCGATGTCCGTGGCCTTATCCTCATTACCATCATTAATTGCTTTAATCAGATCTTCTTGAAGACCATCGGCTTTCTTTTCTGCTTCAACCTCCACCTTGCTCTGTGGAGGCTTAACGCCCTCTTCTTTGAATCCAAAGATCTCTTTAATGTATACCGGATCAATCATTGGCAGAAGATCCTCTCCGGTTTCTCCTTCTTTAATTTCTGCATTGACGGCTTTGCGACGCTCGTTCTCTGAATCAATGATTGCTTTCAAATTCGGGCCAAAGCGTCCCTCTTTCAGTTCGCGCTGTGCGGCAGGCTCACGAACCCCGCCGAGTCCGGTTACGAGAGTTTGAATCTCTTCAATCTCTCCCTTTCTTATTTCTTCGATATATTCATCGGATTGTTCGGTCTCCGTATTCGGCGGACGGGTTTCTTCAGCCTTCAACGCAAGCACTCTGTTCTCTTCAAATGAGCGAGAATCAATTGCTGTTGCAACCTCTTCTGGCTTCATGTCAGCCATTCGCTTATCACCAATCATTGCATCGGAGCGTTTGAACCCTTCGAGGTTCTCAAGGATGTACTCCTTCATGACAATATCCTGCGCCTTATTTGATTTGCGCTCAGTCAAATCTTTGACCAATCCATTAGGGAGCCCTTTAAATGCTTTCGCCTGATCTGATCGCAACGTGTGCGTCATGGCAGAGAATACGGCGTCTGAACCCACTACGGGTATTAGAGCGGTTGCGCCCCACAAGATGCGCTCCCCCGGCTCTGTGATACCATTCTGGTCGGCCTCAGCCATGCCCTGCTCCCACGCCGCGCTGTACTGTCCGGTACTTCCGGAAACTGTGCTGTTCAACAGGAAGTCAAACAGGTCAACTTTCACTCTGCTTGAAGAAACGCCTTTGGAGAAACCTGGAGATACGCGATAGGCAAATGACATTGCCGCCGCTTTTGCCTTCTCTACGAAAATCTCATGCGCAGTCGCGGGAGGCTCACCCTCTGCTCTCGGTGGGCCGGGAGTGGTTGCGAACCTGAACGTGGCGAACTTCAGAGCATCCTTGGAGTTTTTGGCAAGGTTGCTGGTTAGAGTACGAGCGGCCCCCGATTGAATCCCTATTCCTTTCGTAAGGCCCCCTGCGGCCCTGCCGACTGTGGCGGATGCTTTTGCACCCTTCACTAAACCAGCAACAGCACTGAAACCCTTTGCGACAACACTAAGCCCCTTCATCAGAGCGAGGAATGTAACGATGTCAGAAGCTAAATGTCCAACCGCTACAGCGGCCTTACCGCCAACTCCGGCGGTCTCAAATGCCTTTGCGGTTGCAACGGCTCTGGCTCTGGTGTGACGGGCTTGGTATCCTCCAAGCTCTTCAGAAAGGGCTTGTGTAAAGTCATTATCAGCGCCACCCATCCGAATGAGGTCGGTAACACCCTGAAGCATACCAGCCGCACCGGATACAAACGCAGACGCAACATCACCACCTAGAGCCGAGTCTCTCCATGTACTCTCTCGTCCGGCGACGCGATCCATGAACTCTTGTTCGTCCATCGTCGTATCGGTAGTTCCGCTGAACATCTGACGGAATATGTTTCCACCGTCTATGGCAATTTTGTCGCCGTCGTCCGCATCGGCATACTTCTCGCGAATGGCGTCTTCTGGTGAGACTAATTCGGGCGGAGCCGCTGATATGTCATTAACCCCATATTCGGAACGAATGTTCTCGTGTTGCTCTGCTAGTGTTTCTTTCTGAACGTCGAAAGCACTGTAATCGTTTGGCATAATTTCTCCTTAGCGAGCATGGATTACCTGTCAAAGTACGCGGCTATGCGGCCATCATAATCTTTAATTGTTTGCTGAGCCTGAAACAACAGCTCTACTGCGTCTTGGGCTCTATCGTTGTCGCCAACCTTTGTAGCGGCGGCTATGGCGGCGGTATAGCGAGATAGGGCTTTATATGCAGACTTTTGCTCATCAGACATGTCACCTACAACGGATTCTATTTCAGCCATTTGGGCAACCTGATGATTCTTAAATGCTGCGCTCGCTTCCGTGTAGTCGTTACCAAGCACGCCGCCAATCAGCTTAACCACTTCAGCCTGCACGTCTCTCTTTCTCTCTTCTGCGCGTTCTTTAGCCGTTCTCTTTGCTACTACCTCAGAGTATTTTGCATCAGAGAATGTTCCGTCTTTACGCATGGCGCTTGCAAACTCATTCATAGTCACATCACCAACCTCAAGTTCCCCGATAGCTGAAATATATGCGGCTCTCTCACGCTGTCTCCGGGTCGGCCCGCGATCAGGATCAACTTCCCTGTTGATGGTCGAAAACTTCTCGTACCGCTTTTCAAGCCGTTCTTCAGCCTTTCCCGTGACGTAGGAGCTAAACTCAGAGTCGCTCATGTCGCCTTGGTTTTGAATATCAATTGACCCTATTTTGAGATCACCCGCCAAATCTCGTCTCGACCGATACTCTTTATTAAGAGTTGCGGTGTCCTTTACGTTTCCGTCTATGTCAACCATAGACACGCCAAAGCGAGTGGCACGATTTTTAGCATACTGGAGAGTCTGTTCTTTTTTCTCCTGAGCACGAACCTCGCCCCGCCTCTTGGACACCGCCTTCATTGTCTGATCAATTGTTCCAACTTGAGTTGCGCGAGCTTTGATCTCTGCGGCAGAGAATTTAGTCCCTTTGGCAAGGTGTTCTGCGATGTCTACATACTTCAGCTTGGACAGCGCCTTACCAGCCTCGCCGGGAGTCATACCGGGAGTCATACCGGGATTAGGCCCTACTTTGTTATCAACAACCTGTCGCTTACCGTCAGAGCGAACAGACCCGATCATATCTTCAACATAGGCAATGGCCAGTTGGTCAAGTGGAGAGTTTCCATATCGCTTTATTTTATTGGCATCAGGTTGCGTGTAAGGAGAAAATGTGGCCGTCATCTGCTTTTGATAAGGATTGGAGTGCTTTTGATAAGGATTGGAGACAGTGCTTGGTGCTGCCTGAGCCGTCATCTGCTTTTGATAAGGATTGGAGACAGTGCTTGGTGCTGCCTGAGACGCCATCTCCTGTTGATAAAGATCGGAGACAGAGCATGGTGCTGGCCTTCCCGTCCCAACTGGATTTTTTGACTGAAGAGAACCAATTGGAGTAATTTTCGCCATAGTCGCATCCAGTGCTCTTCCTGCTTTTTCGTCTGGCACTAGTATTCTTTTCAGTTTTTCGGTCATAAAGCGTAGTCTTGAAGAAAAGACATCCTCGACAGGCGTTGGGCTTAT
>Ga0307990_1003806_pt1 | contig 11351 bp, 13 predicted proteins | sample EllFjometagen129_FD_203168 | JGI IMG/M metagenome (GOLD analysis project Ga0307990, IMG submission 203168) | Marine microbial communities from Ellis Fjord, Antarctic Ocean - #129 | ecosystem: Environmental > Aquatic > Marine > Unclassified | place: Southern Ocean | collected 2014-10-08
GCCGCCGTACCACCTTTGACAGTTCGACGCGGCACTTCAATCACTGCAGTCCCACCTGCCCCGCTGTCCCCGGCGATATCACACTGGGACTCCCCGCGCGAATCGTCGACAATCTCTGGGAATCACTGAAGACACTGGACAAGATTGTCCCCGGCATCCTTCATCCCTCTACTCTGCTCTATGCACCGGAAATAAAATTCTTCGATACACATTTCCCCACAAGCAAGGCCCTGGAAACAAACAGGGAACGGATCTTCGTCGCAGGCGACGGTGTGGGAAAGAGCAGAGGAATCGTTGGAGCGGCGGTAACAGGGATAATCGCCGCCCAGGGAATGGCGGAAAAATATTTCTAATGATCTCATGTAACGTCAGGGAATAGAGACTCGGAAATTATAGGTGACCTTCATCGTGACTTTTGATATAAAGGTAGCGGAAAGTAAGTTTTCTTGAAAGGGGAACGCTGCAGAACCAGATCTTCGCCGACCCGCACAACATGACGCATCAGTTCATGCGGGCCTTCGTCGGCGGTTTTCTGAGACTCCCCCCGGTGAAAAAGACCCTCATGAGCGACATGTTCCGCTCCCGCTTCCTCGATACGATCAAGAGAGAAATAAAGAAAAAAGGTCGGAAAGCAAGGCGTCGTGATTTCAATATCGCTGCCGACGGAGAACTGATGTTTCGACACAGGCATACATTTTCTATTATGGGCAATATGGAATGAAAGAAGAAGAAACTGTCTCTCCCAATCCTCAAGACTTCCTCAGGCTTGCTCAGGCAACAATGCCCTACGGCAGATACGCAGGTCGCCGCCTTGTAGATCTCCCTGAATCATATGTAATCTGGTTTTCTCAAAAGGGCTTTCCACCAGGTGAACTGGGGGAACTACTTCGTACTGTCTATGAAATCAAATGCAACGGACTTGAATATCTCTTCAAGGACTTTAAATGATCTCTTTATCCAGACCCGGAATCGGGCCGGCCATGATCATCAGGCCTTGAATCTTTTCAATAATCGCCCATCAATGGCTATAAAACCAAGGAAGATCAGAGACATTCCCACCAGAACATTCCATCTGAGATCTTCCCCCAGTATCATTACCCCCAGGAAACTGGCACTGATGGGAACGAGAAAGGTCACCAGCAGAATATTTGTTACTCCCGCTGTCGCCAATACACGGAAATAGATGATATACGCAATGGATGTGCTCATAACTAAAAGTCCCAGTAAGACGCCCCAGACGATGAGACTGAAAGGGATGACATTATTAAGAAATCCCATCATAAGGAAAGCGCCCCACAAACTCAGGGAAGCGGACATTTTTCTCCCAAAAAAAGTACAAACTGTGAAATTGGTCACACTCTATTAATATTTTATTGACGGATCGTTTCAATCATGTCATCTCTGCACAGGTATAATCACGGCCCAAAAGATTACCTGTAGTAATCCTTATCGCGCAATTATGATACTCTTCCGGAGGTATGGTCTCAGTTTTGATTTCTCACAGATTATCTGAACATTTTTACCTATATTCAATTCAGCTATATGTTATTATTATTTTATTATTCCTGTCTCTGCCGGGTCTTCTCTACGCCCACACGGCGGGATATGAAGAGATACACTGCAAGCACTTCTTCTATGGGTATCCCACGGGCACGCCAGCTACCAATGATCTGATCATACGAGACATTTACGCAATGTCGACCAATGATGATACGAAGTTCGCCGACTGGGTCGCCTTTCGCCTCGACAGAAAGACAATGGACCGCGCGATCAAGACGAAACGCGCATGGAAAGCGGACCCCTGGCTCGACGAGAGTGAAACGCTGGAACCAGGGGACTACAAAAAGGCATTTGCAACGCTCAAAGTCGATCGCGGTCACCAGGCACCCCTCGCGTCTTTTAAGGGAAGCGATGACTGGCACGAGACAAATTATCTCTCAAATATTACACCGCAAAAATCGAATCTCAACCAGGGGCCCTGGAGAATCATTGAAGACAGGGTGCGCCATCTCGTCATGAGCGGCCCTGTGGTATACGTCATGACGGGACCGCTCTATGAAAGGGATACGCCCCCTCTCCCCTCGGCCGATGAACCGCACAGAGTTCCATCGGGATACTGGAAAATTATTGCACTGCAAACAGGCAAATCCCTCGATTCGATCAAGACGGCCGGTTTCATCTTCGACCAGGATACAGATCGCAACGCAAAGATTATCAGTCGTCTCTGTTCTATCGATGCCATAGAGGCAAAGACGGGCCTGGATTTTCTCCGCGAACTGCCTGACAATCAGGAAGAAAGGATAGAAAAAGATGTAGATACAAAGTGGGCCGAAATTCACTTTCTCAACTGACCCGGGAAGGTGCCAAAGCGGCCGGCAGGTTGACATCCGCTTTCTTGGCTGCCTCGCCAGAGGGACTGCTAACTCATCTGAACTCAATCGCAGATTACCAGACATTATTTCACACGAGATGGAATGCTAAGGGAAGAACACGAATGAAAAAAGTCTTAATCGTCGACAACGACAGTACCAATCGGGATATGCTTGAAAGCCTGCTGAAGGGATACGGCCTTGAAGTGACTTCAGCGAAAAACGGCAGGGATGCCCTGGATAATGCCCGTTGTGACCCTCCGGACCTGATTATCACAGAGATTCTGATGCCCGTGATGGACGGCTACACCTTATGCCACGAATGGAAATCAGATGACATACTTAAACCTATACCCCTGGTATTTTACACCGCCACCTGTACTGACACTAAAGACGAAGAGTTTGCCTTAAACTTCGGGGCGGATCGGTTCATCATCAAACCCCAGGAACCCCAAATTTTAATGAATACGTTAAAGGAAGTATGGGAAGAAAACCATGAGGGAAAGCACGGGGTGACCACTCCTCCCGGTGAAGAAATAGAGTTCTTACGGCGTCACAACGAATTCCTTTTCCGTAACCTTGAAGAGAACATGCTGGATCTGGAGATTGTCAAAAAGAAGTTGGCGATATCGGAGGAGCGATATCACTTATCCTTTGAGAATGTAACTGATGTTATTTTAACGATAGACAGGGAGTTCAATGTTACCGCCATATCTCCCAGCGTTGAGAGAAGATTGGGATATAAACCCGAAGATTTCATCGGAAGACCTATTACCGAACTGGGTTATATAATTACGACGGAATCTCTTGAACAGGCTGCCGCCGATATAGGCATGATGTTCAAAAGGGAAAAGATTCCCCTCTCCGTATATGAGTTCATCGCCAAAGACGGCGAACGAATATTTGGTGAAGTCAGCGGCTCTCTCATTATGCGTAACGGCAGGATAGACGGTTTGATTTGCGTCATCCGTGACATTACAGAACGCAAGCAGGCGGAGGAGGCCTTAAGCACGAGTGAAGAGAAATTCCGCAAGGCCTTCTATACCAGCCCTGATTCAGTAAACATCAACCGTCTCGAAGACGGTATGTATATCTCAATTAATCCGGGGTTTACCCGGCTCACTGGATATAGGGAAGATGACATCATCGGAAAGACCTCATTAGAATATAACATCTGGTACAATAGTGAGGATAGACAGCGGCTGATCGCCGGTTTGGAAAAGGAGGGTAAAGTCACTAACCTTGAAGCAGCATTTAGAATAAAGGGGGGTGATATACGATATGGTTTGATGTCGGCCTCCGTGATCGACCTTCATGGTGTTCCCTATATTCTCAACATTACACGGGACATTACCGATCGTAAGCAGGCGGAAGAGGCCTTGAAGGAAAGTGAAAACAAATATCGCCTGCTGGCCGATAATGTCAGTGACGTCATCTTCGTTCTGGATATGGATATGCATTACACCTATGTCAGCCCTTCCGTAAAAATCCTGAGGGGATACGAACCGGCAGAGGTATTGAAACAATCAGCTTTTGAGACTTTAACGCCTTCCTCTTTGGAGGCGGCCATGAGAACCATCTCTGAGGTTGTAGAGCTTGAAAAAACTGAGCATAGCGAGTTGTCACGAACGCTTCAACTGGAAATGGTGCGAAAAGATGGCACAACAGTGTCTACCGAGGTGAAGCTTTCTTTTATCAGAAATGAAAATCGGCAAACAGCCGGCATTCTGGGTGTGACCCGTGATATCACCGAACGCATGCGGGCAGAACAACGTCTGAAGGACACCCTTGAGAATCTCAGTAAGGCCGTCGGCGCGACCATTAAGGTTTTGGTATCTGCAGTGGAGGCAAGGGATCCCTATACCGCCGGCCATCAGATTCGGTCCGCAGATCTTGCCCGTTCCATTGCCTCTGAAATGAAACTACCCCAGGAGAAAATCGATGGTATCCGCATGGCAGGTTCCATCCACGACATCGGGAAGCTATCCATCCCGGCGGAGTTATTGGCCAAGCCGACAAAGCTGACAGATACTGAATTTTCTCTGATTAAAGAACACCCCCAAAGGGGATACAAGATGCTGGCGAACGTGGAATCCCCGTGGCCTCTGGCACAGATTGTTTACCAGCACCATGAACGAATGAACGGTTCCGGCTATCCACGAAATCTGAAGGGGACCGAGATTCTCATGGAGGCCCGCATCCTGGCCGTTGCAGATGTCGTTGAAGCCATGTCCTCCCACCGTCCCTACCGTCCTGCATTGGGAACGGATGCGGCACTCGACGAAATTGTCAAGAATAGGGATATCCTCTATGACCCGGAGGTGGTGGACGCCTGTATACGACTTTTTCATGAAAAAGGATACTCACTTGAATGATACCATCACAGGTCACCTTATCGAGTGGAATATAATGTAAGGACTCGTAAAAAGCTCCGCTATGCCGACCTGTCTGCGTGCGGGCACGCACAGGCAGGCACGTCGGCATTTTAATAGTAAGTAACTTCTTATGTAGCGTGGGGTCTCTGTGCCCCACAGATATGTTGCCCACAGGGGCAACGCTACAAAGATTTGCAGAATTAAGTTCCTTGAAAGTTCAATAATCGAGTCACCCCCGCGAAGATTGTCCTCAATCCAATCATAAAAGAAAATTTTATCAGTATCTGATAAAACTCGATTCCCAATCATATTGCAATGACCATACGACAGAAATCTGATCATTGGTCTGCCGGCATTTTTATCTTAGAATGATCATTTTTATGATATAATATCGTATATTTTACAGGGAGGTCGAATACTATGATATCGAAAGGGTTCATGGAAAAGCTCTACCATGGTGAATTTGATAGGAACCTCTTTGAAAGCTACCGGGAGCCTGCCGATGAAGAGGGGAAAATTGATCGTCTCATCACGCAGTATAAGGAAATGCTATCAGAATATCCTCCTGACACAGTGGAACATCTGGGTGCTCTCCCCGCGGAGATGTTGAAACAGATGGGAGATGCAGGTCTCTTCGGCGCCACCGTTGCCAAAGAATACGGCGGCCAGGGACTCGATCTCTTTCAATGCGAACGGCTTATCGAAAAACTGGCGCCCCTCGACCTCTCCATCGCACTCGTCTTTCTAGCCCACCTCCTGATCGGAATAAAGGGGATAGATCTCTACGGGACGGAGGCCCAGAAGAAAAAATACCTGAGCGCCGCCGCATCGGGAGAGATGATATTCGCCTTTGTGCTGACAGAACCGGGAACGGGTTCCGACGCACGGCACATCAAGACCACGGCTCGTCTATCGGACGACGGAAAACATTATATTTTAAACGGCACAAAAACATACATCACCAATGCAAATTACACAGGTGGGATGACCGTCTTCGCGCAGATGGACCTGGAAAAACCGGGATATATGGGGGGCTTTATCGTCGAAAGGGCCTGGGAAGGCGTCAAGATTGGCAAAGATATGCCCAAGATGGGACTGAAGGGAAGCTCCACATCTTCCGTACAGTTCAAGGATGTACGCGTCCCCGTCGCAAATCTCCTTGGAAAAGCGGGCGAGGGATTCCAGATGGCCATGACTATCCTCCACTACGGCAGAATGGCTCTGGGTGCCGCCTCCGAGGGTATTACCGATCAATGTGCCGTCGACATGCTCAAACGTGGCCGCTCCAGAAAACAATTCGGCACAGAGATAATCAATTTTCCCCTTATCAAGGAAAAGATTGGGCGGGCGCGGGCCCTGGGATTTGCCATGGGCGCCATGAATTACTTCGCCACGTCACTCCTTGAAGACGATCCCGATCATGGCGCCGTCATAGAGACGTCACACTGTAAACTCTTCGGCACGACCAGAACATGGGAAATGGCCTATGAAACACTCCAGGTATTCGGCGGAGCGGGCTACATAGCGACACAACCCTATGAAAAACGCATGAGAGATTTCCGTGTTACCACCATATTCGAAGGCACGACTGAAATTCACTCCATCTACCCTCCCCTGGTGGCCTTCAACAGGATAGGAAAGGAAATGAAGGGCATAGGAAACAAGGTACGTCTTCTCTTCTACCTGACCTCTCACCTGAATCCCATCGGAAAATCCATACACATTCCCCTTACCGTAGATAACGACACAGTGAGAGAGGCCCTCCGTTTTGTCCGCTCTACCTCCCGGACCATCAAAAGACTGCTCTTTACAGGTATCATAAAACACAAAAAGAGGATTGCAGAAGAAGAGTTTTTGCTCCGCAGGATATGCACTCTCAGTCTCTACACCTTTGCGATCCTCTCAATTCTGGCCAAATTTAATTACGCAGGCAGGGCAGACGTCAGTGACAAATGGATCACCTATCTGGCCTACATCCTCGAAGAGGCCAAGGATATGCTAAAGAGCAACAACTGCCTCGAAGATTCGAAGAAAGATAAACTCATTGTGAAGATAGTCGACAGGGAAGAAAAGAATAGGAATGTCGAATAATATGTGGATGTGAGATAGAGCAGTAGAACCGCCTGGGATCTTTATTGGCGCATTCGTAAATAATGAAAAGGGGAGGTGCGGAAATGCTCAAATTATTCCATAAGACATCGAAGAAGGCGGGACTTTCTCCGGGAAGCCTGATCCATGTGGGCGAAAAGAAGATTGAACACACAAAGATCTCCATCATCGACTATAATGAAAGAGCACTTGATGAAGTGGTGGTCAAAACCGTTGAAGAAAGCTTCCCCTTTAAGGATTCACCGACGGTAACATGGATTAACATAGACGGCCTTCATGACACCGATGTTATAAAGAATATCGGAACCCACTTCGGCATCCACTCCCTTGTCCAGGAAGATATCCTTCACACGGAGCAGCGCCCGAAGCTGGAAAATCTGGATGATTACATCTTTGTCACACTCAAGATGCTCGATTACGATAAAGAGAGCGAGGAGGTGAACGCCGAGCAGGTAAGCCTCATACTAGGGACTAACTTCGTCATTTCCTTCCAGGAGCGTTCAGGAGACACCTTCGATTCAGTCAGAAATCGAATCCGAAACGGCAGAGGCCGCATACGACGCATGAAAGCCGATTATCTTTTCTACGCCCTCATTGATTCCATCGTCGATAATTACTTTTCCATCCTGGAACGCTACGGTGAACAACTGGAAGTCCTGGAAGAAGAACTGACGGACAACCCCACGGGAGAGACACTCCACATCATTCACGCTCTCAAAAAGGAGATGGTCCTCCTGCGCAGATCAGTATGGCCCCTGAGGGAGGTAATCAGCGGCATGGAACGTGAGGAATCACCGCTCATCTCGGAACCGATTCATGTATTCATCCGCGACCTCTATGACCATACGATTCAGGTCATCGATTCCGTTGATACCATGAAGGAAATCCTGTCGGGGCTCCAGGATCTCTATCTCTCCAGCGTGAGCAATAAGATGAACGAGGTCATGAAGGTATTGACCATTTTTGCCTCCATCTTCATTCCTCTCACCTTTTTCGCCGGGATCTACGGCATGAACTTCGAGCACATGCCCGAACTGAAACTGCCATGGGCCTACCCTGCACTGTGGGCATTCATGATTACAGTGGGCGTGGGACTCCTGGCATATTTCAGACGAAAAAAGTGGTTATAATATTGCCGTCTCCATGCACACAACCGCATCCAATGTGTCGAACACAGCACATAAGCTGGGCACCTTCGGCGGCGTCTTTACACCGAACATACTGACCATCCTGGGCATCATTCTCTTCCTGCGCCTCGGCTATGTCGTAGGAAGCGCCGGATTGGCAAGAGCCCTCGTCATTATTGCGCTGGCCAATACCATTTCCATTCTCACCACCATTTCTCTTTCGGCAGTGGCCACAAACCTGAAAGTTCAGGGCGGAGGAGTTTATTACCTTATCTCCCGAACCCTGGGGCCGGAATTCGGCGGCGCCATCGGCATGGTCCTCTTTCTTGCACAGTCCGTCTCTATCGCCTTCTACTGTATCGGCATGGGTGAAGCGGTTAGCGCCATGCTGACGGAAGTACCACGGCTTTTTCCTCAGGTACTTGCCGTCTGCGCCGTGGCCTTATTATTCATCTTTGCCTGGCTCGGGTCCGACTGCGTCATCGCCCTTCTCCTCCCCTACCTTCCGGGGATTACCCAGGATCTGGGCTCCAGGCTCAGCAGCGTGAGCAAAGAGATGGATAAACCCCTCATTGCCTATGTGCCCCACCTCGATAAATACAAGGTACTGGTCGAAGGATTTGAACTGAACGGTATTCCCGTATCGCCGTCCATTGAAGGGGCAGTCCTTATGGCCGGCGTATTGAGGAGGTGCAAATCATGCAGATAAAAAAAATCGAGACAATTTTGAAAGAATCGGCACAGAGGGGATGGGTTCTCGAACCAGATGCCAAGAAGATTCTATCTCTGGCAGGAATAACAGTACCAAAATCGGTGGTCATGAAGGTCCCCACCGACATCGCCATCGTTGAAAGAAAGCTTGACTATCCCTTGGTGGCCAAAATCGTATCGCCCCAGGTGATTCATAAATCCGATGTCAAGGGAGTTGTTCTGGGGATCACATCACCGGAAGAACTGAAGACTGTCCTGCAACGGTTTACAAAAATAAAGGGATTCGTCGGAGTCATTGTCGAAGAAATGGTTAAGGGCATTGAACTCATCATCGGCGCAAAAAATGATTATCAGTTCGGCCCCATGATTCTCCTTGGAATGGGGGGAACAGGGGTGGAAATCTACCGGGATTCGAGTCTCAAGATGGCCCCCATTGGGGAGGCCGACATCGATGCCATGATTGAAAACCTGAAGGCGAAAAAGTTGCTCCAGGGATACAGGGGCGCCGATGCAATCAATCTCGTCGTTTTGAAGAAACTGCTGATTTCATTTTCCCGGATGACGATGAAAATAGATAAGTATATCGAATCGATAGATCTCAATCCCGTCATGTGTAATGCCAAGGCATGCGTCGTTGCAGACGCGAGAATAATGCTGTCCTGAGTTGATTATTGATTGCTTCGTATAAAGAAAGAAAAGCATTATCACAGCCCTCCCCAAGGGAGGGGAAAACACACGTTTTACAAGTCCATCAATATTGTTTCTCGGCGGTGGGTTTAACTTCAATCCTCCAGTTCATGAAGTCTTTTCCCCCTGATGCCTTTTGATACTTCTTCTTTGCCTTGCCCGATGATTTCAACCCATTCAGGTTTAGAGAGCAACTCAAGGGTTTCTCTGTGCCTTTCGATATACTCGTCAATGAGTTCTGTAAGTATTTTCCCTATGTCCCTTTTCTCTATACCAGCAATGATCTTTAGAATATCTCTCTTATCCTCAGGTATCCTCCCTGTTGCTGTAGGCATATAAACACCCCCTTCATCTGCTTGTTCATTAGTGTTTTAAGAGACTAATCGCTTTTTGTCAACACCCTCCTTGAAAGTACATCAGAAGTAAATAACTTCGGGCAATGTTCCTCCTTACTCCCTTACTTACTGTTTCAGGACAATGACGTAGCGGCTCGTCACACCCAGTATTCTCTTCTTCTGCATGGCCGCAACGATTCCGGGAGCATGACTCTATCTCGAGCCTGGCCTCGGGCCGGTCTATCATATCCGTTGTCCAGCAGTGGCGGTTGAAGGCCAAGCAAACATCGGGCACAACGCCGCCGCCTCCCATGGGATCGAAGACGAGATCTCCCTATCGTGAGAAGTAATAAAGGATGTGCGCTATCAATTGGGCGGGGATGCGCCCCGGCCAGTCATCGCCGAATCGTCCGTCGCAGTCGCTCCAGTTCCAGAGGTCCCATGTCCGCAGTCCCCAGTTAAGTTCCTCGAATCGCTGGTGATCATCTTTACCTTCCAGTGCCAGAGACCAGACCATGGGCTCCCTCCAGCCATGTTTTTCAGCGACCTGGGCGACGGTAAAACCCCTCGATAAATCGGCTTTTGGCGGATTTGGCAGTGCTGCCATTTTCGCCAAATGGTCACGGATCGTTTCCCGAACTTCGCCCAATCTCTTTGCGATCCTGTCCTGGGGGATGCCGAGGCGGTTCATGCGAAACATTTTGAGTTCCATACCCAACTGGGCGGTGGCCCTGAGATCGGCTATGTAACAATCCACAGTTCGTCTGGAACGCCCGATGGCCTTTCCGATCTCGGAAGAAGTGAGGCGGGAATTCTTCTGGAATGCCCGTCGCGCCGTTTTCCGCGTTTCTTCTTCCGTCAACTGCCGTGGACCGATGGCCTTCTGTGCCGCATAGAGCAGGGGGTCCGCCCCATCTAAATGCCTTATTATTACAGTGATGTCTCTTTTCCCTGTTTCCCGGTAGGCGCTCCACCGGTGAGCGCCGTCGAGGATGCGGTATTTCCCCGGTATTGCGGGGTGAGGCTCCACTTCGATGGGATCGAATTGAAACCCGTACCTGATATTCGCGGCAAATATGCCGACTCGTTTGTGATCGATCCGGTCCCTGGGATAGATTGCCTCATCGAGGATGATGTCCGAGATGTCAATGGTTGCTGGTACTGTTTTCATGGTACTCTTACCCTCCCTTCTCTATAACACCTGTATTTACACCCGCCTCGCGCCCTTCAGCATCTGCTCTATTTCTGCGGCGACAGGATGCTTCGATACCTTCAGCTGAAACAACAGCAATGGCATTGGGTGTGTGGGCAGTTGAAAACATGTGAAGGAATGTAACAGTAGAAGGGGTACTATGGAGGCCATGACAGGCACTATGCACTTTTTCATACATCGCTATTAGCGGAATCGGTGGACAGAAGGCTTCATTGTCGGGGGGTATGGGGAACCGATTTTACAAAACATCTGGATTAATTAGGTAGAGTAGAGAACTGGCTTTGTCTCCTTTAGGTTGGCTTATCTGTTTCCGTCCCTTTCGTCTGACGGTGCCTAAATGGCCATACCATGGTTGACTTGCCAATCCTCCCTCATCAAACCGTGCATGCGATTTTCCCGCACACGGCTTTCCGATGCTCTTCACC
>Ga0307990_1003807_pt1 | contig 11349 bp, 12 predicted proteins | sample EllFjometagen129_FD_203168 | JGI IMG/M metagenome (GOLD analysis project Ga0307990, IMG submission 203168) | Marine microbial communities from Ellis Fjord, Antarctic Ocean - #129 | ecosystem: Environmental > Aquatic > Marine > Unclassified | place: Southern Ocean | collected 2014-10-08
CCTGCTTTTTTTATTCAGAATCCATTACTTTCTATAGTTAATTAGTCCCGAGCAGGGTCATTTTGTTCTAATGCTTCTCGGACATCATCAGGCAGGTCAAGTACATCCAACCAATTTTCGCTATCTTGCCCATAAGCATCGAATTCCCTCGCATACCTGTTTTGTCGTTCATCACTCGTTTCAAATTGGAAGTTTGGTCTGATTGAGAACAATTTCCCTAATATTTGTTTTAATCCGTCAATTATTGAGTCTCGATTTGCGAGACGCAATTCGATGATATCAGCGTGTATACATAGAGAAAGAACAAAATCCCTATAACTCTGAGCTTGGCTAATCCCAATGTAGGTAATAATTTGAGTAGTGTTTAAATCTGGTCTACCAAATTCCTTCATATTTAGATATGAATCAGTTATATCATTTTCATCATGCAGCAGGATATATGGTCCAGGAGGTGCTTCCCGGCGGTATTTAATGGCATCAGCAGACCAGTACTTCAATCTCTCGGCTAACGGTTGTAAGGGTGTTCCACCAGAAGCAAAATCCGTATTAACATATCCTTTGGAATCAAATACATCTTGGTTTATTTCTTCGAGTAAGCCAATTAAAAACTCCATATTATTAATCCAAAATTCATCAGGTTTCACGTCAGAAAAACGCCCCATGATTGTCCTTACCTTTCTAATCTCCTTGGTTGCATTACAGATTGAATTATAGAACTGCTATATGTTTCTTGAATTACAGATATGTAAAGGTGTGGATCGTTAGATTTCTATTCATTTCTGCACCATTCTGCACCATAACAAAAACCCGCCAGTTTGGCGGGTTCCTTTTTCCCCTATATATGGGGGTATGGAGTATTTTATACTCCATAGATTGTGTGACCCGCATAGGAATCGAACCTACAACCTATTGATTAAGAGTCAATTGCTCTGCCAATTGAGCTAGCGGGCCGGTCAAGGTAAAGCAGGGAGATTGTATCTTTTCAAAGGGGAAATGTCAAGAAAAGCCATTGTAAATTTACAATCCAAGCCGTAAGAAACCTGTTAGATACGAGTAAACTTAAACTAATCACGCTATCTTGATGCTAGACTTAAATTGGTGGGGGAAATCCACAGATCGATTTCATAGTTTGAAAAATCAAGTCTAACAAATTAATCCAGAAGTTCGGTGTTTACCTACCAAATTCTGGAAATAATCTCTGGGATCAATCCAATAGGAGGGATTTGATGGCAAAACTCTTTCGATACTACGATGATTGGAAATCTGAGGTCTTTACATGCCCGGATTGTGACTGGACGGGAACCTTCGAAGAAGGTTGTGTTGAAATATATGCTGAATTAATGGACTCTTCTTGTCCAATTTGTGATTACTATTCTACGCCGACGCTGGCAATTGTGTCTTATCCTACACTTGAGGAATCAGAACAAAATTGGGATAAAGTAAGCGATATTGATAAATATGGGATTCTTCTGCGAAAAAGCTTCCTAGAAAAACTTGAGAAGATGAGACTCAAATCCGCTACCGAATTACCCGATCTTGAAGGATCATCAATTGTCATCACCTGGGATTGTGCTGGAGATAAGCCTGGTCCCGATTATTATACAATCCTAAAACACGGTGATACTGAAATCTGGCGAGAACCCGCAATTTATGAGGGGTATGAACGCTTTAGTGAAATAGTTGAGATTCTAAAAGAAAAATACGGCGAGAGCCTTGTCGATGTGGTACCAACGAAGGCGAGTGACCTGTATCTCTATGGAGATAGTCTTGGATCGATCCGGGCTGTCAAGGGGATCAGATCAAGAATTCATAATCAGGAAATTGACTAACCATTCCCTCTACCCGTAAACTCCCAATCTAACCTCATCCGGGGATGGATCTCGGCAGAAAACTCACCGTTTTTCAGTGCCGGATCCCGGTTCATGATCTCTTTAGCCTGGTCTAATTCCAACTCATCTGGCTGCGGTTTGTCCAATATTCTTCAGCAGGTTGCTCGAGTTGATCTAAGAGATCTTCCATTGATTCTCCCCGGTCAAGTTCCATGGCCTGTAAATTGGATTGAAGATGATCGATGCGGACTGCACCACTCAGAGCTACATCAACAAAAGGCTGCTGGAGAACAGCTGCCAGGGATATTGCATCTACGGCTGAGTGACGGTCTTTTGCTTCAGCTTCCAAGAGCGATAGCTGATGTTGAAACTCAGGTGAACGGTTCCTCGAAGTTAATCGGCCATTTGCAAGGGTTTCTTTAATGATGACTCCTAATCCTGCTTCATGGGCTGCCTGTAATGCTGGCCCAGCGGATTGTTCCAATAAATTCCAGGTTGCCTGAACCGAGGAAAAAAGAGGCACGTTGTCAACTCTGACATCCAGAGCCTGCCAGATTGTCTCTGCCTGATCTACTCCGCTGGTAGTAAAGCCAATTACCAGCCCTTTTCTTTGCAAACGCCCCAGCTCGTTCAGGACTGCTTGATTGGTTAAAACATTGCTATCCAATGTGGCGGAATGGATCTGGTAAAGGGTAAGATACTTCCCCAGTAAAGACCTGCTTTCTGTTATTTGCCGCTGAAGTACAATCAATGAATGCTCTTTGACTTCATGCTTCTGACCGTCGGCCAACTCAGTTTGCCAGCCAGCTGTATAGGTATACCCCCATTTTGAACCCACGATTATCAAATCAGGATCAATTTTGCGGGAGGCCAACCAGGAGCCTAGAAAATCTTCCGCCCTTCCATAGGATCGAGCGACATCAAAATAGCGAATCCCTGCATCCCAGGCTGCGTCAAGTACGATATGAGCCTGATCTTCCATCTTCGTGATGTCATAATCGTGGTTTAGATCATCGGCATGACCGAGATTGATATACCCCGGGCGCCCTAAAGCAGCGATGCCCAGACCAAGCGGAGAGACGGAGAAGCTGTTATTCCCGAACTTTCTTTTATCCATGCTTAATTCAAACCAGACTTATTAAAGGTTTCACCTATTTAATATGGGTCAGGTAGAGATTTCTACCTATAGACAAGAAACTGTCAAGAAAAACTACAACCTGCTACTGCAGTTGGGAAAGTCCTGCCAGCAAGCTGGAACCGATGGTCATCATCAGGCAGCTGCCGATAGCTATTAGTACGATCGGGGGGATAATGAGTCCGGCGATTGCTTTGCCAGTCGTTAGATCATGGGACACTTTTACCAGCCGGACAGTCAGGATTATCGTATAAATGGATAAGGCAAACCCGGCCAGGCCAGCCAGGAAACCAATGATTGGTATTAATGACAGCAGGGTTACAACGCCTCCCAAGATCGTGGCCGGAACCTGGACCAGGGCCATTAAATAGGCATGAGATTTGAAATCACCACTTCCGCCAAATAAGCGAACACCAATGAACTGCAATCCCACAGTTAGATAAAATGTCAACGGAGTCAGGATCACTGTGCCTATCAGGATGAAGAAGAAGACTGAACCTATATTAAAGCCAAGCTGAGGCAGCTGTTCACCCATTATGGTCGTGATCTGCTGGAACTGGAAGAAGCCAGAGATCATGAATATCACTACTGCAGTGATGGTATAGACCAGAATGGATAATAAAGTATCTTCTGAATTGGCTTTTTTCTGCTCAGCTAGAAAGAGGTCCTCTGTCATTCCAAAGAAGCTCAGCCAGGTCTGGATCAGGCCGGACCGGGATCGGTCTGTTTTGGGCTGTTTATTAACATGGGCAGGAGTGCTGGCTTTTTGACCGCCCTTTTTGTTTTTTGCATAATTTTCTTTGATGAATTCACTTAGCTTGGCAGGATCTCCCAGGATCAGCAGGGCTTCTTGAAATGGTTTACCGGTTAATTCTGAGGCTACACTTCTTGAAAAGGAATTCTTCTCGAGGTGGGGATTCAGCTTCAGGGCCTGGGCGTATACTGGAAGGGCTTTTTTGGTTTGACCGCTAGTATGGAGACTGAAAGCTCGCTGGACTTTGCTTTCGGCTTCCTTGATGTCAGCAGTGGAGAAATCTTCTTCTTCAACTTCTGGCAGTGGGCGGGCTAATGCTGCAGCTAATTCATCATCTGACTTTGCTGGCTCTGCGAGGGGCTGACTGATTGGTTCCGGCTCAGGTGTAAATGTGGGTGTTGGAGTAGGAGTGGCTTCAGTTTTTGCTTGGGAACTATACAAGTGCTGGGCGGCCTTTTTTGCGTACTCCCGAAGCTGAGCGTCTGGGTCGACCTCGGCAATCTCGATCAAGTATTTCAAATAGTCTTGATTCCCCGCTAAGGCTATCGCCTTGACAGCCTGGGCTCGTACTTTCGGGTCATCGCTATCCAGTTGAGCTATCCAATCTTGTGCCATATTCCACTCCAACAGATCTCAATACTTATTTCCATTAATTGATAAGGTTGTCGTTTACTTAATTATAGTCAAAAAACGTTGTTGGGGCGTATCAATCAGCTATCAATATCGTGAAGGAGGGTAGTTGATGATTATTGATTTCTTGTTCCCAACACCCGGTCTTTACTTTGCCACCACGTAAATACGGGCGGACCAGACGCCGAACGGGCCGCCGCAGGTTACCATGGTTACTCTTTCGTCGTGAGTTGGCCCTAAATATTTAAGATGCTGGTTCAACTCGGCAGCTGTTTTATAAAGGTACGGGACCTGGACAACTTTCTTGACATAATAAATGTATTTTCCGCCTTGTTCGGTATAGAGAACGATCTTATCACCTTGTTTCAGTTTATCCAGGTTGACAAAAACACCTTCCCAGGCATACCAACCCCTGTTGTAATTATGGCCTACCAGAACGATATTTCCTCCTCCTCCAGGGTCTCCTGAAGTGAGCGTTTGGCCAACCAGATCCAGGCGGCTGTTGGTGGCAAAGATTGAGTTTGTATCATACTGGATCTGACCGCTGCTATCCCGATACTGCCTTAATGGGACCACAGCCCTATCCACATTAATACTGGGTATTACCACCCTGATCACGGGGCCGGCGGGGATGGGAGTGGGTGTGGGTGTAGGTGTTGGTGTTGGCGTGGGAGTTGGCGTGTAAGGATTGTGAACCAGGGAGAAGAAGACATCTTCCGGTGTAGCTTCGGGGGTCCGGATAGAAGATAACTGGGGAAGGGGAAGGTTGATCTTATTTGAGGTGAGTAAATAATTCCCTGAATCCAGATGGGATGTCGCCAGGATGGGCTTGAGCGTGATAAGCGCTGCCCAAAGCAACATTAAACCACCAACTATTAAAAGAAGATTGGGCAGCCAACGGCGCCATGGAATTCTAAGCAATGGAGTCCTTAAATCATGATCGCTGGTAGGGATGCCATAAAGGTGGCAAGTATCCAACCAGGACGATCATAATTAAGTGAAGATAAGCTGCTGTCTGCGTCAGTTCAGGAACGTGACGCAGACAGTTATAGGTAATTAGACTGCTACCTGTTGTTTTCGGCGGCGGAGGATGATATATCCCGCAGCGACCAAACCGACTCCGACCAGGGCTACAATGCCTACCACATAGGGAGTAGCAAGATCAACTCCCGTATAAGGCGGGTATCCAGCATAGTCATAAGAGGCTGTGATCCTGCAGTCAGTGGCGCTGTACCAGGTAACGACGTGATAGCGATAGGAATCGGGGAAGAGCTGGTATAGATCTCCACCACTGTAAATATCGCAGACCTGATCGCTTACTACGCTGTCCAACTGCGCGGCGTCACTGCAAGCCCAGGGGTCATCCAGGGTACCTGTTCCGCCGGATGTCACGCTATTGCTGCAGTAGAATGTGCCAGCGGCGTTAACTGATGATGGGACCATGCCGACAACAATAACTGCAAAAACTGCTATTAATAGGATATTTCGCATCTTTTTCATCCTGCACTCTCCTTGTTGTTCATCTTTAAGCATTATATCCATATTTTACATAAAAATCACTAAACATTGGTGTAAGGTGGTATTTTGCCAATTTACTCGAATTGGACTTATTCCAGTACTACTTCCAGTAATGTATCCGCCAGACTGATCAATTGTGGATCTGAACCAGCTTCAATCACATATTGATATTCCGCAATTGCTTCTTCAGGCCTTTCCAATGCCTCCAGAGCTATTCCGATATATAAATGCATGTTAATATCCCCCGGATCCAGGTACTGGGCTGCATCAAAATATAATATCGCCAGGCCTGGGTCCCCTTCCAGCAGGCTCACCACCCCTAATCCCTGAAGAGCAAGTGCGTGCCTGGGATCTGCCCGAAGGACATCTTCCCAAACCAGCCGCGCTTCAACCAACCGGTTCTCATTGAGGATTAAGCCCGCCCAGGCAGCTTTTGTTTCTGAGAGGTTAAAGTCTAATTCGAGGGCTTTCTGATACGCTGCTGCGGCAGCATCCCAGTTTTCCTCGGCATAATAGGCATTTCCCAGGTTTCTATAGGAGGCAGTGTTCAGCGGGTTTAGTTCAATGGAGGATTGGAAATGTTCTACAGCCAGGGTTGTTTGATCTCCCATCATCAACACCACGCCAAGATTATTATGGATCCAGGGCAGGTATTCATCCAGGATAAGTGCTTGTTGATAAACTTCGATTGCATTATTATCTTTCGCCTGCAAAACCAGAATGTCTCCCAGTATCCCGTACAACCTGGCTGATTTGGGCTGTAAACGAATTGCATATCGAAGATAATTCTCAGCCTGATCTGCCCGTCCTTTATTTACAAGTCGGTCGGGAAGGGTATTATTTGCCCATTCAAGCAGGGAAGGACCCAATGTGAATAGCGATACAGCCAGTGCCAGGGTAATGATCATGGTTACCCAGACTGCTTTCTTCACATGCAGGGTCGGGATGTATTTAGGTCTTGGAGGGGTGGGAGCTTGCCAATCGGAGCGATTCAGGATCCAGATGATTGTATCGGTTTGGGCTGTGATAGTGAACTCACTAGGTTTTCCATCCAGGAGCATCTCACTTCCGATGACCTGCCCCGAACTTGCTCTCAGGGATTTTCCTGGCCCCATTTCCAGGGTTACCTCACCGGTTTCGACAATTCCCAGGAAATGCCCAGATCTTCCAGCCCGGATTATCTGCTCTCCTGGATCAAAGGCCTGTTTTTTAAGTTTAGTCGCCAGGAAATCCAGCCGTTTGGCTGGCAGTTCTGCGAATATGCCGATCATCTGGAGATCGGGAGGTGAATTTTGATTATCCATAATAGAAAATGAGGAACCTGGGTCGGAATCCGGATCGTCTGATACGGTTTTCTGGAATATCCATACCTGGGTTATCTTGAGATGATTGTAACAAGAAGATTGAGATATTGCTGGATCTTAAATAAAAACTGACAAAATTGAGAAGAGAAGATTTTTTTGAAATTTTATTGACGCAATTAATATTCCGGGACTATATTGTCAGGGGGACATCTTTGATCAATCCCTGGTCCAGCTCGTTGAGTCGGCTCGGACCCAGGAGTCGGATCGTTTCTTCAACGATCTTTGCCTCATTTTGAAGTTGGCGAATATTCACTCCTAACAGTGTTTCTCCCAGGGGTTTCAGGTTTCGTTGGGCCCTATTGAACATCTTTACTGCCCCCCGGTAGTTGCCCTGTGATATCTGGAAATAGGCCAGACCGATTTGCAGGATACCCTGATAGAGATCCCGCTCGGGTGAGTGGGTCTTCATCCAGGCCAGCTCGAGCGGCTCGTGGGCTTCGTAAAACTCCCCCAGATTAAATAACTCGATCCCTTTCCTGGCTTCTGGATGCAGCGGATCAGCTTTCGAGTGTGAATTCACTGGTAAATGTCAATCCCGGTTTGAGGGTTGCCAGCACAGAGCAGTATTTTTCCTCTGAGAGCTGCATGGCCCGCTGGATCTTTTCAGCCGGAACGTCTCCCCAGATGCGATAATTAAAATGGAGTGATGTATAGGCATATGGTTGTTCCTGGCTCTGCTCAGCTGTCACATCTACTCTTAAATCCTTTAAGGGCTGTTTCCCTTTTTCAAGGATCTGCACTACATCATACGCTGAGCAGGAAGCGGCAGATAATAAGAGCAAATCTGAGGGGTTAATGCCCTGGGCAAATGGTTCTTCTTCACGCTGATAACCGATCGCGATCGAATTTCCCAGGTGATCTGAACCTAAAAACATGCGTGATCGCAACCATTCCAGTTTCACTTCTTTGGTTTCGGTTTCCATATATTTTCCTTTGAATTATTGAAAAAATCTCAAATTTATTATATCCTGTGGGATTCTTTGATGGATAAGATGTTTGTATAAAAAATCCGAATAGCTCCCGGAGCTTAGCAAGCTTCGGGAGCTTACTTGTTGGGGTATACTCATTTATAGAGTTATGGAAAAAAATAATCAGCGCAAAAAATGGCAAGAAGAGATCCTTAAACCTGCTCTGGATAAATTTCCGGAGTGGAAATCAGACTTTGCAACAGGATCCGGTATCCCTCTTCCACGCGTATCTTTTCCAGACAAATCTCTCTCATATGAAGACCGCCTGGGCCTGCCGGGTGAAAAGCCGTTTACGAGAGGGGTCTATCCCACAATGCACCGCGGACGTTTGTGGACCATGCGCCAGTATGCCGGTTTTGCCAGCGCAGAGGAATCCAACCAACGCTACCGCTACCTGCTGGAGCAGGGGCAAACTGGGCTCTCGGTGGCTTTCGATCTGCCAACTCAGATCGGGTATGATTCAGACCATTCCCTGGCAGCCGGTGAGGTAGGAAAAGTGGGTGTGCCTATTTCTTCCTTGCGGGATATGGAAACGCTCTTTAAGGACATCCCTCTCGATAAAGTATCTACGAGTATGACCATTAACGCTCCGGCGGCCATTCTGTTGGCAATGTATATCGCTGTGGCTAAAAAGAACGGTATTGATCCCAGGTCACTACGCGGTACGGTTCAGAATGACATTCTTAAGGAATATGTCGCTCGCGGTACGTATATCTTCCCACCTAAACCATCCATGCGGCTGATCACGGATTTGTTCCAGTACTGTCAGATGGAAGTACCCAAATGGAACACCATTAGCATCTCTGGCTACCATATCCGGGAAGCAGGATCCACTGCTGTCCAGGAAGTGGCATTTACTTTAGCAAACGGGATCGCATATGTAGAAGCAGCCGTTACTGCCGGCTTGGATGTGAATGATTTTGGCCGGCGATTGTCCTTTTTCTTCAATGCCCATAATGATTTCCTGGAAGAGATCGCGAAGTTCCGGTCCGCCCGGCGTTTATGGGCTTCAATCATGGAAGAGCGTTTTGGTGCCACCCATCCTGATGCATTAAAACTTCGTTTCCATACACAAACTGCCGGATCGACACTCACTGCCCAGCAGCCGCATAATAATGTGGTCCGGGTTGCCTTACAAGCTCTCGCAGCTGTTTTGGGCGGCACCCAATCTCTGCACACCAACAGCATGGATGAGGCGCTTAGCCTACCGACCCAGGAAGCGGTCCAAATCGCATTGCGCACCCAACAGATCCTGGCCGAAGAATCCGGCGTAGCCAATAGCATCGATCCTTTGGGTGGGTCCTATTTGATTGAGGAACTGACTGACGAGATAGAAAACCGCGTTCGGTCCTACCTGGAGGAGATCGATCGACAGGGCGGAGCACTGGCGGCTATTGAAAACGGTTATATCCAGGGAGAGATCCTGGATGCTGCTTACAGCCAGCTTCGGGATTTGGAAAGTGGAGAAGCCCACCAGGTAGGCGTGAATATATACCAGATGGATGAGGAGCTTTCCCTGGACCTGCTATCTGTGGACCCGGCGCTGGAATTGGCCCAGAAAGGCCGCCTTGCGAAGCTGCGTCAAGCGAGAGATAAATCGAAAGTGGATCAGCTATTAGCTCGACTGAGGATTGCTGCGGATAGTCCGGATAATTTGATGCCGCTCCTGGTTGAATGTGTAGAAGGTGACCTCACATTGGGGGAGATCACGGACGCTCTTCGGGAAGTTTGGGGAGAATATCGTCCGGTGGGTTGGTTTTGATCGACTTCAAGACTTCAGAAATATGCAGTTAATCTGATATTCAATTGGTCTAAACCGGAATCTTCTGCACTATAATTATCATATGACCGATCTTAAACGCCTCGACCATGTTGCTATCTTAGTATCTGACTTGGACCAAGCCCTGGTTTTTTGGCAGAAACACTTAGGATTATCTCTAGACCATGTTGAAACTATCTCCAGCATGGCGGTAAAGATTGCGTTTCTGCCGTTGGGAGATAGCGAAATTGAATTGGTCCAACCTACCACGGAAGATTCCGGATTGGCAAAATATCTCTCCAAAAAGGGACCAGGCTTGCATCATATTTGCATTGAAACAGCTGATATCTCCGGCAAACTGGCTGCATTGAGGGATAATGGGGTTAAATTGATCGACGAAGAACCGGTTTTGATGAATGACGGCCGCCAATTGGCATTTATCCACCCTAAAAGCACCGGCGGTGTGCTGGTGGAATTGTACGAATTACCAAATTGACATTATTTGGTTATTTCTCAACAAGGTAAAGTAGCAATTGTAGGGGCGACTCGTTGAGTCGCCCTTTTGATTAACCATTTTTGATTTCTTTAGATCCACGATCATCCTCCCATCGGTAAGGATTATTGTGAATATAGTTGCGAATATTGGTAAGCTCTTTATTGTTCCTGATAATTCTGTCAAAATAATTTCTCTGCCAAACCGATTTTCCTGATGTATTTCTCATCAGATTGATCTTCTTAGTAGTGATTGATTTAAATTGGCCGATTATAGCACCCAAGGAACCAGGAGCAGGGCCTGGATTGTTTACACATATTTTCTGGCGGGTTACCGATCCTTCGGTTATCCTTAGTACTCCATGAATATGATTGGGCATGATTACAAACTCGTCCTTGAATAATTCAATATTTGATCGAATAATTGCGATCTGAAACCATTCTAAATTGATTATCTCCCCATAATTATTTAGATTCATCATTCCCTTTTTTATATGCCCAAAGAGGAACTCCATTTCGTGTGTACAAATAGTAATGAAATAAGATCCGCGCCGGCGATAATCATAGCCTTGAAGGCGAATTGATTTCCTGCTCCATATTCCATTCTTGGAATGATTTTCTTGATTCATTCGATATCCCCCAATTTTATTGTACTTTGATAGGGCGACCGAACCGGTCGCCCCTACATCATTTCGATGCTAATTACTCAATTTGTACGCTTCCAATGCCTCTGTTAATAAATCCAGATCCTCGAGGGTGTTATAACCCTGGACTGAGGGACGGATCAACCAGCGATCTTCCCAGTGGATAACAGGAATCTCAATTTTTTTTGTATCATATAACCAGGCTTGCAGCTTTTCCGGTTTCCAATCGGAGGGCCATTCAGCGGCGCCGATCTGG
>Ga0307990_1003808_pt1 | contig 11338 bp, 4 predicted proteins | sample EllFjometagen129_FD_203168 | JGI IMG/M metagenome (GOLD analysis project Ga0307990, IMG submission 203168) | Marine microbial communities from Ellis Fjord, Antarctic Ocean - #129 | ecosystem: Environmental > Aquatic > Marine > Unclassified | place: Southern Ocean | collected 2014-10-08
CACTAAGTTCATTGGAATATTCATTAGTTCAAATTAGTATAAAATGAATTGTATCGGCAATTTTGATTCACAATCGGTATTAATATCTAACTATTTGCGGTGAATTTTTCGGGTTAAATTGGTATAAAAAGGGAAAAGCTTCTCCGGAGAATAAATTCCAAAGAAGCTTTTCGTATTTTTTATTTTCTAATCAGTTAATCTTTCACGACTTTGTAATTGATTGTTTGATTATCAAGCACGAGTGAGACAATGTACAATCCGTCCCTTAAATCGCCAATGTCTAGCAGGAGTCGGTTGTGAGTAGAGTTATCCTCTTTCACTAGTCTTCCGGTGGCGTCGTACACTCTGACAGTATAGCTTTCTTCGAGGCGGCTGATATGGATATTCAGTTCACCGCTTGTTGGGTTCGGGAAGATAGTTATTCCGCCATCCACAAAGAGTTCTGCAGAATTGGAATAAACATCTCCACAAATTCCACGAATAATGCATGTATAAGTTCCTGCATCCTCCATCGCAATTCTACTGATGGAGAGTGTGTCATTTGTTGCGCCACTGATTTGTAAGGTATCAACTAGCTCTTGTCCGTTTTTCATCCACTGGAATTCAGTGAAATCGCCTTCAACTTCAACGATAAACATGATGGTATCACCTTGTATAACTGTTCTGGTTTGAGGTTGAGACAGGAGGAAAACTGATTCATAGCGGATAATTGTCATGGTGTCTGTGCTGACACAAGCTCCATTTTCAATCGTCCACACAAAATTATTATCACCTGCAACAAGCTCGTTAACATTTGTGTATGCCTGATTTGGATTGTCAATACTTGGTAAACTATCGGGCGTTGACCATATTCCTGTTCCGATGCCAACTGTTTCAGCGATAAGTGCTGAAGAATAATCATCACAAATCTCCATATCCGCACCTGCATTTGCAATAACCAGACTGTCTCGTGTAATGGTCATGTAATCAGTATCAATACAGGCGCCATTTGTCATTGTGAAACTAAATTCATTTTCTCCCAGTGCAATATTTGTAATGATTGCAATTGATTCCGTGAGGCTATTTGTATTATTGACATCTGCGCTTCCGTTTTCTAGTGCCCATGTTCCGTTATCATCACTTGGTAAAGTAATTTCATCTTCCTGACAAAGTGAAATATCAGGACCGGCATCGGCTTCCATAAAAACATCGCTTGTAATAATAATAGTATCTGTTGAAACGCAGCTGCCATTTGTGATTGTATAAATGAATATATTTTCGCCTTCATCAAGATTGGTAACTTCTGTTTCCGCATCTGTCGGATTCGTGATTACAGCATCTCCTGATTCAACTGTCCATAGTGCCATTCCCGGTGTGGGGTCATTTCCTGTCAAGGTGATAATTGAATCGCAAACGGCATAATCATCGGCTAAATCAGCGACAACTAAAATATCACGCGTAATTGTCAGATTGCTTGTTTCAGTACACGCTCCATTGACAACTGTCCATTGTAAAACAGTTTCACCTTCTGGTAAGTTTGAAATACTTGTTAAATTGGCACTTGTATCTGCAATTATACCTCCACCGCTGATAATGCTCCACCAAGCTGTAGCAGGTGTTGCGTTGTCGGCTGAGATATCGAGGAAATTGGTATCGCAGAGTGTTTGATCAGGCATAGTAACCGCCGGAATTACGGTGTCGCCTGTTACGGTAAGTTGTGCCGTTTCTGTGCAGAATCCGTTTGTCACATTCCATTGGAAGACATTATCGCCGGTTTGGAGATTACTGACGGTTGTTGTCATTTGAGTTGAGTCAGAAAAATCTGCATTTCCACTGATGAGCTCCCAGTATCCGGTGTACATAGGGGTGAGCGGCATGTCGGCTGAGATTTCCGTTTCAGTTCCACAAATACTAAAGTCTGCTTGGGTTTCAGCGAAAATTAACGTATCACGATAAATGATTACTGTATCCGTTGTGATACAAGATCCTGATTCAACAGACCAAATCAACACATTCTCTTCAGGTGCAAGATTTGAGATTATTGTTTGCGGGTTGTGTACATTTGCAAAGCTTCCGTTTCCGCTTCCGCTGAATAATGCCCATGTTCCAATTCCCGGGGCATTTACCTGAGCATTTAATTGCATCGCGTTGGTATGGCAGATTGTTGTGTCATTTCCTGCATCAGCCACAATTAATGTATCTGAAATAATTTCAATTTCATCATAGGTTTCACATGCACCGTTGGTTACTGTCCAGTGCAGAATGTTACTGCCGGCAATCAGGTTTGAAACTGAGGTTTGATAATTTGCCGGATCAGCAATTAGGCCTCCGCCTGTATAAACTGACCACATGCCAATGCCGGGAGCCGGATTTAGTGCATTTATTGTGGTATTATCTCCACAAATTTGTTGGTCGCTTCCTGCTTGTGCAGTAATGGTTGTATCGATATCGATAATCAGTGTGTCAGTGCTGATACAAGTTCCGTTGGTTACTTCCCAAACGAGTTGGTTTTCATCAACACCAAGCCCAGAAACCGTTGTTACATTTTGTATTGGTTGGGCAAAGGTTCCGCTTCCTGAAGCAACAGACCATATTCCCGTGCCTGGCTGTGGGTTTTCTGCTGTGATAACAGCGTGATAGATGTCACAAAGGTTGAGATCGGTTCCTGCATCGGCAATAATTAGAGAGTCTCTTTGAATCATGACTCTGTTAGATGAAACACAGGCTCCATTTGTGATTATCCATTCGAATTCATTTTGTCCATAATCAAGTCCGGAAACGAGCGTGTTAGGGTTTGTGTCGTCATCAAACACCCCGTTGCCTGAAATGACTGTCCACATTCCTGAGCCAGGCGCAGGGATGTTTGCCGTTAATGTTGTTGTGTCATCTTCACAGAAGATTTGATCCATACCTGCATCGGCAATAATTAAACTGTCGCGTGTGATTGTCATGTTATCTAAATCGCTACATGCTCCATTAACAACTGCCCAAGTAAATGAGTTTGTACCGTAATTGAGTGCAGTAATTTGCGTTGTTGGATCGTTGAAATCACCGGGAGTTCCGCTGTCATTTACAATCCAAGTACCGATACCGGGGGTAGCAGGGGTTGCATTCATCGTTGCAAAATCGATATCACAAATATCAATATCTGATCCGGCATTTGCTGTGATTACCGTATCTTGAGTAATGATAACCGTATCTGTTGTTATGCATGTGCCATTTGTTACCTCCCAAACAAATTCATTATCTCCAATTCCTAATCCAATGAGCGCAGAGCCCGGGTCGGTTGGGGCTCCAAAAGCTCCGGCACCGGAAATGCGATACCAAAAACCGGTTCCGCTGGTAGGAGTTGTCGCTGCCATTACTGCGTTATTAATTTCGCAAGTCTGTTGATCGGGTCCGGCATTTGCTAGTACGAGTTGATCGATGTTGAGTAGTACCGTATCAGAATAAACCATTCCACCTTCATTTTCCACCAAGCAGAAAATTGAGTCGCCATCCATACTGAAATCTACAGGTAAGATCAGTGTATCATTGGTTGCACCTGCAATGGGGTTATAAATTCCTGAATTTCCTTGAAACCACTGATACGTGATTGTTCCACCACCTGTTGCTTCAACTATAAATTCGGCATCTGCATTTTCGCAAACTGTTTGATCTACAGGTTGTGTAAGAATGGTCGGTGGTTCTGTTGACAGGTTTTTGTCAAATTTTGAAATAAATGCATCGCGGGTTGTGTTTGGTGTTCCATTAAAACTCTCGTTGTAAGCCCCGGTTGTTGTTGGATAATCACCTGAAGCAGTATATCCTGTAAAGAAAATCTGTCCAAATTCATTAATGATAATATCTTCTGCATAATCAAAGTCTATGCCTCCGACAAAGGTGGAAGCGGGGATGTCTGTTAAATCAGTATTGATTTTTGTAATAAAAACATCAATAGCTCCATTAAATACCGTATCATAAGATCCGTATGTTGCAGGGTAATCGGGGGAATATGTGTTTCCGGAAAGGAATAGAGATCCATCGATTCCCATTTCAATATTATATGCGTATTCCCAGGAGTTTCCACCGATGAATGTTGAACTTATTAATGAACTCATATCATCAGAAAACTTTGATACAAACACATCAACAGCATTATCGAATGTTTCGCCGTATGCTCCTGTTGTTGTTGGGTAATCGTCGGAAGCGGTTTGTCCAACGATATAAATATTATCAGAGGTATCTTGAAGCAAATCCGTCGCCCAGTCATAATATCCGCCACCGATAAAAGTTGAATTTATAAGCGTTGTCAAATCGTAATCCAAACGAAGCAAAAAGGCATCTTTATTCGAATTCTGTGTCATATCATATGCTCCGAGAGTTACCGGCCAGTCAAGTGAGACTGTGTATCCTGCTAATAGAATGTCACCATTATTGTCAAATTGTAGTGCATGAGCTTCATCTGCATTGCTACCTTCAATTAGTGTTGAGGCATGTAAGGTTGTGAGGTCTGAATCCAATCTGGAGACGAACGCAGCACTGAGTGTGCCGGCTCCGTCAAATGTATCGTCATATGCTCCGACTGTGGTAGGGTAGTCAGTTGATTTTGTATGTCCTGTAATAAAAATTTCATCATTTGTGTAATCAAACAATATGCGAGTGCAAATATCATTTCCATTTCCACCAAGATAGGTTGATGCGAGTAATGAACTCAAATCGTTTGATAGTTTACTGATGAACAAATCAGATTCACCTCCACTATGGGTGTTGTCATAGGCGCCCGGAGTTGTTGGGAAGTTGGCTGATTCGACAGTTCCACCGAGATAAACTTCTCCTGTAGCTGTGTCAATTGCAAGGCTGACACCTTCTTCGTAATTTGAACCACCGATAAATGTTGACACTTCCAATGTTGTAAGGAGCGTGTCAAATCGGCTAATGAATGCGTCAAAGCTACCACCATTGTAGGTTTCATCAAACACCCCTGTTGTTGTCGGGTAGTTAGATGACCAGGTAAAACCAGCCATAAATAATTTTCCGTTATTGTCTAAGGCCAAAGAAAGTCCGTTGTCATTACTGGTTCCGCCGATGAAACTTGATGCGAGAAGTGGATCAATAAACAATTCATAATTTGGATTATACTGACCAACGGAGAATCCGTATTGAAAGTTATCGTAAAGTTTGTATTCAACGGGGATGATGTGCTTTTCACCATCAATGTATTGAAATGCGATTGGTGCAGTAAATTGAATGCTGCCGAGTGCTGTTTCTACCTGCATTTGGTTTTCATTAACTGAAAGGGATTTGACGCCCTCCATTTCTACACGAATTTGTTGGTAGTCTGCATTCGGATGGACAGTGAATATTTTTTCAATATTATCTCGCTGCATTTTCAGTTGCAAATCAATGCCTTCATAAACTGATTCCATTATCACTGACTCGTAATTTGCTTTTTCAGAATGGGTGTCGAGTCCATTTTTAAACATATGGAATTTGCCAGTCTCACCGTTTTCTCCGAGGATTTCAGCTTGGTTTGCATTGACAAGCCGTTCAATAAATGCAAGACTGTTGCTTTGTTTTCTAAAAGAATTTGGCAAGGAATACACCATTTCGTTTTGTTCATTGACAAACAAATTTCCAAACCAAGTTTTTGCATAGAAGGATACCTCGTCTGGATATTCTCCTTGGTTTTCAAAGAAATACACCGTTTCTGATTTTACAAAGTTTTTGTCAGCTTTTGGTGTGTTTGTCTCAGAATCACTTTTGGCTTCAAGTTGTAAAGAAGCTCCAACAATTAATAATGCGATCAGTTGTAATATTCGTTTCATAGACAAATAGTTTTAAACCCTAAAAATACGTTAATATCTGATTTGTTTCAATATTTTTTTGAATAAATCAGTTTATTTTTGAAAAACGCTCTCTTTTAATACAATTTTACAAAAGATATTGTTGTAAAAAGATTTTTGATTATTCGTCATAAGACTCAATTGGATCACAAGTGCATATCAGATTTCTGTCACCGTATCCGTTATCAATTTTGCCAACATATGGCCAAAATTTATTTTCACGAATCCAATCCAAAGGAAATGCTGCCAATTCACGGTTGTATTTATGCTCCCATTTATTGCCAACACATTCTGCGGCAGTATGCGGTGAATTGATAACGGGGTTGTCTTCCATTGAGAATTTTCCTTCTTTAATCAAGTCCAGTTCTTTACGGATTTGAATCATGGCATCAACGAAACGGTCGAGTTCTTCTTTACTTTCACTTTCTGTGGGTTCAACCATAAGGGTTTCATGCACAGGGAATGAAAGGGTAGGAGCATGGAACCCGAAATCCATCAGTCGTCTTGCAACATCGCCCGCACCGACATGATACTCTGCTTGGTAATGTTGTAAATTTAAAATCATTTCATGCGCACATCGTCCGGTTTCACCGGTATAAAGCACATCATACCATCCTTCAAGTTTTTTTGCAATATAATTTGCATTGAGAATAGAAACTTCAGCAGATTTTTTGAGTCCGTTTCCACCCAGCATTTTAATGAATCCGTAAGTAATCGGGAGTATGCTTGCTGAGCCATATGGTGCAGCAGCAACCGCCTGGATTGCTTTTTCTCCTCCTGTTTTCACAACTTTATGTCCGGGAAGATAATCAGTCAGATGTTTTCCGACACCGACTGCTCCAATTCCGGGTCCTCCGCCTCCATGAGGAATTGCAAAGGTTTTATGTAAATTTAAATGGCAGACATCTGCGCCGATATTTCCGGGGCTTGTGAGTCCGAGCTGTGCATTCATATTGGCACCGTCCATATAAACTAATCCACCGTTGTCATGGATAATTTTAATCATTTCGCGAATTTGGCTTTCAAATACGCCATGTGTGGATGGATAGGTAACCATAAATGCAGCGAGTTTGTCTTTATGTTCTTCTGCTTTGCTGCGTAAATCGTCGATAGAGATGTTTCCGTTATCGTCGGTTTTTGTTACCACAACGTTCATCCCTGCCATTACTGCACTTGCCGGGTTTGTACCGTGTGCTGAGCCGGGAATCAAGCAAATATTACGATGTGATTCGCCTTTGTCTTTTTGATAAGCACGAATTAGCATTAAGCCGGTATGTTCGCCGCTTGCTCCTGAATTTGGTTGCAAACTTACGGCATCAAATCCTGTAATTTCAGCCAGGTCAGCTTGTAATTCACACATTATTTCCTGATATCCTTTCCATTGGTCGGCAGGTGAGAATGGGTGAATTCCGCCAAACTCATCCCATGATAATGGTAACATGGTGGTTGCAGGATTGAGTTTCATGGTACAGGAACCGAGAGGAATCATTGATTGATTCAATGCAATGTCGCGTTTTACCAATTTATGCATATAGCGCATCATTTCAGTTTCGCTATGATAGGAATTGAAAACTTTTTGCTGCAAGAAGTTGTCTTTTCTCAGCAATGATTTCGGAATGTTTGTTTTGGCTTCAAGCCCTTTGATGGTGATATTATGTTTATTATTTGCTTTTGCAAATATTGCGATGATATCGTTAAGGTCTTTAATTCCGACGCTTTCATCCATGCTAATGCTGACAATGTCATTTTCCTGATAATTCAGGTTAATTTGTTTGTCGGCAGCAATGCTTTGGATATCAATTTGTTGAATGCCATCGGGAAGTTGGAGGCGAATGGTGTCAAAGTAATTTTCATTAAGTTGTTGATAGCCGAGTTCGGAAATTGCATTGTCCAAAGCCTGTGCTTTTGCATGAATGGATTTTGCAATGTATTTTAATCCTTCCGGACCATGATAGACGGCATAAAAACCGGCCATATTTGCCAGTAATGCTTGTGCAGTACAGATATTGGATGTTGCACGTTCGCGTTTAATGTGTTGTTCGCGGGTTTGCAATGCCATTCTTAAGGCTTTGTTTCCGTGTTTGTCAACAGATACACCAATAATGCGTCCGGGTATGTTCCGTTTGTATTTTTCGGCAGTTGCCAGATATCCTGCATGTGGACCGCCAAATCCCATCGGGACACCGAATCGTTGTGTGTTCCCAACGACAACATCTGCACCCCAGTTGGCAGGTTTTTTCAGTAATACCATTGCCATGATATCAGCGACGGCAGTTACTAGCATTCCGTTATCATGCGCTTTGGTTGCAAACGCTTCATAATCCTGAATGGTTCCGTCAGCAGCGGGATATTGCAAAATTGCGCCAAAGAACATTTCACCCATTTCAATGCTTTTGTAATCACCCAACACGATTTCAACGCCAATGGGTTCTGCACGCATTTGAATGACATCCAAGGTTTGCGGAAAAATATTTTTGTCAACAAACAATTTGTTTTTTCCTGCTTTTACATCTTTTCTTGAGCGGGTGTCGAACATCAGCGACATGGCTTCAGCTGCAGCCGTTGCTTCATCGAGCAATGAGCTGTTTGCAATTTCCATTCCGCTGAGCTCAATGAGCATGGTTTGGAAATTTAGCAGTGCCTCTAGTCGTCCCTGTGAGATTTCTGCTTGATATGGAGTGTAGGAAGTGTACCATCCCGGATTTTCGAAAACATTTCGCTTAATAACAGAGGGTAAGTTTGTTCCGTAATATCCCATGCCAATGTAGGAGCGAAAAACTTTGTTTTTTAAAGCAATCGATTTGATATGATTCAAAAATTCCTGCTCAGAGATGCCCTCTTTGGTTAAGTCTAATTCCTTTTCCAATCGTATGGATTGTGGAATTGTTTCTTTGATTAGCTGATCCATGGATTCAACTCCAATGGTTTCTAACATTGACTTGATGTCGTTTTCACGAGGGCCGAGATGTCTGTTAATAAACTGGTCAGTATTCATAGTTTAAACATTTAAAATGATAAATAATATTCAAGGTAAAATTAATATTTTCCGGCAACAAAAAAACTAATTATTGTCAGGTTTAATTTTATTGTCAATACAACAAAAAAGTGGAGCTTTTGATTATTTTTTTTGCTTTTATAACATTGATGAGATGAATTAATAGAAAGTCCCTTATCTTTGTTTTAAATCAATCTGAATTATCATGAAATATTTCAAGCTACTTGTTCTTTTGATTATCTCGTTTTTGGGTGTGTCAACAGTTTTTAGCCAGACAGAAAGTGAGATTCGTTTATTGGATGGAAGATCTGTTTTGATATTGAAATATTCAGTGGATTACGATGCCAATATGTTTTATTATCAAACACAGAAGCCATCAGGGAAGTTGGTGACGCGAAGTGTGCTTTTAGAGGATGTGTTTTCGTACACTGATAGCTTAAACCAGGAGCAAATCGTGTATGCTCCGATTGATGAAGAACAAATGTCAGTTGAAGATATGAGTGCTTATGTACAGGGTTCAAATTTTGTGAGAACCGATTATCAGCCTTATCTGGCAATGGTAGGCGGGTTTTTTGTAAGTGGGGTCGGAGTGTTTGTGTTTAATAATCCAATCGTCGGGCTGAGTGTCCCAATTGTGTATAGCGCCAGTATGATTTTGGTTAAGCCTTCGCGTGATGAGTTTATTTTGGCTCATCCGGAATATGCTGATGATGAGGCTATGTTATACGGATATCAACGGGGCGGGAAAAATAAAGCGATTAAATATGGTGTCGTTGGTTCTGCCGGTGGTGCAATTTTGGGTTTGATTGTTAAGTCGGCTTCGAATGCAAGGATTTCTTTAGCGATGGGCTATGCGAAGGAAAGCGAAGTTCTCACTCGGGATGGCTCAATATAATATTTTCGTTGCGTTCCTCCGTCACTTACAAAAATATTGTTTCACTCATTTGGTGTTTGTTTTCGCCTTTGCATCAATTAAACACCAGTTCGTGTAATGATAGCCAAAGCGGAATGGCAGATTTTCGTTGCCTTCGCGCCGTGTATGTGCTTTAAGATTGTCCTGAGTTCTGGAGCTAAATAATCGAATTGGCCCAACATATTGCCCGTGAACAGTTAAATCCCAACCTTCGTCATAATCGTCGTAAGGAATTCCTGACGGGTCTGAAATAATTTGCGCTGCATGTTCTAGCATCAAATCCCTAATTTTGCTGAAAGGTGGTTTATGGCATAAGTAAGATGCTGCTTTGAGAAATACCGTATTCCCTGAAATATAATGCTCCAAAAATGGCGCAAGATTACCCGCTTCTATGCCTTTGTCCGATAAATCCAAACTCATGTAATATAGTTCTTTAATGCTGCTGTCTGCCGGATTTCTGTAAATAAAGGCGGCTGCATTATCAAAATTTTTATGGGTTTTGTGTGCAAACATATTTCCCGTTGTATCTGCCTGTAAAATGCCGTCATCATTAATTGCTACAGGGTAAATATTAACGATTTCGTATCCATGCGATTTCAAAAACAGTAAAATTAAGGGAATTGTGCCGTCGAGCAATTCAGCGCTGAGCTCGTCTTTCATGCTATATGTTCTGAAAAAACTGCATTTTAAGTTGAAATACAAGCTTTTTTCCATCGCTTCGAGCAAAGCCAGTCTTGTTGAATCGTCCATTTTTGAAAGGTCGGGAATACTGCCTACAGCCTCTAATGCAATCATCAAAGAAAACTTCGTATCAGGGAAAAAGCTGTTTAAATAATTAAAATCCGGACCGCTAAACGGGTAAAAGATGCTGTCTTTATATTCGATGTTTTCTTGTGTCCAATCAAAAACTTTGCCCAGTTCCTCGGTTTTAAAATTGTTCCATTGTGCTGTAAATCGTTTTGAAAATTGCTTCCATCCTGCCGATTGAAACTCCAGTCTTTCGGCTGCAAGGGAATCCGTCGGTGCAATTCCTGACAAGTATGTTGCGATGACATCAAATTCCGGATACGAAAAGCTGTCATACGTCATAATTTCCGATACTTCCTGCACAATTTTTAAAGGTTTTTTATTTGTTGTGTTTTCCGATGCCGCTTGTTTGCAAGCCGAGCAGGAAATAATGCATACACACAATGCAATGCTCCATGTTAAGAAAGTTTTATGCTTTATCATTTCTATGCAATTAGTTACGCAGCGAAAATATAAAAATTATCGAAGTTTTTTGAATAAATGATATGAATTCTAAAAATCGGTTTTCTAAGTTTATTATGAATGTTTTGGGCGGCATTTCACGCTACAGCCTATAGCTGACATGCGTAAACACAGCAATTGCAATGTCGGGAAAAGAGCTCCCCTGTCGCTTTTGCCCGTCAGCAATTGCTGTGTTTACGCCTGTCAGGCTGCCGGCTTCCCCGTGGCCGCGGGTTGTGCTATTTTCATGTATTCTGATAATTAATTTTAGAAATTGTATCTTCGTAAAAAATCCTAATTATGAAAATTGGTATTTGGCTTATTGGGTTTGGCTTGTTTTTTTTATCCTGCCAAAGTCCACAAACAAATAATGAGAAG
>Ga0307990_1003811_pt1 | contig 11330 bp, 9 predicted proteins | sample EllFjometagen129_FD_203168 | JGI IMG/M metagenome (GOLD analysis project Ga0307990, IMG submission 203168) | Marine microbial communities from Ellis Fjord, Antarctic Ocean - #129 | ecosystem: Environmental > Aquatic > Marine > Unclassified | place: Southern Ocean | collected 2014-10-08
AGAGTCATCATCAGCTTGCCCTGAGTCTGTCGAAGGGTTCTCGTCGTCGCAGCCCGTCATGAAGCAAAAAAATACACAGAACCACCATAGCCGTTAGAAAAAACGGAATCACCAATTTCATCGCCGCATCCTTTTGTTTTTGATAAACACGGGGCAACGACATCACATATTTGCGAAGAGAGTATTTTTATTAAAATGAAAACGAGGCGCTTAGATAATCAGCAACCGCAGCCGCAGCCGCCGGATGATGTGTCATGTCCTCCGCTGAGGCCGCCGCCCGTTTCATCGTCGTCGTCAATAATGACCTGATCGCCATCGTCTGAATCGTCATCACTATCGGTGTCATCATCGTCCAGATCGTCATTGGCGTCATCGTCGGAGTCGTCATCGACATCATCATCAAGATCGTCGTCTGTGTCGTCGTCCACATCGTCGTCGTCGTCCACGTCGTCATCCGCGTCATCGTCGGCGTCGTCATCCACGTCGTCGTCGGTCTCCACCGTCACTTCGATATAATCCACCTTGGTTTCAGTAGGATCGCCGCCTGGAGAGGTCACCGTCAGACTGACGGTATAAAGACCCGGTGCCAGATACGTGTTCGTTGGGGAAGCTTCGGTCGAAGTGTTGCCGTCGCCGAAATTCCACTGGTAACTGTCGATTTCGCAAGTGTTGAAATCGGTCGAAAGGTCCGTGAAATCCACTTGCAGAGCTGCAAAACCCTGAACAGGCGAACCCGCGAAATCAGCAATGGTGGTCCCGCACACGACTTCAAAAGCGTTGGGGAGCGTGACATCGCCAAAGGCTGTTTCCACCACGACATCCCAGAATCCTGTTGCCGCGTCCACAAGGTTGAATGTCGCATTCGCTTCGCCCGCTCCGATCACATTCACCCCGGATGCGGCGATCGGCGTTTCGCCGAGGCGCTCCAAGCTGACCGTCATGCCGGCTACAAAATAATCTCCGCCCAGCGTGACGGAAAAGGCGCTGTCGTCGTTGGGACCTTGCGCTGGATCGATTTGGCCAAGCTGCGGGCCGGGGGCATTCACGAAGAATCCGTCAACAAGCTTGCCGGTTCCGGCTGCGTTCGTGACCTCAACGTCCCAGAAACCTGTCGGCGCGTCCGTCAGGTCCAGATCGACGACCATCAGTTCCGTGTCGAGATGAGAAACGATGGAACCGGGAATCTCGGCATCCACATCGTCGCGAAACAGGCGCATGGTGCTGCCAGCTATGAAGAAATCGCCCGTAACTTCCACGTCTTCTAAGACGCCGGTGTTCATGCCCGTGTCGGGGTTGATGCTCAATACCGTGGGAGCCGGAAGCTCGTAGGCCACGTTCATGTTTTTGCCCGTCGACTCGTAATAGGCGATGTATGGCCGGTTGGCGCCGTCCAGGGCGATGCCTGTGTAATGGCTGGAAGTGTCGATCCTTTGAATGAACCAGTATCCGGGCGTCGTGTTTGCATAACGCAGATCGCCATCGCCGATGTAGGTCACGTGGAGGTTGGCACCTGCGTCAACGGTGATGCTTGTGTAGCGGCCCCAGTCGCTGCTCCCGCATTCGACCTGTTCTTTTTGCCAGCCCTGATAAGTTTTGCTCGCCACCGACACGCAGTCTTCGCCCACCGTGTCGTAATCGAAAAAGCTGATGAACACGTTGTCGTTGCCGTCCAGGGCGATGTCATTGTGCTCGCCGGAAATGTCTCCGCTCAGAGCATCCTCGGTGTGCCAGCCGCTGCCGTCGAGCCATCCGAAGTTCAGGTTCAGGTTGTCCAGGTAAGTCCACTCGACGCGGTATGCCACCTGGGGATAATCCTGCGCGTCGAAGGTGATAGCCGTGTGTGTTCCGAGTTGTTCCCCGACGGAATTGGAAATTTCGTCGACGGTGTGGAAATTCCAGTTTCCACTGGATTTCCAGGCCAGGCGAACGCCGTTGGTGTGCCACACCCCGCCGTCGAAATTAAAAACTACGTAAGGCGTTCCAACGCTGTTGAACTCAAGATGGGTGTATCGCCCGCGATCCTTGTCGTCTTCTTCGATGGTTTCCACGCTCCAGGCGGCGCCGTCGTACCAGGCGTAGCGCGGCCTCTCGTTGTCCTGATCGTAATAGGCGATGGCCGGCAGGTCCGTGACGGGGTTGATGGCGATGCTGCTGTACTGCCCGACCTGCCCGGTATCGACGGTCGTTTCGACCCATCCGTCGAAATTGCGAACGGCGTATTTGAGCCGCGCATTGGTCGTGTCGAACCAGGCCACGTGCGCGCGATCATTGGCATCTATGGCGATGGAGGCGTAAGTTCCCTGATCTCCGAGAGCCGCGACGGTTTCGATAATCCAGTCGGCGTGCGCTAGAACAGGCGCAAGAATCAGCAAAAAGGCCGCAATAAGAGTTCTTTTCATAATCTTTACCCCCAATCGAATAAGAACCAAAATCCGTCAATGGATAGGTCCAATTTCAAATCATTTTGCCCAAAGTCCCCTGTTTTGATTCTCGACACGCTGAGCCGTCTCGTTGCGCGGCCCATAATTTCCCTTTTATTACACGGATCTTAACACGATACACCGGGGGCATTCAAGCGAGAACCTGCGTTATGACAGTGTTTTACTGTTGCATCCTCTAAGGCACTTGACGTAGCGGCCAATATCCGCAAATTTGATGGGGAAAGCACGTATTAAAAAAATTAGTCAAAATCTATCGCAAAAACGGCTTCTCTAAGAAGATTTTTTTACCGTGAGCTGGCGTAGTCACATCGCATCGGAGGAATGTCATGGCCGTAGATCAACTTCCTGAAGAATCCGTGGCGGCGCTGCACTATAACCGTCGTGCAAACGAGCCGGCTAAAGTGCAGTTGCTGACCAAGCGCGTCAACGGCGTATTGACCGATTCCTTCAAACCAGTCTCACGCGGTGAGTTCACGCACGCCTATGAAAGCGTCGCCGCCGCGCTGATCGACGCCGGACTTGGCCTTCATGAACATGCGGCAATCTTTAGCAACAACAGGCCGCGATGGCTGATGACGGCTTCGGGAATTATCTACTGCGGCGGCGTTGTCGTCACCGTTTATCCCTCGCTGACCGTGAAGGAAGCAACCTATATCATTTCTCATTCCGATACGAAAATCCTGTTTTGCGGCAATCAGGATCAGTTGGACAAGGCTCTGGCGCTAAAGGATGACTGTCCAAAGCTGGAAAAGATTGTCGTTTTCGAACCCATGGACGACGATCCCGACGGGCGCTACATCTCTTTCGAAACCTTCATAAAGCGCGGTCGGGAAGTGCGTGATGATGATACGGTATTCGAGCGCGCCAAGGTTTTGAAAAAAGATGATCCGCTGGCCCTCATTTACACATCTGGCACTACGGGCGTTCCCAAGGGCGTGATACTGACGCACGGAAACTTCCTGTCCCAACGCGCGGTCATTCCCATATACGATTTCAGGGTCGAGGATGTTTGGCTCTCTCATCTTCCTTTCTCCCATTCTTTTGGGTTTTCCGTCGATTTTTTGGGATGCATGAACGTTGGCTCCGTCATGGCGATGGCCGAAGGTCTGGACTCGGACACCATGCGTGAAGCCATGTCCGTTATCCGACCGACGATTCTCATCAGCGTTCCACGTCTCTTTGAAAAGCTCTACGTTCGCGTATTGGGAGTTCTGCAGGAGCGCCCCAAGTTTGCGCAGAAAATTTTCTGGACGGCGCATAAGGTGGGACTGGAAGTATTTCAATACCGAAACGAGGGCAAGGCGATTCCGGCCTTTTTGGCATTCAAGTACAAATTCGCCGACAGGCTGCTTACTAAGGTGAAGATCAGAGCCGGCATGGAAAATATTCGCGTGGCATATGGCGGAGGCGGTCCGCTGTCCGCCAACCTGATGGCGTTCTTCCAAGGTATTGGAATCGACATCTACCAGGGCTACGGCCTTACCGAGACCAGCCCAATTGCCACGATGACGATGCCGGGCAGCAATAAGCTGGGCACGGTTGGCACTGTGATCGACAACGTCGAGATCAAGCTGGACAAAGACGGCGAAGTTCTCATCCGCGGCGACAACGTCATGAAGGAATACTACAAGAGTCCCGAGGCGACGAAGGAGGCTTTTACCTCGGACGGCTGGTTTCGTTCCGGGGACATCGGCGCTTACGACGACCAAGGCCGCCTGATGATCACTGACCGAAAGAAGGAACTCATCATCACCAGCGCGGGCAAGAACATCGCCCCCATGCCCATTGAGACCGCTTTCAACACCGATCCCTACATTGAGCGGGTCATCCTCATCGGCGACAACCGCAACTACCTGACGGCGCTTATCAGCCCCAATTTCGAAATCCTGCGGCATTGGGCTAGAGAAAAGGATTTGCCCTTTGATGAAGACAAACAGCTTGTTGCGCTGCCCGAAGTGAAAAAGCTGATCTCTGAGCGCGTGGATATGGTTAACGCAGAACTGGCGCGTTATGAAACGATCAAGAAGTTCACGCTGATCGATCACGAATTTAGCGAAGAAAACGGCGTCCTGACGCCGTCGCAAAAAGTGAAACGCCGAGTCGCCAACAAAGTGTACAATAACGAAATTGAAAGCATGTATTCGGGCTGAGTGTGATGTGGATGTAGCACAGCCGCCCCCCGCTGTGAGAGCTGCTTTCGGTAGAAAATGGTGACGGGCATCGCTAAGCCTTGGGCGTGCCTGTCATCCCAGTTTCTACGGATCGGATGACAGGCGTCGACTGTCGGAACTCTTGCCGTGATATACCCCTTCGCGCCGCCATAATCAGGAATAGCAACATCCGTACAATCGCGCTTGAAAGCCTCTCCTGAATAAGCCTCGATGCGGGGTTTTCCTACCTGCCTTCGCCGGGGCTTCGGCGCGGCTTCGCCACTATCCACTGACCACTAACCCCTGGCTCTTACAATGCGAATCATCAGTCTTTTTGCAGGCTGCGGCGGAATGGACCTTGGTTTCGTCGGCGGCTTCAAATATCTTGGGCGACGCTACGCAAAAACCGGCGCGAAAATCGTTGCGGCGGTCGAAAGTGATCCTGAGGCCGCGTCTATTTACCGACAAAACATCGGCGAGATAATCTGCGACGACGTGCGCCATATCGAGACATGGCCCGCAGCGGACATCGTTATCGGCGGTCCGCCTTGCCAGCCTTTCAGCGCCGCGGGAAAACGGCTCGGCGCCGCGGATGCGCGCGACATGATTCCGGTCTTCGTGAATGTATTGGAAATGGTCACGCCAGAACTCTTTGTGCTGGAAAACGTCGCCGGACTCAGCGTCCGAAAAGCCTTTAGAAAATACTTCGAAAATCTTCTCGCGCAGCTCGAATCTCTTGGCTACGACATTTTTAATCGAGTGCTCAATGCTGTGGACTACGGCGTCCCGCAGCGTCGCGAGCGCCTGTTTATCATCGGAATGCGGCAGGGTGGGGCACCTCGAAATCCCTTCCCGAATGCGTTACATGGCGATCAGGCGAAGCGGTCTTGCCGTACGGTGCGCGACGCGATTGCCGACTTAAACATCCCCGTGCACACGCGCCCCTTTCGTCAATTGAAAGAAGGCCTGCGCCGCCACCCAAAATTCGGCGCATCGTCGCGCCGCCTCATCGCCGACGCGCCTTTTCCCACCGTCAAGGCGACCGACACAAAAGAAAATCGAATTATCCATCCCTGGTACGACCGCTACCTGTCAATGCCCGAACTCCTTCGCGCGCAGTCCTTCCCCGACGATTTCATCGTTCCCGCCCGCACCCCCGCCGTCGGCAACGCCGTTCCGCCGGTGCTCGCCTGGCATATCGCACGCACGCTCCGGCCCATCCTTACCGATTCTCGCCAAATATCTTGAGTCCTGTCCGAATATGCGCTAAAGGGTTGCTTCTTGGCTGACACTTGGGCAGAGCACACATTGATAGGGGGGCTTTCGTGATCAAAGCACATAATGGCAAAGAGCCGAAACTGGCTGAAGATGTTTTCATTGCGCCGGGCGCGGTCGTCATCGGCGATGTACAAATCGCCGAAGGCGCAAGCGTCTGGTACAACACCGTGATCCGCGGCGACGAGGGCTATATAAAAATCGGCGAACGGACCAACATCCAGGACCTGTGCATGCTGCACACCACTGGTGGCTTGAGCAACATGGACATCGGCGCGGATGTTACCGTGGGCCACAACGCCATCCTTCACGGATGCAATATCGGCGACCGCTGCCTTGTCGGCATGGGCGCGGTCATCATGGACAACGCCGTCATCGGCGCGGGATCGGTTGTCGCCGCCGGCGCCGTCGTGCTGGAAGGCAGCGTCGTCCCTCCAAATTCCGTGGTCGCCGGAATCCCCGCCAAGGTGAAAAAGACCGCCCCGGACGGCGAGGAACTTTTCTACTCGGCCATCAATGCCGCGCATTACCGCGAACGCGCCGCAGAGCACGCGGCGTTGCATAAGCGAGATGATTAAGAACACGTAATTAATAAACAGTTCGAAATATCAAAAATAATAATTGATTCAAGGGTGTGCGTTACAGAAGTGGGAGCTTGATCTTTGGATTTGCCCGGCTGGTCGCGACAACCCTTCGACATTACTCAGAGCGGGAAATGTCGCTCCCGCGCTTTGCCCTAAACCCTGAACCCTTAGCCCTTGACCCTTGATCCTGCCCGGACCTCGCCTCTTGCGGGCTAAAGAAAATCGTTGCAAGGTGGCAATGGGCAAAAAGGAATCGGCATTTCCGACCGAGTGGATTCTATTTTTAAGGATACGCGTCATGTCACTCGATAAACTTCTGAAAGGTCGTAAAATCATCGCCTGCTGCGGTTCCGGCGGCGTCGGCAAGACGACCATGTCGGCGACTATCGGCCTGAAAGCGGCCATGGCCGGCATGAAAGTCCTGGTGTTGACCATCGACCCGGCCCGTCGCCTAGCCAACTCCCTCGGCCTTTCCGAGATGGGCAACGAGCAGACCCGGATCAAGATCCCCGCCAAAAACGGCGGCGAGTTGTGGGGGATGATGATCGATACCAAGCGCGTCTCCGATGACCTGATCATACGCATTTCGCCGAACAAGGAAGTCAGGGACCGAATCTTAAACAACCATTTTTACATCCAGAGCTCGAACGCCATGGCCGGCAGCGAAGAATATATGGCGATGGAAAAGCTTTATGAAATCACCACGCGCGATGAATTCGATCTGGTTGTCCTGGACACGCCGCCCACGAAGCACGCCCTGGATTTTCTCGATGCTCCCCGGCGAATGGCCGAATTTATGGACGGCAGGGTCATTCAATGGTTCGTCAAGCCCTATATGATGGCCGGGAAATTCAGTTTCGGCTTTGCACAAAAAGGCGCGGGCCTCATTTTCAAAATTCTCGAACGCGTTGCCGGGTCCGAAACCATGAAGGATCTGGCGGAATTTTTTCTGGCCTTCGATGGCCTTTACGACGGTTTCAAGGACCGGGCGCAGGCCGTCCACGAGCTGATGAGCGGCGGCGAAACGGCCTTCGTGATTGTTACAACGCCGCAGCGCCCGGCTTTGGACGAGGCGATTTTCTTTCGCGATCGGCTTCGGGAATCTCAGATACCCCTGGGCGCCGTGGTGTTCAATCGTATTCAGGAGTCGGTTAACGTCGATGATGTCGAAAAAGAACTGGCATCGGCGGAGAAGATCATTGAAAAAATTCCGAAATACGCTTCGGTCATTGATACGCTTATCGATCTGTCGGCCAACACGGACAAAATCGCCCGTGCGCAGCGGGGCGTGATCGAAGGTTTTATTAAGGGCATGAAGGGCGAGTCGATGGTTTATCGCGTGCCGGCGCTGGCGTCGGATGTCCATGACATTCCCAGTCTGCTGAAAGTGGGAGAGTTTATCACCGCGTAAAAAACGGCGGCGCTTGTTTTGCAAACGGTAAAACTTGCGTATAATGACCTTTGTGGATGTATTTTTCTTGGAGACGAAAAGTGGGCTGGTATAAATCTCTGATCCTCCATCCTCTCGCCAACCGTTTCAATATTCTGTTTCTGATGGGATGGACAATAACCTGTTGGAGCACCACGAGCTCGTGGCCTTTTCTGGCCGGTCTCGCCGCCGAAGCGGCTTATTTTGGCATCCGCCTGGCGCTCGAGTTTTCCGGACGGCCTTTATGGCAGCTTCGTTTCCTGAAAAAGGATTCGCGTGAGCGCTTTTTCAATCTCATGAAAAAATATCGCCAGATCAAACGGGATTTTGCGCACGTTGACAGCTTGAAGCCCATGCTTGAAGGGCAGATCAAGCATATCGGGAAAATGACGCGCGTCTTTCTGGAATTGCTGATACTCAGAAGCCGCATTGATTCTTACGTGCGTGGCATCAGGGAAAACTACGATCAGAAAATCGCCGAGATCAAGGGAAAACTGCATGGCGCTCAGGGCGAGGTCAAGGAAATTCTCGAACAAAATCTCAAGATATATGAGCAGCGACGGGTGAAATACTTTGACGTCATGGAAAAGCGATCTGTGATTGAGGCTCGTCTCGACACCATTGAAAATACGGTGAATCTTCTGGGCGATTACGCCATGGGTATGGCGGCCCCCGGCGAAGCCGGCGATCAGATCGAACTTCTTATCAGCAATATCCAGGACGCCGAAAATTTTGTGACCGAAATCAAAAGCGTCGTTCCGCAAAGTTCATCAATGCGCGTGCGGGTCAACGCCTGACAGCGCCCGATTCGTTTATCAGACGTGATGGAGGCCACCGCGACGCATGCGGCGAATTTTGTTAGTCATCTGGAAATTTCTTACCCGTCACAACGGTTTGCACCATCTCCTTTTGCACGCCGTCAACGCCCGTTTCATCGTCAGTGCCAGCGCCGTCATTGTTGATGACGATGGACGTGTCCTTTTGTTTCATCATACTTACCGCAATGACAATTCATGGGGCATTCCCGGTGGCTGGCTCAAACGCGGCGAAAATGCCGTTTCAGCGCTTTGCCGCGAAGTCGCGGAGGAATCCGGTTTGGCCGTGGAAGTTTTAGCGCCTTTATACATTGACTCCGGCCCAAACATGGCGGCCATGGAAATCATGTATCTGGCCCGTCTGATCGGCGGTGATTTCATGCCCTCCGACGAAGTGGACGAGTGCCGGTGGTTTGATCCGACGCAAAAGTTTCCCGAGGATATGAAGGCTCAGCAGAAACACGTTATCGCCGAGGCGCGCAAAGCTATTTTGGAGGGCGGCTGGCCGCATAAGAAACCATGACGATGAACTCGCGAAATGAAGAAGAACAAGGCTCCCTGGCGCCGCCGGATCCGCCTGAGCCGACAAAGACATGGCGAGGAACTGTGGTCATCGTCCTGGTGGTGGTGGTCTTTTCGATGGCCTTTGCGCTGCTGCTCTTTCGATGGAAGCAGTTGCAAACCTTTTCCACGCCATTGCGTTATGAAGGCTATCATCGTTTCAGCGGAGTTCTCGTAGAGCCGGAGGCTGTATTCGGCTCAGAGTTGCCGAAAATCCGCGTGAGAAAAGATGACGGTCGCATTATTGTCTTGCCCGTGTTGCCTCATGTAGAGGGCGGGCCGGACCTAGCCTCGTTGCCGCCGGGAATCTGCGTGGAAGGATACGTGCGCCACCGCAAGGGTTACGTCGAAGAGGTCATGATTCGTGTGGGAAGTCTGGAATATTTTCTGGACAGCGACGGGCAGTGGACCATCAATCCGATTGACGAAAACGGCGGCTGACAGGCGGCTCGAAGTATGAAGTATAAAGTATGAGGTATGAAGTCAGGAAAAATTCGGAATTTCGAATGCGGAATGCCGAATGCGAAGCGATGAATAAGCGAAAGCACGATGTCGACAACTCTTCATCCGTACTTCCTACCTCATCCGCCCCATACCCTAACCCTGCTTGAGTACATCAGTGATTTGGAGAGCCTCGCCCTCGTCCGTGAAAGAAAATCTTTCAGACATTTTCGGCAAGAATTTATAAGTCGCCTATTCCAGGCTGTCCGTCGTTAATAACAAACAGGAAATCTCCGGCGGCCTCAAAGATCGGCCCTGTCGGCTCCCCGCCTTCCGTGTCGTCATCAACATCGTCATTCACGTCATCATCCGCGTCATCGTCCGCGTCATCGTCCGCGTCGTCATCAGTTGTGTCATCGTCGGTATCGTCATCGCCGGTATCGTCGTCTACGTCGTCATCCAAATCATCGTTTAGGTCATCATCAATATCGTCATCGACATCGTCATCGACTTCTCCGTCATATTGATAAACGAGGACGCGGTAATTTAAGAGCACGGGAACTGTCTCGACGAGAGGCACGTAGAAATGAAAACTGTGCGAGTTGGCATCCTGTTCCCATGCGATGGGCGTATATGTTTCGCGCACGGCATCTTCGTTGAGGATGATCAGCTTTACGCTAATGGCTTGCGAATTGAAGGTTTCCAGGAAAGTGCGAAGCGTGTCGATGGTGCACACGGCCTCGACTTTTGATCCGACCGGCCCGCGGTTTTTTCTATATTCCACCTTGCCGATGACGTCATTTTTCTTGAATTCAAAAAAATCGTCCTGCAAAACGAGCAGCGGCGTCGTGAGTATGCCTTCGTCCTCCTCTTCGTCCTCATTGTCCTGCGTGCACGCGAAAACAACGGTGAATAAGGCGATTAGGACACAAATTATAATATACCCGAACCTTGGCACCAGCATTCCTCCGGTATAGCTTCTTACGAAAATGTCGTATCAGAGGCTCTTTCTTCTTGTCAAGGTTAAAAGCGCCGCCGGACAGGACTCATGCTGTCATCATGATGATTTTCGTCCCTTCAAATATTCACGCCAAAAATGAGGGCGCGACAATTGATGGGCAAACTGATGGTGATGGCGGCATTCTTCCCTCCGCCTTCATTCTTCCCCATTTTTGCTTTAGGCCTCTTGGCGATTTGCCTCGGATGTGTTAATCAAAAAAGCCTCTTAAATTGCGCGGCATGTGTGCCATAAGTTTGAGAGGATTAAAAACATTAACGCGGCCATGCTTTGGGGGAAAAATTCATCCCCGTGGTTGCGTTCCGGCGGGATTGGGAAATGGCGAAAGTTTTCAGCCTGGCAAACCAGAAGGGCGGTGTCGGCAAGACGACCACGACCATCAATCTGGCCGCAGGCGCGGCTCTGTCGGGCAAGTGGGTTCTTGTCGTCGATTTTGATCCCCAGGGCAATGCTTCGAGCGGACTGGGAATAGATCGGGACAAGAGGTCGCCGGGTGTTTACGAGGCGATCATCGGCAAGGTTCCTGTCAGTGAAACGGTTCGCGAGACGCAGATTCCGCGACTGTCGGTTATGCCCTCGACTCGCGATCTGATTGGGGCTGAGATCGAACTGATTG
>Ga0307990_1003812_pt1 | contig 11328 bp, 6 predicted proteins | sample EllFjometagen129_FD_203168 | JGI IMG/M metagenome (GOLD analysis project Ga0307990, IMG submission 203168) | Marine microbial communities from Ellis Fjord, Antarctic Ocean - #129 | ecosystem: Environmental > Aquatic > Marine > Unclassified | place: Southern Ocean | collected 2014-10-08
AACCGCTCATTGATCGCCGCATCATCTGACTATATCATTTCAAAGAACAGCAACGGAATCTTTCACCAACCGAAACATCTTACTGCTTATGAGTAACTCGTGCTATATGAGTTGGTCGTACGCTTACGATTGTATTACCCTTTTTGACCAAGCGTTTCGCCGATCTCAAGGGCTTTTACCAACCGAGACATCTTATTCTTATGAGTAACTCGTACTATATGAGTTAGTCGTACGCTTACCTCTCAAGCTATACAGCTTATCACACAATCTACACCGAACTTCGGGAAGACCCTGAAAATATTCAAAAACTACAACTCCTGGCTTTACTGAAAGAAGGGCAGAGTGTTTTTAAAAACGATGTGGTGCAGTATGATTACTGTCCACTCTGCCTTCAGGAAAAAAGCAAAATTGAATTGATTAACGAATTAAATGAAAGGGTTAAAGAATTAGAAGAACTAGAAGAAGAGAAGGACAAGCTAGAAGAGCAGGGACAAAAATTAAAAGGTATTTTGCGAGTCAACGTCAATACGGTTGATGGACTACTCAGAGAAAAGCTTTTCAAAGAAGAACAGCAAGCCAAACTTCTTGAGAATGTTCAGCAAATTAAAACCTCTTTGAATTTCTTTTCTGGTGAGCTAAAAAAGGAATTGACAGTTCAAGATCAAATTCAGGAGCCGAGCAAAATACAGATTGGTAAGAAAGAGATATCTGAACTTGCCAAGCAATCGCAAGACACGGCAAAGGCACTCACGGAAAGCAAGAGCTCAAATATAAAATTTCAAATTTACACCAGGCTATTTCATGCCGTCACTGCTTACAATCAATATCAAAGCATTAAAAAACAACAAGAAATACTGACAAAACAACAAGTGACACTCCAAGTACTTTTTGCCGATTTCATTAAACGGCAAGAAGAAGCTCTAAATGTGTTTCTGAAGATGTTTTCCTCAAATATTAATGAATATTACACTTCGATGAACCCTAACGAGAAAATTGAGGATATTAAGCTAGTGCCAATCAAGGACAAAAGTGATGACTTGGTTGGAATAACAATAGAATATAGCTTCTTTGAAGAAACCAAAACGGCACCAATCGCTTATTTGAGTGAAAGCCATATTAACTGTCTTGGCCTCTCTTTCTTTTTGGCTTCTGTCAAAGCATTTAATAAGCAGAACGAGTTTTTTATCCTTGATGATGTTATTTCAAGTTTCGACAGGCCACACAGATCAAGGTTCTCAAAATTGCTAACTGATAAGTTCGGCGACTACCAAATTCTGTTACTTACACATGAGCAGGGGTTCTTTGAATTAGTGGCCAGTGATGTGAAGAGCAGGGGGTGGCTAATTCAAAACTTTAAGTGGTCAAAAGAGGACGGGGTAGAAATTGAAGAAGGCACAACCGATATTAAGGAGCGTATTCTCAAAAAATTTAAGGATAAAAACACAGATGGCCTCGGCAACGATATCAGGATTTATACTGAAAAAGTAATGAAAAAAATTGCCTACAACATAGAAGCCCAAGTGGCTTTTAAGTACAATGAAATCAATGAAAAGAGAATGGCTCCTGAATTATTGAATGCTGTTCAGGGTCGAATTTCAAAAAAAGGTAATGGATTGAAGGATAAGGCCAACATTCAAAAACTAAAGGGGATGCCAATGTTTATTGCTAATGCCACGTCTCATGATAGTGCATTCAAGGGAAGTATTGAGGACTTAGCAGTGATATGGGAAGATATTGAGAAGATCATTCATGTTTTTTACTGCAATGAATGTAGTCACTTTATTTCTATCAAATATTTTGACAATGTGGAAAGCAAAATCAGGTGTGGATGCGGCAAGTTGGCCTACGTTTGGAAGAAATAATTGGTCGAAGATTGGGTCCAAATCTTTGTTCTTGAGAATTGATTTGCTCTCTATTATTCCACATCGCAGGACAGGATTGCAAAGGGATTGGGCCTGATTCAGACATCGCTCCATTACCATTTACAAAAAATGGCAATGTTGCCAAATCTTGTAAATGCCGATTCATTTGAAAGAAGGGGCAATGAGTGGGATGTTGGCGTACATTGTAGTGGTGATGTCCATAGAAAATGAATTAAACTGTACAGCGCGCATTTCCCGCTGCTTGCGGCGGGGTTAGCGAGTGAATTAAAAGTGAAATAGTTGCCCCCATTCTGCCATTGCTTTATAAGCATTTAGCGGAAATGACATCATTGCCAAATCCGCTGACTACCGATTTGTCGAGTGGTTTCAAAGTTGTCCAAGTCGCTGAAAAGCATGGCGGGCCGGAGGCGAGGGTGTGGTCGTCAGCTTTAGGGGGACTACCTTCGTATCAACAAGACAGATCTTCGCCGGTGATTTCATCGGCAATCCTTTCCTGGACCTTTTTCCTTACCCTTTTGAGCGGAACATATTTCCTGGCATACTCATTCAATGATCCCGCCAGGCGGTCCGATGGAGAGCCCGGGACTCCCTTCAGTTTTATCTCATCGTCCTCGATCAGAAAGAGGACGCCACGGAATAATATGGGGACGCCATACTAGTTTAATCTTCGAACGTGGCAATATTTTAGAAAACTGGTATGATGTATCCTGATTTTAGGCGGGATATTCTAAAGGAGAAAGACGGCCCCATGCTTGTGCATGGACTTCAGAATATGCATTCACTTCGGATGATACTTCCGAAAAACAAAGGCGCCTGGCCGGACCCCTCTCTGCTGGCGCGACGGTATGCACAATTCCATCATTCGCAGAATGCGATGACAACCACTGATTTCTTGTGAGATCGATTGACTTTTGAAGGATCAATTAATGTGATCCCTGTGCCATTTAGCCATATTGGCAACACTGCCAAATTTACTAAATACCGATTCAGTTGAAAGAAGGAGTGCTGAGTGGGCTGTTGACATACATTGCATGGGCGATCCCATTCCCCATTGATTCATCACCATTTACAAAAATTGGCAACATTGCCAAATCTGGTAAATGCCGATTTATCGAGTGGCTTTACAATTTTGCAGGCCGCTGAAAGCATGATTGATCAGAGCCGACGGCATGGTCGTTAGCTTTGGAAGGCACAGATTAACTCTAACGATTTAAAGAACTACACTGGGGGTTAAGGACATGAGACCAGTGTGACTGGAATGACTGTTGGAATACCGGGGCATAATTCTTATTTCACTGAAACTTCTTCAAGCTCTCTTTCCAAATTACCTCGGCGAAAAGATACATTGACATGATTTCAAAGTAACGAAAAAAGTGGTATACATTTCGTTATGGAGGGCAAGACTTCCCGTCGACAACCATTTATCATTCAATGAAAGAGGAAATCACCGATGAAGGAACAATTTATACTCTGTCCGCACTGTCAGAAAGAGATACCCCTGACTGAAGCCATATCGCACCAGATCAGGGGGCAGCTTCAACGGGAATTTGAGGTGGAGATTAAGAAGAGGGAAGGGCAGTTTGAAGAAAAGGCACGGGCCCTGCTGGTACGAGAAAAGCAACTGGAAGAGAATAAAAAATCCCTCGATACGCGGGTTGCGGAACAGTTGAAAAAAGAGCGGGGAAAGATAGAAGGGGACATCAGAAGGCAGATCGCTGAAGAGGGTGAGCTGAAGACGAAGGACTTGATGGAACAGCTCCGCGAAAAGGATAAAAAATTGCAGGAATCTCGTGAGGCGGAGCTTGTCCTTCGAAAGGAACGCAGGGAACTGGAAGAGAGCAAGAAGGCCTTTGAACTGGAGATGGCGCGCAAACTGGATGAAGAACGGGAAAAAATCAGGGATGCCGCCGCGCGCACCATTGCCGATGAGCACAGGATGAAAGATCTGGAAAAGGAAAAACAGATTTCCGATTTGAGAAAACAGATTGAGGAATTAAGGAGAAAGGCGGAGCAGGGTTCCCAGCAGATGCAGGGCGAGGTTCTGGAGGTGGAACTGGAAGACATTCTGCGCGTGAATTTTCCCTCCGATTCCATCGAACCGGTGCCCAAGGGCATTCGCGGCGCCGATATTATACAGAAGGTCTACAGTGAAACAGGGCAGTATTGCGGTGCCATTATATGGGAATCGAAACGCACAAAGGCATGGAGCGACGGCTGGATACAGAAATTGAAGGATGATCAGCGGGAGATCCGGGCCGAAATCGCAGTTCTCCTCTCTGTTGTTTTGCCGAAGGATGTCAATAACTTTGCCTATTTCGAAGGAATTTGGGTGACCGATTATTCCTCCATCATCGGCCTGACCATCGCCCTGCGGACCACCCTTACGCAGGTTGCCATGACGAAACTGTCGGCCGTGGGCAAACAGGAAAAGATGGAAATCATCTACAGTTATCTCTCGGGATCGGAATTCAGGCAGAGGGTGGAGACCATCGTGGAGGCCTTCGTCTCTATGAAACAGGACCTGGACCAAGAAAAGCGGGCCATGGCACGCATGTGGACGAAACGGGAAAAGCAGATAGAGCGGGTCATTACGAATACGGCGGGCATGTACGGCGACATGCAGGGCATCATCGGCGCATCACTACCGGAGATCAAAAGCCTGGAAATGGATACCTCGTTACCTGAAGGGGAGTGAGGATAAAATCCCGCATAAGAATTAGTGAGGGATATCTTCTTCTGTAATCATCATTTAATGGGGAAGAGATTCATGCTGCTTTTTGTTGTGAGATATGTCACTAATAATCGTAATTATAGTAAGTAGATAGATTTAATCTTTTGGTGTCAATGTCAAGAAAATTGTCACATAATGGCAACTGACCAATCGGCGGAGTAGAGTCTAACGCAATCAGTAACGAAACATTCTGTTATTTGAAAAATCCGGGGACAATAAAGGAACTATCCCCGGAGTGATGGTCTATTTGTCTGTTGCGGCTTCCTTCTTTTTCTTCTTTTTTTCTTTGCCTTTTGCCGGTTCTTCCGCGACTTTCTTTTCTTTCTTTGTTTTTGGCGGGGCCGCAAGCTTTTCAGCCTTCATGGTCGCCAATTCTTCCGTTCTCTTCTTGATGGCATCAAGGGCTTTGATCTTTACGTTCGTTTGTCGTATCTGTGCAAGTATCTTTCTGACAATACCGTCTTTCGCCGCCTCTTGGGGTGCAATTCCCTTTTCGGTCAGGTCTGAACGTCGTTCTTTCAGTTTCCCTTCGGAATAGGCCATCTGGCCTAATACTGTCTCTCTTTGTTTAGATCCCATTGTACTTCTTCCTCCTTGATTTCGGTATCCCGCATTACTTTCACGACTGGCAAAATCAGACTTGCCATGCACACACTGACCGCCATTTCTTAAGAACGGGAGCAAGCTCGACCGCTATACCTATCAGGAATTCGATTCAAAAGCTACACCTATATGGAGTATTCCCGATAGAAAATCAACATTTTATGTGGTGATATGGGGTCAGAGCATATAAAAAATCTTTTGATATGTTGCTTCTCCTTCAAATTATTTTGGCGGTTCACTGTGCTGCTCTGCTTTATACGAGACAGGTGGTCCGATCACACAAGGTAAATGTTGATGAGGAGGATTGTGGTACGTGGTCAACGAGATTTAGAAGATAGTTTTTAAATCTGGAAGGGGTTTGGAGTAATGTCGAATTACTGGATAAGTTACACTGCTGACGAGTTCCCTGTGTCTTCAAGATCATGGTGACAGGGGAGCCTGTTGAACTATCCGGATTGTTTCCGCTATCATTACTGACTTGACAGGCAAGAATATATTTGGCATTGTCATGGACAAAAAGTAAACTTTATAATATATTAATGATTAACAGTACTGGTTGATAGAGTCATCTCCTTCTTTCCAATTCTCACGATCTCTATCGTTTTGGAAGGGTGATATAAAAGAATCGCGGAAAGCGCTATTTCGGAAGTCTTATAAAAATGTTGATTATGTCTTTCGCACACTGTTATAAGGGTGTGCGCTTTTCTGTCTACCAATTCTGCCCCGCAGATGTTGCAACTGAGAGAATTGACATTACCGTGCTTGTAAAAACAGATATTATATAATTGTTTCTATTAAGTACATTACATACGCTAGTTCAACCTGATCGTGAGTGATTTTTAAAAATCAACTTTGCAAAGAGGAATCGATCCGAAGAGATCGACCTTGACCCAATAGAAAGGTGGAAGCTATCGACAATGCCTGATAGCGAGATGAAGAAAAAGGGTGTCTTGGATGTCGCCCCCTTAGTTCGTAATGTGTTGTATACCTGTGGGGGCACCATGAGTGTGCTCTCGATACTGTGGGGTTTGCAGGTAAATTCCTATCTCGGGATTCCCCTCTTCAAAGAACAGTTTCTGGCCGTCATTCTGGGTCTGGTGCTGTGTGTGATTTTTTTGAACGTGCGCTTTGACAGAAAGCAGGGGGGACCCCTTCCCTGGTATGATATTTTTCTTGCTGTTCTGAGTGTCGCCATAATGTTCTACATTTGCTATGACTACCGGCGATTTCAGATTGAATTTCCCTTTAACACGAAAGAAATGATCACCATCGGTACCCTCGTTGTCATCCTTGTGATGGAGGGCTTAAGGCGGGCTATCGGTAAGGTGCTCTTCATCATTGTTGCTTTTTTCATTCTTTACGGCCTGGTGGGACATCTATTCCCATCGCCCTTTACTGGACGTTTCAGCAGACTCGATTATTTGTTTATTTACCTTGGTTTCGATGCGAATGCCGCCCTCGGGACACCCTTGACCGTCGCCGCAAGTATTGTCATTCCCTTTATTGTTTTCGGGAGATTGCTTGTAAAGACAGGGGGCGGAGAGTTTTTCCTTGATCTGGCAATGGGAATGATGGGTCGCCGCAGGGGAGGCGCCGCAAAGATAGCCATTATATCGTCGGCACTCTTTGGTTCCATATCGGGCAGTGCCGTATCGAATGTGGCAACCACGGGAGTAATGACCATACCGCTGATGGTCCGTTCCGGTTATTCCAGTCTGCAGGCTGGCGCCATTGAGACGATTGCCTCAACGGGGGGACAGTTTATGCCGCCCATCATGGGGGCGGCGGCCTTTCTCATGGCGGAATTTCTGGAGATTCCCTATGCTGACGTGGTCATAGCGGGACTGGTACCGGCCCTTCTCTATTATCTGGCCGTCTTTATTCAGGTGGATCTGGTGGCCGCGCGTGACAAGATCAAAACGTCTACAAAGGATCTACCGAAGGCAGGAGTTGTCTTCAAAGAGGGGTGGCATTTTATTGTGCCGCTACTGGTGATGATCTTTGCCCTCTTCGTACTCAATGTCGAGGCCGAGATTGCCGCTCTCTATGCGAGCGTCGTCATTATTATCGGCGGCAGCCTTCGTTCCTACAAAGGGGAACGAATGAGTATTTACGGCTTTTTTTCCTCACTCTGGGAAGCGGGCCTTATCATGGTTGATCTCATTGTTATCGTTGCCGCTGCCGGGTTCGTTATCGGGATATTGAATATTTCCAGTGGCGGTTTTGTGATGACGCTCTTCATGATTCACCTGGGAGGAGGAAATCTCTTCATATTATTGTCCATCAGTGCCATCGTCTGCATTATCCTGGGGATGGGAATGCCCACCTCGGGGGTCTATGTGCTGTTGGCTGCCCTCGTTGTTCCTGCACTGGTGGAGGTGGGCGTATTCCCGATCTCTGCCCATATGTTTATACTCTATTTCGGGATGATGTCCATGATTACTCCGCCCATCGCTCTAGCTGCCTTTGCCGCAGCCACGATAAGCGGTGCAGACCCGATGAAGACGGGATTTGAATCCATGAGACTGGGCTGGGTAGCCTATGTGGTACCCTTTTTGTTTGTTCTTTCTCCGACATTGCTTTTAAATGGCGAACCGGTCCATATCGTTTTAAATGTTTTTACAGCAGCAGCAGGTGTTTATATCGTATCGGTTGCGGTGGTGGGCTATTTTTCACGACGGCTCAACATCGTATATCGTATAGCCCTTGTTGTGACAGGTTTGATTGCCATGACGCCTGATACGGGTTTCCCTTTCGGTGGTATAATAAGTCTCGGGGGCGTCCTGATTGGTCTACTGATTTTGGGGTATGATTATTTGATGGGAGCGCGTGCAAAAAGTCCTGCCATCGAATAATAGGCCCCATGAGTTGGGAGGGTGTGATTAATACATCTCGAGAGGAATAAATTATTCTTAAAAGGAGGTAAAGAGTATGAAGAAGGCATTGAGATTTTTAGTGGTGTTGGCAGTGGTATGTACGTTAGCCGGGACCGGATATGCTGCGACCTATAGCATCGGGACAAACCCGCAGGGATCGCTCTTCTATTCCACGGGAATGGCCGTTTCCAAGGTGATGGTCGAGAAAACGGGCCAGCAGTACCGTGTCGCGCCCTACGGCGGATCGTCCACGTACATTCCGCTCATGAACAAGGGGAAACTGGCCTTCGGATGTGCTAACGGAGGAGAAACTGCATTTGCCTATCAGGGAACGGAAATTTTTGCTGGAAAACCGAACAGTAATATCCGCATGATTGCTGCCTATTACAAGAATTACGGCGGCTTCGCCGTGAGGAACAACTCCAGCTATAAGATGATGAGAGATCTGAAGGGACTTCGGATACCATCGGATTATACTGCCGGCCGAATATTCCATTATCTGACCGAGGCCATTCTGGCGGCGGAAGGTCTGACACACTCAGATTTCAAATTCTTTCCCGTCCCCGGTTTTGTGCCCGGCATCAACATGTTTATACAGGGAAAGGTTGATGCCGCCTATATTCCCATGAACACGGGAATTGGGAAAAAGGCGATGGCGACCATAAAAGGCGGTTGGCATTTTGTCGACTTTGACGGATCGGCAGCGGCGCAACTCAAGGTTGACAGGGTGCTTCCTTCGAGCCGGACGGAAGAGCTGTCCCCCGGTAAATTGCGGGAAGGCGTTACCATTGATCCCACGACCATGCTGGTGGTTGATTTCTATGTGATCGGCGGTGCCCATGTTGCCGATGATGTGGTCTATACGCTGACAAAGACCATGCATGACAACAAGGCTGACCTTGCTAAATCTTTTGGCGGTTTTAAAAATTTTAGCCCCAATGGTATGGCTCCCAAGCATCCCACTCCCTACCATTCGGGAGCCATCAAGTATTACAAGGAGATCGGGATCTGGAAGGGCATGTAATGATTGTCAGGTAAAAAGAACGTGAATTGGACAGGGTGGGGGCAGCCGTTTGATCCCACCCTGTTCTTGCATAATCAGTGGTATAACGTTGAAACTATTTCCAAAAGGAGACAATTTAAATGAGTTGCCCTACCTATATCCCCGCAGAACCTGCTTTAGTGTCCTATCATGATTGCATCAAGGCCTTTCGTGATGGTAGTGACAGTCCCCGTGCATTCATGGAGAGATGCCTGGCAATAATCGAGAGTCTGGAAAAAGGAATAAAGGCATTTACGGCGCTTAACATCGAGGGCGCACGAAAGGCTGCCGATGGGGCGACCGCCCGATATAAAGAAGGGAGGCCGCTGTCTCAGATCGATGGAATGCCCATTGGCGTCAAGGATGTCATTGATACGGCCGATATGCCGACGCAAATGGGCTCTCCTCTCTTCAACTGTTGGCGACCCCGTTTTGACTCCGCCTCTGTCAGTGCACTCAAGAAGGCCGGTGCCGTCGTTCTCGGTAAGACAGTTACCACGGAATTTGCCGCTGTTGTGCCGGGTCCAACGTGCAATCCCTTTGATAGGAGTCGAACACCGGGCGGTTCAAGCAGCGGCTCGGCGGCTGCCGTCGGAATCGGCATGCTTCCCGCAGGTTTAGGTACGCAGGTGATCGGATCAATTACCCGGCCCGCTAGCTATTGCGGTTGTTTTGGATACAAACCCACTGTGGGAGCAGTGAATCGCGGCGGTTCGCTGGATTATATGAGCCAGAGTTCTCAGGGTGTGCTGGCGGCGAGCCTGAATGATGCATGGGCGGTGATCTATGCCATTTCATCGAAAGTGGGGGGCGATTCCGGATATCCCGGACTCTATGGAGAAGAGAATCCCAAATCCGCATGCAGACCTGACCGACTGATAAGGTTGGGTACCGCCGGATGGGGCAAGGCGGAAGAGAGAACGCGACAAGTCTTCGAAGATGCACTGGATCGGTTGCAGTCGGCGGGAGTGGAAATTATAAGCCGCCGTGACAATACTGCAATCGAAGAGTATGAAAAGGCCATAGCGAAAGGCCTCGATATAAGCCGGAAGATCAATACCTGGGAATTTCACTGGCCCCTGAACACCTTTGAAGATCGACTGCCGGGACAGTTGAGTAAAATTATGGAGGAACGGCTGACTGCGGCGGGGGAAATGACCCTTGCAGATTACCGGAACTGGATTAAGGAGCGGGACAGGACCCGGAATCTGCATAAAAATTTATCGGATATTGCAGATGGATTCGTCACACTGGGCGCCACGGGAGCGGCGCCCGTGGGATTGGATTTTACGGGCGATCCCGCATTCAATCTGCCTGCCTCCTATATCGGGTGCCCGGCCTTGACGTTGCCCTGTTTATCCGTGGATGAGATGCCCCTGGGGATTCAGCTAATGGGTTTCACAGATGAAGACGAAAGACTTTTCGGGCAAGCGCGGTGGGTGGAAGAGGTCCTTCTTCGGCCTTGCCAGGCATGAGACGTCAAGATCTCTCTATAGGTGTGATTATTGAGAGTCTGCTATGGATCTTACAAAAACGGCATTGATTATCGAAGGGGGAGGGCTTCGGGGTATCTATGCCTCGGGTGCACTGCACTATTTGATGAAGAAGGAACTTCGCTTCCCCTATGTTATCGGTGTTTCCATGGGTGCCTGCAATGCAGCCAATTATGCCTCATGGCAGATAGAGAGGAATCGAATCGTCAGTATCAACTATGTCAATGATCCCCGGTATATCAGTTATGCGCGCCTGATAACGAGGGGAGAGCTCTTCGGCATGGATTTTATCTTCGACACTATTCCCAATTCCCTGGTTCTCTTCGATTACAAAACCTTCGGGGAAAACAGCCTACGATTGATAACGGGTGTTACTGACTGCCGAACGGGTGAGACCCTCTATTACGAGAAGAGAGAACTGGGGGAAGATTATCTCCATGTCCTCAAGGCATCGTGCAGTCTCCCCTTCATGGCAAAACCGGTGCATTACAAGGGGCGGATTTTGATGGACGGTGGTCTGTCCGATTCGATTCCCCTCGGGAAGAGCATCGACGATGGTAATACGAAACATGTCCTCCTCCTCACCCGTCCCAGGGGCTATCGAAAGAGGCCTTCGCCCTTTACACCCTTCATCTATATGAGATATCCCCGGCTCAAGGGGTTGTGCAGGGCATTTGCGAATCGGCATATCGGATATAAT
>Ga0307990_1003813_pt1 | contig 11327 bp, 7 predicted proteins | sample EllFjometagen129_FD_203168 | JGI IMG/M metagenome (GOLD analysis project Ga0307990, IMG submission 203168) | Marine microbial communities from Ellis Fjord, Antarctic Ocean - #129 | ecosystem: Environmental > Aquatic > Marine > Unclassified | place: Southern Ocean | collected 2014-10-08
GGTCTGAGCGTAGAAAGGAAAGATGATACAGGGGCTCCCGAATTTGTTTGCGATGGGGCAACCAATGACAATGAATTCTATGATGACGATATACTCCGAACGGTCAACGATGGTGTATTCTATATTTTCTATAATTCGACCAACGATCGTCTCTACCTAAGCATCAACGGATACGGGCGCATTGAAGATACAGGCAATGGTGATTGGGTTTTCGAAGGGCTATTGAGAGGCGATTGGAACCGCGATTCAGTGACAGTAGCATTCGGGTTTTGGAATGATGAGAACACTGCATATAACAGCGGCGATGCCTACTTTGACAACTTCCAGGTGATCCAGGGTACGATAATAACAGATTCAGAAGAAGTCCTTTACAGCCATATCGTCGCGTTCGGTGATAGTCTGTCCGACCATGGCGGATTATCATTTTATAATTCGACCATCGTTGCCAATGACGTACAGGGCGCTCCGGAATCATGGACAAACAATGGGGCAACCCCCTATGGCGGAGATGTCTGGCTGGATTACCTGACCGATCAATGGGGGGCGACATTAGATAATAATGCGATTGGCGGAGCCATGACATTAGGACATGAAAACTTGGCTGTTCAGACACTCATTGATGCCTCCCTGCTGCCGGATTTGGGGTTGATCGGACAGGTGACCACCTATCTTGCTTCTTTGCCGGATTATAATGCGGAAGAAACCTTATTTGCCATCTGGATCGGCGGCAATGACTGTCTGGAGCTTTTTAGAGGAGAATATTATACAGCAGACCCGAGTGTATTAATTGCTGATTCCATCGACCGTATTATTACACAAATGGGGTCGCTCTATGCTGACGGTGCCAGAAATTTTATGGTGATGAATCTGCCGGACTTGGCGAAAACACCCGCATTCAACACCCAGGATGCAGCGACCCAGGCCAATGTTACCGCCGTTGTAACGAATTTTAATGCATTGCTTGCATCCGCGTTGTCTGATTTTACGACTGCTCATGCGGATGCGAACGTGTATGACATTGATGCATTCACTTATCTGAATGAAATCATTGCCGGTGATGTATTTGATGATTCAGTTGCTCCCTATCTGAACGTTGATGGCGGCTGCAACTGGAATTTTACCAGTTACAACGGTACGTTTGACCTGTTTTTATTTTTTGACTGCATCCATCCCACCACACAGGCGCATGAATTGGTTGCTATGGAAGTGGCCGAAGGCTTGATTGATATTGTTTCATCAACTGGAAATATTTCCGGAGTGGTAACCACCCAACTGTTTGGGCAGAGTGTGGATGTGGTCGGCGCGACCGTTACGGTTTCCGGGACGCAAGTTTCAACTGTTACGGATGCTACCGGCAATTACACGCTTGCGGATGTTCCTCCCGGAACCCATGATCTTGAAATTATCATGGATCATTTTACGCCGGTCACTGTTTCAGGGGTCATCGTAACTGCCGGGGCCGCAACACCAGTGCCCGCAGACGACACGATCCTGTCCCTGTCTTACGGATTTTCCCAGGCGGATCTGGCTGCGGCGATTCTGGCGGAACAGCAAAAATGGGATGCCAATGGCGACGGCCAGATCGGACTTGAAGAGGCCATCCGGGCATTGCAGGTGATCTCCGGGGTGGAGTGATAAAAATTGGTCAATTAATTGGATGAATGTGTGTCAGATAGTAAGGGGGGGTTATTAATGGTAAAAGAAAATATTGATTTAAAAAGGTTTTTATTTATTTGTTTTACTCTAATGGTCACTACATTTTTATGGGCAATAATACCCCAGGAAGCGGTCGGATGAGGCAGCCCTAAGCTGACCGTGAATGTCAGCCCAGCAGGTGGAGGAGACATTAATATTATGGGAAAAGGGATTCCTTTAGAATATCCGGCAAGTTATACATGCAACACGTCTTATACATTAACGGCGGTTCCGAATTCTGTTGCACATTACAAGTTTGATCACTGGGCAGGAAGTGCCAGTGGAGACACGAATCCCATTGATGTTTCTGTTGCAGACGGTGCAAAAAGCGTGACCGCGATTTTTGTTTTAAATAAAACAAGTGTCAGCCTTGAGAGTGCAAAAAACTTGATTAACGGCAGCATGGATGTGCTGGTGATTGACGTCAGTTCCGCCACGGATTATGCATCCGACCACATGCTCTGCGCCAAAAATTATGTCTGGACCGGCGGGGAGAACAATTTTGATAATATTACGGATTTAACCCCGTATAAAGAAGATGATATTCTGATCTATGATCAAACCGGTGCCAATAGTGAAGCGGCGGCGGAATATTTCGCCGTCCAGGGGTTTGAATCGGTTTATTATATGACAGATGGCCTGGATGACTGGATTGATGAAGGTTATGAAATTTTTACAACTGCTGATGATGGTGGAAAATGTACCAGCCTGTCGCCCATGGCATATGCTGGCGAGGATCAGACGGATGATAAAAGTGTTGACGAAAATCAACCAGTCACTCTGGATGGATCTGGTTCCAGCAGTGGTGTCACATACGCATGGCTTCAGGTGGGTGGCGTCAACGATGTTACATTATCAGATCCGGCAGCTTTGAAACCGAATTTTACAGCCCCTGATTTAAATGGCAGTGGGGACACGTTGATTTTTCATCTGACAGTCATCGATGATGAAGGAAAGACAGACACTGATAGTGTGAGGGTGTATGTGAACTGGAATAATGGCGAGCCCACCGCAGATGCCGGGCCGTATCAAACGGTTGCTCACGGCGCTACAGTCATATTGGGCGGATCTGCATCAACGGACCCGGAAGATTCAATCGTTTCATATCAATGGAACATCGATAGCAGTATGGGCACATTCCCATTTTCGTTAACGGGTCAAACCCCTTCGTTTGTGGCCCCTAATGCTGATGGATGGGTTGTTTATAAATTGACGGTAACGGACAACGGCGGAGAGACGGATACTGATAAAGTAAAGATTACAATTAACGCAGATAATAGCGAAATTGACGGAGATGTTAACGGTGACAATAATGTTGATTTATCAGATGCGATTCTTGCGCTTCAGCTTATGGTTGGCATAAATCCAGCCCAGCCCATATTCAAAACCGCAGATGTGAATGGTGACGATCAAATCGGACTTGAAGAGGCCATCCGGGCATTGCAGGTGGTTTCCGGGATTGAATAACAGGTTTTTATATATAGGGTACTAACAGAGTGATTTGACAATGCAATACAATCGATTGAACTTATTTTTCATGCGGTATCTGGTATGTGTCATTTTTTTAATTTTAAATATTGTTTCTTACGGGTTGGCAGATGATTCTGTTGAGACAATATCAGACAATACGTATAACGATGCGCTATCAAAATCCGGCCCTGATGGATTTGATGATTTTGATGCGTTCGATGAATTTAGTGAGTTTGCGGATACGCACGAGATTGAAGTCTATGATCCATTAAACGGTTACAACCGGTTTATGACCCGGTTCAATGATAAGGCCTACTCCTGGTTTTTAAAACCCATAGCTCAAGGGTACAGTGCGGTTGTAAAAGAACCGGCAAGGCTGGCCCTGGGACGGCTTTTTGCCAATCTGGGATATCCGGTTCGTGTTGTGAACAACCTTTTGCAATTAAAAATCAAACAGGCAGGCATCGAAACCGCCAGATTTGGCGTGAATACAACCACCGGCCTTTTGGGATTATTTGATCCTGCCCATTCATGGCTGGAACTGGAACCCTGTCCGGAAGATTTTGGTCAAACGCTGGGCCATTATGGGGTCGGCAGTGGATTTCATATTGTGCTGCCGTTTCTGGGCCCTTCAAACCTGCGGGATATGTTTGGCGAGCTTCCGGATTATTTTTTAGACCCGGTAATTTATATCGACGAGGTGGAAATTCGTCTGGCGGTCACAGGCGTTAAGGTTATTAACTTTACATCCCTTTATATTGAACAGTATGACACCCTGAAAAAAGATGCGCTTGATCTTTACATTTTTTTACGTAATGCCTATGAAACGAAACGAATCAAGGAGATAGAGGAATAAAGTGATGAAAAAAGCTTTAATAACCGCACTATGCTTACTATGGGTGGCTGTTCCGGTTTGGGCGGATGAAATAGCAACCGTTGAAAATCTGTTAAAGGAAAAAACAGATGCGGTTTTAATTATTTTGAAAGATAAAAAGGTTGACGAAACGGTCAAAAAAAATCAGATCATGGAGATTATCAGCCCCATCATTGATTTTCAGCTCATGGCCAAGCTGACTTTAGGCAAAAACAACTGGGGAAAATTGAACAAACAACAGCAGACCGAATTTGTTGATTTGTTTGTTGAACGTCTTAAACGGTCATATTTAGACAAATCCTCTTTTTATGAGGATGAAAAACTTGTTTACAAGCCCGGTTTTCAACGCGGCAATAAAGTCTATGTCCCGGTTGATGTGATATCCAATGATAAGCCCATTGAACTGCTGTACAAATTTTACAAGTCCGGCCAGGGATGGATGGCCTATGACATTGAAATCAATGGGGTGAGCCTCATTAAAAGTTACCAGGCCCAATTCTCGGAATTATTGAAAAACGGCACAGTAGAAGACCTGCTGGTAAGTTTAAGAAAGCCGGTTGAAGAATAAATTAAAAGAATAGTTGCCATTATGCCGAAAACGGATTCACTGACTACCCGCTTTTTTGATAAAATCATTATCAGCCACCCGGCTGTGACCCTTGCCATTCTAATGGCTGCCATTTTGGTGTTGGGTTTTTTTGCCAAAGACTTTCAGATTGACGCGTCTTCAGAAACACTCATCCAGGAAAATGACGAAGACCTGCGGCTTTCACGCCAGGTATATTCCCGTTACGGTATCCAGGATTTTCTGGTTATTGCCTATACCCCCCGTGCGGATTTGTTGTCCGATGAAGTGCTCGACGATATTGCCAATTTGAAAAAAGATTTTTTAAAACTGGATCGGGTGGATTCGGTGATCACGCTGCTAGATGTCCCGATCCTTGAAAGCCCGCCGGTATCCATCCAGGAACTGGCCGGGGAAATTCCCACCCTGAAGTCCCCTGGAATTGATCGGTCCCTTGCCCGGGTGGAACTGGCAAACAGCCCGGTGTACCGGAATCTTCTGGTGAGTCCGGATCTGAAAACCACGGGCATTCAGATTAACTTTAAAAACGATATCCTGTTTATGGATTTAATCCGGCGCAATGATACGTTGCGTGACAAGCTTTCTGAACAAGGGCTGACGGAAGAAGAATCCGCCGAGTATGAACGGGTAAAGGTTCAGTTGGATCAACACCGGGATCTTTCGGACAGTCTGCGCCATGACGATATCCAGTCCGTCCGGAACATCATGGACGATTACCGTGGGCGAGCGGATCTGTTTCTGGGCGGCATCAGCATGATCGCCGATGACATGGTCCGGTTTGTAAAAAATGATTTAAAACTCTTCGGCATCGGCGTCTTTTGCTTTCTATTGATCACCCTCGGGGTTATATTTAAAAAAATGCAGTGGATCATTTTACCGATGTTTTGCTGCGTGTTTGCCGCAATTGCCATGATCGGTCTGCTGGGGCTTTTTGGATGGGAAGTAACCGTCATTTCGTCAAACTTTATTTCACTGCAGCTGATTATCACCATGGCCGTCACCATTCATTTGATTGTCAGATATCGTGAACTATCAGCAATATATCCTGATTTTTCACAACAGGAACTGGTGCTTGAAACAGTACGACTCAAGCTGACGCCCTGCATCTATGCGGCTTTAACAACCATTGCCGGATTTGGATCGTTGCTGGCATGTGACATTTACCCGGTCATTACATTCGGCTGGATGATGGTCGCCGGGATTATTGTTTCCCTGATAATTACGTTTATATTTTTCCCCTCGGCAATGATGCTGTTTTCAAAAGCGGCGCCGCCGGATCTGAAGGCGTCAAGATATTCTTTGATGCATCTTCTGGCAAAATTTACCGAAGAGCATGGCCGCGTAATTCTTGTTGTCAGTGCTGTCGCATTTATTTTAAGTGCGGTGGGTATTTCACGGTTGGTGGTGGAAAATTCATTTATTAATTATTTTAAGAAAAACACCGAAATTTACCAGGGAATGAAAGTGATTGATCAGCAGCTTGGCGGAACCACTCCGCTGGATGTGTTGATCGATTTGGAAGATATAGATACCATAGATACCGGGAACACAGCGCCAATCGAATCTGCAGACATGGGCGAATCTGATGAAGTTTCGGATTTCGACGCGTTTGATGAATTCGCCGAATTTGATGAGCCGGATGTGGCGGACAACGCTGCAAAATACTGGTTTACGCCGTATAAAATGAATAAAGTGCTTAAAGTACATAATTATTTGGAAAGCCTTGCTGGTGTCGGCAAAGTACTTTCTCTGGGCACCATGATGAAGATGGCGGATCGCCTGAATAAGGGGAAGTCCCTTGACAGCTTTGACCTTTCTATTGTTTACAATGAAATCCCGGAAACATTTAAAAAGCTTCTTGTGGAACCCTATGCATCCGTAGAAAATAACCAGGTTCGGTTTTTTGTCCGGGTAAAAGATTCGGAAAAAGATTTAAGAAGAAACGAACTTTTGAAAAAAATTGATTATGACCTGACCCATCAGCTGGGATATCAGTCGGAAAACGTCCATCTGACCGGGATGCTGGTATTATACAACAATATGCTGCAAAGTCTGTTCAAGTCTCAGATAATGACTCTGGGCATTGTAGTTTTGGCCCTGGCCGTGATGTTTTCTGTTTTGTTCCGGTCCCTTCGCATAGCGTTTATTGCAATACTCCCGAATTTTTTGGCAACCAGTGTCGTTCTTGGTATGATGGGGTGGCTGAATATACCTCTGGACATGATGACCATCACCATCGCGGCCATCAGTGTCGGTATTGCAGTGGATGATACCATTCATTATATTCATCGATTCGAAAAAGAGATCCGGGTCGATGGGGATTATATAAAAGCCATGCATCGATGTCACAGCAGTATCGGACATGCCATGTATTATACGTCGCTGACAATTATTATCGGGTTTTCAATCCTTATTTTATCTAATTTTATTCCCAGTATTATTTTTGGCCTGATGACGAGCCTGGCGATGCTCATTGCACTTATTTCAGCCCTGACACTCCTCCCGCAACTGATTATTATTGTGAAACCTTTTGGAAAAACAGTTTGATAGAAACAATGTGTTTCAAATTTCGATAAAGTCTTTAAAGGCGGAAGCTTATGAAATCCAATCCTGATGATCGGAATCGACAGGTTTTTAATGTGGATGCCTGCACGCGGTGCGGGGAATGTTTTCATCAATGCCCGGAACTTTTATTGCCGCTGGATATCGCCCAACAGGAAATAGAGGCGTTGATTTCCGGCGGGAAAAGTCGGTATGTATTGTCCCTTTGCACTACCTGCCGTTCCTGTAATCATTTTTGTCCCCATGATTGCAAACCTTACCAGTTAATCCTTGAACGCTGGAATGATTTGTATCTTAACCGAGGCGCGCCGTATATTTATCGGTTTGTCTGCCCCACAATGGATAGAAATATCTGGCAGCTTCTGAATCTGTTTTTGCCCGGGCGGGAGCAAAAATGGATCAATGCATGGCGTTCCCGAAAACCGGCAGGGGACGTTCTTTTGATTGGAAATTATGTTCATTTGCTGCCGTTTGTCGTGGGGGGCAGCCGCCTGCTGGATTATTTCACGCCGATTGATTTGCTGGATCACTGGGAATGCGGGGCATATCTCTACCAGGGCGGATATCTTGATGTGGTTAAGAAAATTGCCGAAAAATGCCGGGATGAATTTAAGGCATGGGATGTAAAAACGATCGTTCCCCTCCTGGATGCCGTTCACTGGATGATTACGGATGTGCATCCCAATGAAATGGGCATCAAGCATGATGTGAATGTCATTAATTTTCATCAGTGGCTTTTAAATAAGATCGATTCCAAAGAAATTCCACTGACGCAGAAACTGAACATGCGTGTCACGGTACACGATAATTGTTATTCAAAGGCTGGCGGCGGGCAATATTGGGACCCGCCAAGGGAAATTTTAAAGCGCACGGGGTGTGAAATCATCGAAATGGCCCATATCCGGGAAAAGGCCCGGTGCTGCGGTTTTGGCGCGGGCGCTTCCTGGGACCGGCCGATTCATATTCTGTTTGATATCATGGATGTGGCGGGTAAAAAAATTATAGAAGCCGAAGCCACGGGCGCGGATGCACTGGTCAGTTATTGCGGAGGATGTCTTTATCTGTTGTGGACAGCCCGGGAGCTGTTTGGCAGTAAGATTGATATTTTTCACATTGTTGAAATTCAGCGCATGGCCATGGGCGAACAGCTTGACTATCCAAAAGACCATATCCGACGGGCATGGGACCTGATCGCAATTATTACATATCTGATGATATTAAGTCTTTTTGGTCGCAATTTTATGATAAAAGAAATCTCTTTGGACAAAAGCCTCATGGAAAACCGGGATTTTTTTTCCGTGCGGCTGATTCGCAGGCTTTTGGATGTCCCGTTGATTCAGCTTGTCTACAAGAAAATATTTAAGATTATGGTGAAATTGTTAAAAACAAAAAAAAGAATTGTTCGTTGCGCAGGTTGAATGTTAATAAGAGTCAAAAGTAGACCTGACCCCTTATGAGTAAATAAAGGCTTGGAATGGAATTTGACCGAATCATTTATAATGGAACGGTAATTACTGTTAATTCTGATTTTGAAATCATTAAAGACGGGGTGGTGGGCTTCAAAGATGGTGTCATTCATCTTGTAGAATCCCGGAAAAAGGATATCACACTTTATGACGCCGGAGAGATAATTGACGCTCAGGGCGGCATCGTGATGCCCGGCCTGATTAATGCCCATGTGCATTTGCCCATGTCAATATTTAGGGGACTTGCCGATGATCTGCCCCTTGCCCAATGGCTCAATGAGTATATTTTCCCGGCAGAGCAGAAATATATTTCACGCCAAACAGTCAGAATCGGTACTTTGTTGTCCTGCGCGGAAATGATAATGAGCGGCACCACCACCTGCTGTGACGGATATTTTTATGAAGATGCCGTTGCCGCAGCAGTTCTTGAAACGGGCTTGCGGGCAGTTCTGGCCCAGGGCGTGATTGATTTCCCCGCCCCTGGTGTGCCGGACCCTTTAAAAAATGTGGAAGCCGCAACAGTATTTGTCAAACAATGGAAGAACCGGTCTTCGCTGATAACACCGTCCATATTCTGCCATTCTCCGTATACCTGTTCGACAGACACCTTGAAAAAAGCCAAACAGGCGGCCGATTTACTGGGTGTATTGTTTCAGATTCATGTAGCGGAAACAAAGCAGGAGGTGGAACAGATTCAGGAGATGCACGGGATATCACCGGTAAAATACCTTGATTCTCTGGGTGTCATCAATGGAAATACGTTGATATCCCATGCGGTTTGGCTTGATGAGGAAGACATGGATGTCCTTGCCGGTCGAAATGCGCGAATTGCTCACTGTCCGGAAAGTAACATGAAGCTGGCTTCCGGCGTTGCGCCGATTCCGGACATGATTGAAACGGGTATATGTGTCGGTCTTGGAACCGACGGATGTGCGAGCAATAACAATCTGGACCTTTTTGTGGAAATGGATTCGGCGGCCAAACTGCATAAAGTGGTTAAAGGTGACCCCACAGTCATGGACGCGAAAACCGTTATCAAAATGGCCACTATCAAAGGGGCAAAAGCCATCGGGTTAGGCGATATAATCGGTTCCCTGGAACCCGGAAAACAGGCGGATATTATCATCATTGATACCCAAAAACCGCACCTGACACCCATGTATCACCCGGAATCTCATGTGGTGTATGCGGTAAATGGAGCGGATGTATCGGATGTGTTTGTGTCTGGAAAACCTCTGGTACGGAATTACTTACCGATTAATCTGGATGTAAATGAAATAATGCGGCAGGCCGGGTCAGTGGGTTTGGCGATTAAACAAATGACGGCTTCGTAAAAAGCAATGGGATGCCGCTGCGCATCGCTTTATCAAAAAAATATTTCTATTGTAGGCCGGGTTTCTTACCCGGCGATTAACTCGTCATTTTTATTTGTCGGGAAAGAATCCCGACCTACAATTTTTTTCTCCGATCATTATGAAGTTATTTGGAAATCTAAGTAAGAAAAGCCGGGGGAATATGGATCTTAAAGAACTGATAGCAGCAGCCAAAGGAGAACAGCCGGTTGACTGTCTGTTTATGAATGCCCGGATCATTAATATATTTTCCAATGAAATTATATCCGGGCATATCGCCGTTTTCCGTGGCCATATCGTCGGCATCGGTGATTATCCGGCTCAAGAAACCGTTGATTTGAAAAATCGGTATGTCTCCCCCGGATTTATTGACGCCCATGTGCATATTGAAAGTGCCATGGTATCGGTGGCGGAATTTGCCAAAGCAATTTTGTGCAAAGGAACAACCACCGTGATTGCTGATCCCCATGAAATTGCCAACGTTTTGGGGACTGCGGGGATTGACTATATGCTGCGGGCCAGTGAAAATCTGCCGGTGAATGTCTTTTTTACGCTTCCCTCGTGCGTGCCGGCAACCAACATGGAAACCGCAGGGGCTGATCTGGGACCGGATGCATTAAAGCCGTTTTTAAACCATGAACGGATTGTGGGTTTAGGGGAAATGATGAATTTTCCCGGAGTTATTTTCAGAGATGATAGCGTCATTCGCAAAATTAAAGACACCCTTGCCCATAAAAAACCGGTGGACGGCCACTCGCCAGGACTGACCGGAAAAGACTTGAGCGCCTATGTGGCCGCTGGAATTTCGAGTGACCATGAATGTACAACAGTGGATGAAGCGTTGGAGAAATTACGGCTCGGTATGCATATCATGATCCGGGAGGGGACCGGTGCCAAAAACTTGAAAGACCTTTTGCCGGTCATCAATGAAAAAACCGCCGACCGGATCATGTGGTGCACGGACGACCGTCATCCCCAGGATATATGTGAACAGGGTCATATTGATTTTATCATCCAGACTGCGATTCATAACGGCATTGATCCGATTACGGCTATTCGTATCGGCACAATCAATCCGGCCCGATATTTCGGGTTGAATCAAGTAGGCGCCATTGCACCGGGTAAAAGGGCGGACATGGTGGTCTTCTCAGATTTGAAAAACATCACTGCGGAGGAAGTCTATGTCAGCGGCCGGCTGGTTGCCGCAGAAGGGGAATTAATTCAGGAAGATTTTTCGACGGGTTCCGTATCGTGCCCATCCGCCATGAATGTCAAAGCCGGCACCTTTGATTTTAAGATTCCGGCAAAAAAAGAAAAAATTC
>Ga0307990_1003814_pt1 | contig 11324 bp, 6 predicted proteins | sample EllFjometagen129_FD_203168 | JGI IMG/M metagenome (GOLD analysis project Ga0307990, IMG submission 203168) | Marine microbial communities from Ellis Fjord, Antarctic Ocean - #129 | ecosystem: Environmental > Aquatic > Marine > Unclassified | place: Southern Ocean | collected 2014-10-08
CGGGAGCTTTTTTTGCTACGGTTTTTTTCTTAGCGGGGGCTTTTTTAGCAACTGCTTTTTTGGCGGGAGCTTTTTTCGCTACGGTTTTTTTCTTAGCGGGGGCTTTTTTAGCAACTGCTTTTTTTGCCGGTGCTTTTTTCGCTACGGTTTTTTTCTTAGCGGGGGCTTTTTTAGCAACTGCTTTTTTTGCCGGTGCTTTTTTCGCTACTGCTTTTTTCTTAGCGGGGGCTTTTTTAGCAACTGCTTTTTTGGCCGGTGCTTTTTTCGCTACTGCTTTTTTCTTAGCGGGGGCTTTTTTGGCTACGGCCTTTTTCTTGGCGGGAGCTTTTTTCGCTGCTGCTTTTTTCTTAGCGGGGGCTTTTTTCACTACGGCCTTTTTCTTGGCTGGGGCTTTCTTTACGGCTTTCTTTTTAGCCGGTGCTTTTTTTGCTACTACTTTTTTTGCGACTTTCTTTTTTGCCGCTTTCTTCTTAGCTACCATTTTCCGTCTCCTTTTTGAGCTGGGTTAACCTTAACTAATTAATAACGTTGTATACGTTTTGGCTGAAGCAACCATATAACCATTAAACCTTTTTCTTGCAACAACCTTTCACTTAAAGCGCGGGGTTTTTTAGAGACGTTTTTTGTGTTCTGCGTGAACGATGTTCATCAGGTTTTCCAGTGCGGTCTCTAACTGGTCGTTAATGACGAGGTGCTTATACGCATCGCGTTGTTTCATTTCTGCTTCCGCATTGTGCATTCGTTTTTCGATGACGTCGTCGGTGTCGGTGGCGCGTCCGCACAAGCGGCGGCGCAGTTCATCCATCGATGGCGGCGCGATGAAAATATCAACGAAACTTTTGTGCAATGGATCGTCTTCCGGCAGCGCGGCGCAGGCTGAGCGGATTTGGGAGGCCCCTTGGACATCGATGTCCATGATGAGATCTCTTCCTTCTCTAAGTGCTTTGCACACAGTATCTTTCAGCGTTCCGTAAAAGTTTCCGTGTACTTCTGCATATTCGAGAAACTCGCTGTTTTCGACCCGCGCAGCGAAATCTTTTTTTGAAAGGAAGTGGTAATGCTCGCCGTTTTTTTCTTCACCGCGCGGCGCGCGTGTGGTGCATGAAACCGAGTAGGTCATGCCGGAAATTTTTTCAACCAGTTGGTTGCAAAGGGTTGACTTTCCTGCGCCGGACGGCGCGGAAACGACGAGAAGAAGCGCATTGTTTTTTTTGGTTTGCATGAGTGAAATCTTTCACACGAATCGGGAGAAGGCAACTGCGTTGCGGCGTAGATTTTTCCAACCCTTGGAATTAAAAAAAAGTGCACAAAAATATTTTCCAACCTCTGAAATTTGACCGGCTGTTTTTTTCAGAGATTGGAACCCGTTGCCGGGGAGCGCATATTTTTTACCGATGCGCTTCTTCGAATCACTCGTTCCTCTCGTTATTTTTCGTCGAGGACTTCGCGGATTTTGCGCAGCAGCGTTTTGGCTTGATACGGTTTGTTGAGCAGATGCAGTCCGCGATTCTGGATAAAGTTGGTATGGACGGCATTTTCGCTATAACCGCTGGCGAACAGGTGCGGAATCTCGGGGCGCAGTTCAAGAATTCGTTTGAGCGCTTGTTTGCCGCCGAGACGTGGCATGATCACATCGAACATGACGAGATCAATTTCGTCGGCATGTTGTTTGAACATCTCAATGGCTTTCCTGCCATCCTTTGCGGTGAGAACGGTATAGCCCGCTTCGGTGAGAAGGTGTTCCGCCAGCGTCAGGACGGTTTCATCGTCTTCAGCAACCAGAATGGTTTCGTTTCCGCCAACGAGCGGGCCGGGAACTTTGCGGGACACTTCGGTGGCTTTGCGTTCCACTGTCGGCAGATAAACTTTAAAAATGGTTCCTTTGTCCACTTCGCTGTACGCCGTGATATGTCCATGATGCTGTTTAATGATTCCGAACACCATGGAGAGTCCGAGGCCGGTTCCTTTGCCCATCTCTTTGGTGGTGAAAAATGGCTCAAAGATTCGATCCAGTGTTTGGCGGGGCATACCGCAGCCGGTGTCGGTTACGCTGAGCAGAACATAGCGGCCGGGGGTTGCCCAGGTGTGTATTCGCGCATACTCGCCGTCGATCAGAACGTTTTCTGTTTCGATGATTAGCTTGCCGCCGTCGGGCATGGCATGGCGCGCGTTCACGCAGAGGTTCATCAAAACCTGTTCAATCATTCCGCAGTCGGCATGAATGGTTCCTAACGCGCGCCCTTTGATGACGTCGAGGTCGATGTTTTCCGCGAGGAGTCCGCGGACCATCTTCTGCATGGGGTCGAGCACTTTGTTTATGTCCAGATCCACCGGCTGGATAATCTGTCGTCGACTGAAGGCCAGCAGTTGACTGATCAGTCCTTTTCCGCGATGAGCGGCTTTGCTGATTTCCAAGATTGACGGGGTGAGTTTATCTTCCGGGGCCAGGTTCATCTCCGCCAGTTCGGCATAGCCGCTGATGATCTGCAGCAGGTTGTTGAAGTCGTGAGCGACTCCCCCTGCCATCTGCCCAACCGCCTCCATTTTCTGTGCCTGCCGGAACTGTTTTTCTAATGACTTGCGATCGGTGATGTCCCGTGCAAACCCAAGGATGTTGTCCGGCGAAAGCGCTACGGCACTCACCTCCCAGATTTTCGGGGTTTTATCTTTTGTCAAAAAGTTGATTTCGGAGAAGGCCTTCCCGGTTTGGATTACCGTATTAAAATGCTGGAGTCCCTTTTCCTGATCTTCCGGAGCAATCAGATCCGTCAGATTCATTTGAAGCAGTTCTTCACGGGAGTATCCCGTGATGGTTTCGGCCGCAACATTCACTTCCACATAATCGCCGTTTCTGTTCGTGACAAAAATTCCATTCGGCGCGTTCATGATATAATTTCTAAATTTTTCTTCACTTTCCTGCAGGCTCACATTCATTGCGTTTCGTTTGGTGATTGCATCCCGCAGGCCATTGATCATGAAATTAAATGATTCCGCCAAGGTGTGGAGTTCGTCACGACTTCGGGAAGAAACATCCATTTGCACGGTGTCTAGATTGTCGAGCGTGACGCTACGGGCGGCGGCGGCAAGCGCGGAGAGGGGGTTTTTGAGAATGTGAGTTGAAAACCATATAAAGATGAGCCACAAGATGACCATCTGCAACGTGGTCGTAAGTCCAAGCAGCAGATAGCCGAGTTTAACCCGGCGCCAGATCACAGAGGTGTTGGAGTAGATTGTCGCGCTGCCTAGATATTTGGTTTCGCCGGCAAGGGGATAGGTGATCGGGAAGCTGGATTTAAACATCTGGAGTCGATAGAGCTCGTTAGGATGAACTTTTGTTTCCTTTGGAGTGCATCCCGCTAACCTGACGTGCAGACCGACGTTCCCGGCCGCATTCTCTGAGACTACCGTTCCGGCGGTTGCGAGCGTGTTCCCGTCGAGATTCTGAATGGTTACGCCGACTAGAGACGGTAGTTTAATCATTCCAGACAGGGTGGAAATCAGTGCGTCTTCGTCCAGGTTCCAGATCTGTCCCGCCAGAACCGGCTCAAATGTGCTTTGGATATTAAGGAAATCTGTGTTGATATTTTTTTTCTGATACTGATATTCAAAAAACATCTGTCCGGTGGTCATGCAGACCACCACCGCAATATAAAGGCTGTACACCGCCCGTAGCAAACGGGTTGCGACGGAGCTTCCGGTTCGGCGTGGGGCGTCGGTCATGGGTTCTTCCTCTTTAGGTTAACTCCCTGCATGGCCTCTTTCCAAAGAAGTTTCAGGCCGTTGCGATCGCGTTGTGAGTAGACAGGCTGAAGGATCCGGTTTCGGGAAAAGAAGTTGGGAGTCCCGAGATGAATCCGGTTTTTTTCTTCTTTGGTGAGAAAGGGATCACTATTGGTAATGATCGGTGTGAGCGACATCTTCCGCATAATATGTTCAATCTGATAATCTATGGAGAGCACCCCGTTAATGTACTCCTCTGCCACTTTTTTAAGAAACGGGTTGTCTCGCAGCGCCCAAGTGACGGCATAGTTATCGATGAAACAGGGCATTCCTTCTGTGGGTTCCGCCATTTTCCATGCTTCCCCCCGGTTACGCAACGGGCCCAGAGAATCGCCCCAGGATGTTGCGAGAGGTCTCCCGGTCAGATCTTCCGGCTTGTCCACGCCGACCCAAAACGAGTGGGCGTTGACGGCCAGTTGCCGCAGCTTTTCTTTAAACTCCGGATTGTTCAGCGCAGTGTAACTGCTGATGTCTTCTTTCGGATACCCCAGTGCCAGCGCGGTAATATTCACATTGTAGATATATTCGTTGGCCCCGAGAACATACTGCCCTTTAAAGCGGGGGTCCCAGAGGATATTCCAGCTTTGCGGCTCGCGCTCCAGTTGTGACGAGTTATACGCCAGACCGTAGGGCCCCTGACTGACTGGAACCGCGTAAACCTGTCCTTCGCTGAGCAAATATTCTGCGGTTTGCAACGCCGGGATCACGTGTTTGAAATTCGGAATGTTATGGAGGTTCAGTGGTAGCAGGAGCCGATTTTGAATGTAATTAAACCGTTCATCATTGTAATGATGATGGGTCATCATGACCAGATCGACGCTTTGATCTCGTACGGAATTATAAAAATCATCCGACCCCTTAACATATCGGACGTTCAGCTTCACTTTCCGGCCATATCGCTGTTCGATCTGCGCCTCAAATTTTTTAATGTGCTGTTCTGGGGCGTGTCCTTCCCAGATCAGTAATCGAAGCACTTCCGGTTTTTCAGAAGCAGGTGCGGAAAGATCTTCCGCCGGACACCCGCACGCAAATAAAACCAAGGCGGCAAGAATCGTACAAAACCGCCAGCGGTTCCATTTTAAACCGGGGCGGGGGTCTACGTTCCGCAGCAAACGGGTTGCAACTGAGCCGCTGGTTCGGCGTTGTGGTAAGTCCGTCATCGTCCCTTCCTCTCTGGATCAATTCCTCGCATGGCCTCTTCCCACAATAGGTTCAGCCCGTTGCGGTTGTGTTCAGAATAAGTTTGTTGAGGAATGCTCGTTGATTGGCGTTTAAGCTGCTCTTTCTCCTGCGGGGTTATTCGGTCCTGTATGTTGGTAACCACAGGAGATGCTCTCACCTCTCGCAGGAGATGACCAACCTGAAATTCTGTCGACAACGACCAATTAATCCACTCCTCGGCAATCTGTTTCATAAACGGTCGATCCGCCAACGCCCAAGTCAACACGTATTCATCAATCCACTTTGGTGACCCCTCCTCCGGGGTTGCCACTTCCCAGTGCTCTCCCTGCCGCTGTAACCCGGAAAAAGAATCCCCCCAGACCATCGCTAAACTGGCGTTCAAAAGATCCTCAGGTCGATCCGCTCCGCTCCAGAATCCCCGTGCATTTACGGCCAACTGTCGCAGTTTTTTTTTAAATTCTGGATTATTCAGGCGGTCATAACTGTCGATCCATTCATGCGGATACCCCAGCGCCAGAGCCGTAATATTAATATTGTAAGTAGACTCATATGCTCCTAAGACATAGGTGTTCGCAAAAGCCGGATCCCAGAAGATACGCCAGCTGGTCGGTTCGGACTCAACCAAACCTGTATTATACGCTAATCCGTAAGATCCCGTTGCCAGCGGAACGCCATAAATCACACCGTCAGAAGTGTGAGACTCCGCCTGCATAAGTTCCGGCAGCACCAGCGTATGGTTGGGGATATTTTCAAGATTGGGCGGAAGGATGAGACCCTTTGTGATGTAATCACTGCGTTCATCCTTAAACATGTGATGGCTGATCGTAATTAAATCGACCTGTTTTGCGCGAACGGGGTCAAAGAAATCATCACTTTCTACTTCTGAAATCTGCAACCGAATCTGTCGGCCATACTTCGCCTCCATCTGGGCCTCAAACATCTCCACGGCATGCGCCGGCGTATATCCGTCCCAAACTAGTAACCGCAATACATTGGGTTTCGCGTCTGCCCTCGACTGCTGCGCCGGACACCCGCACGCAAATAAAACCAAGGCGGCAAGAATCGTACAAAACCGCCAGCGGTTCCATTTTAAATTGGAGTTTTTTCTTAAAGCCATTCCTTCTATTCCTCGCCGCGGGGCGGGTTCTGTTCTTCATCGAGAACTTCGCGGATTTTGCGCAGCAGTGTTTCGGTTTGATACGGTTTACTGAGCAGGTGCAGCCCGCGATTTTGGATAAAGTTGGTGTGCACGGCGTTTTCGCTGTAGCCGCTGGCGAACAGGTGCGGAATCCCGGGGCGCAGTTCGAGAATCCGTTCGAGTGCCTGCTTGCCGCCGAGACGCGGCATGACCACATCGAACATAACCATATCAATTTTGTTGGCATGTTGTTCGAAAATTTCAATAGCTTCTTTGCCATCCATCGCGGTGAGAACGGTGTAGCCCGCCCCGGTGAGAAGGTGTTTTGCCAGCGCCAGAACAATTTCATCGTCTTCTGCAATCAGAATGGTTTCGTTGCCGCCAACAACCGGGCCGGGAACCTTGCGGGAGACTTCGGTGGCTTTTCGCTCAACCGTCGGCAGATAAATCTTAAAGATCGTTCCTTTTCCCAGTTCGCTATACACATTGATATGCCCGTCGTGCTGTTTAATGATTCCAAACACGGTGGAGAGTCCCAGTCCGCTTCCTTTGCCCACGTCTCGGGTGGTAAAAAACGGTTCAAATGCTCGTTCCTGTGTCTGGCTATCCATGCCGCACCCAGTATCGGTCACATTGAGCAGAACGTAGCGACCGGGCGTTGCCCACGTGTGGATGCGGGTATAGTCGCCGTTAATTAGAACATTTTCTGTTTCAATTGTGAGTTTGCCGTGCTCGGGCATCGCATCGCGCGCATTTACACAAAGGTTCATTAGAACCTGTTCAATCATTCCGCAGTCGATGTGAATGATTCCGAGTTCGCGTCCAGCGATAAAGTCGAGTTCGATGTGCTCGCCGATCATTCCGCGCATCATTTTTAACAGCGGGTCGATGACCGTATTCAAGTCCATGTCCTGAGGCTCGATCACCTGTCGGCGGCTGAAGGCCAGCAACTGATTGACAAGGCTTTTTCCGCGCAGGGTCGCTTTGCCGATTTCGCGGATACCCTGCATCTGCTTGTCGTCTGGTTGCAGGTCCATTTCGAAAAGTTCCGCATAGCCGCTGATCACTTGCAGGAGGTTATTAAAGTCGTGCGCAATGCCGCCGGCCATTTGCCCGACCGCCTCCATCTTCTGCGCCTGTCGAAGCTGTTCTTCCAGCTCCAGTTCATGTGTGGCGTCGTGCTTGGCGGCCACATAGTTGATGATATTTCCGTTTCCGTCAATAATGGGAGAAATTGTCCCTTCTTCGGTATAAACCGTGCCGTCTTTTTTTCTATTAACGAGTTGTCCGGACCATGTTTTTCCGTTTGCGAGTTTTTTCCATATTTTCTGATAAAATACCGGAGGTTGTTGACCACTCTGCAAAATGCGCGGGTTTCGGCCGAGAACCTCCTCGCGGCTGTATCCGGTCACGTTTTCAAATGTCGGATTTACATATTGAATGTTGGCCGCAGCATCAGTGATTACAATAATTTCTTCCGCCTGTTCAATTGCCATCATCAACCGGGCGCTTTCTTCTTCCGCTTCTTTACGCTGCGTAATGTCCCGGCCGACCCCGATGATCGCAGAAACATTTCCTTCCCCATCCAGAACGGCCGAATCCTGCCATGCCAGCCAGCGCCAGCCGTTTTTGGTTTTTGCTCGTTGCTCCATGTGGGCCTTATGTGGCGGTTTGAACAGTGCCTTCATCGCTTTTTCTGTTGCCGCCTGATCGTCTTCATGAATCAGGGGCATAAAATGGGTTCCCAGCAGTTCCTCTTCCGTTTTGTCAAACATTCGGCAATACGAAGTGCTGACGAACAAAAACTTCCCGTCCGGAGCAATCTGCACCACCAAACCTGTCTGGTTTTCGATTAGAATCCGATAGCGCTCTTCGCTTTCTCGCAGGGCATTTTGTACCCGTCTGCTTTCCGTGATGTCCAGTGCCGTAAACGTCATTCCAACAAACGGATCGGTTGCATTCATCGGGGTCGAAGAAAGAAGCACGTCAATGGAGGAGCCGTCTTTGCGGCACCAGCGGGTTTCTGCTGTGCCGGTTTCCGACTCGCGGATCTGATCGTATTTCACCTCTCCGGTACGATCAAATTCCGCTTGAGAAGAATAAAGCATTTGCGTGCTTTGGCCGATCAGCTCGTCTGGAGAATAACCGGTCATTTTACAAACTCTCGGGTTCACTTTTACAAAGATCCGGTCTTTTATCACTCCGATTCCCGCCGGTGCAGCGCGCAGGATAGCCGCCAACTGCTCTTCACTTTCCTGAAGCGCTCGCCCTGCCGCAACACGTTCATTTTGAAGTATCAATAATCGGCCAATCAGCATCGTTCCAATTGGGTAAATCAGCAGCACCGGGAGTGTAACCTTGTTGATCACATGCCACCGAATGTCCGCTGGAAGCGCGAGCATCATTAGCATCATGTCGAGGTGAACGATCAGTCCAAAAAGATATAACTGTTTTTTGGTAATGGGTTTTTTGGTGTTACGGCGCATGTGGTGGTAGCCGGTACCCAGTAGCGCGGCCGTAATAATAATTGCATATCCGACCGGGGTGCCGGTTCCCCCGAGAAATATCCGGCAAACCAGAGCAATAAGTGCCGCCACCAGCGCGGACAGACCGCCTCCCAGGAGTCCGGCCATGCTGATAAAGATGGATCGACCGTCGATTAAAACCCCGGGAAACAGGGCGGTTGGCGTCAGCATAGCAAGGATCGCCGCCGCTCCGAACAGGAGTCCCAGGACAAAGCGTCCCGTTGGCGTACTCTGATCCCGTGCTGAAAACAGAAGCGTATAGATCATGCAAAGAGCCAGAAGGATCGCAACATTTTGCAACAGTTCTAAAAACATGGTTTGCTCCCTTATCCACAGTAATCCGGATTCCCGCCCGTAAGAGAAAGACTGATCCGTGTTACTTTACAAATTATAGAATTATAGCAACGTTGTTCCATTAAAGGCAGAAAATAACCGCATCAAATTCCTGAAAAAAACGGGACGGTGTTTTTTTTGGGAGGAATAAGATGAACGGGCGAGGCACGTGATGGGATGCGATCCCCGGCGCTTTTTGAGCGCGATTTTGAAAATCCTTTAAGGATCTGCTTTGCCGTTGACCCTGTGCGAGGGTGAGGCTAAGCTCCTTGTCCATTTTTTATTGAAAACCAAAGAGGTCTGATTATGACGATGATGATTAGCAAATTTCACAAACTGATCCAGTCGAAGGTTGTCTGGTACATTGTTCTCGGCGTTATAGTGATAGCCTTTGTCGGGTTTTTCACCCCCACCATGGGGAACAAAGTCGCGAAGAAAAAGAAGCAGTATGTCGGGGAAATGTTCGGCAAGAAGATATCCCGTCAGGACTATAGTCAGGCGCATCAACACGCAACCATCTGGTATATTCTCTCGACGGGCCGCCAACCGAAGGCACCTGAGCAGCTTGCGGCTCTAGAGGAGCAGGCCTGGCAGCGGCTAATTATTCTCCATAAAGCCGTTGAACAAAAAGTGATGGTTAGCAATCAGGAAATTATTCAGCAGATCCAGCGCATGCCGATTTTTATGAATCAGCAGGGTGTGTTTGATAAAAATACTTACAATACGGTTTTGGGACAGATCGGAATCCCCTCGACACAGGTGGAAAACACGGTTCGCGAACAGGTCGTGCTGCAGAAAATGGCCTATAGTCCGGCACAAGCCGCACTGATTTCTCCGCGCGAGCTGGAACGCGCCTATCACATGTACTCCGACCGCATTATTCTCGACTACGCCGTGTTCACGAGTGAAATGCTTAACCCCGACGTGCCCGTGTCCCGCGAAGAGGCAGAGGCCTTCTTTGCTGAAAACAGGGAAGGTTTCCTGATCCCCGCCAAGGTGCGCGTTTCCTATGTGGAATATCCGGTGACGGATTTCCTGGAGCAGGCAGAGATTCCAGAAGGTGCTGCGTTGCAGTTTTATAATCAGAACCTCGATAGATATCGCATTGAAACAACCGGCGATGTTGCGGCGGTCGAATACAAAGCCTTCGAAAACGTCGAGGCGGAAATTACGGGGATCATCGCCCAATATGGTGCCCGCCGTCTCGCTGTTGAAGCGGCAACCTCATTGGTGGCCGATATTGCCCCCAAAGCACAGAACGACAGTCCCGACTTCAAAGGAGCCGTCACCGCGGCCGGCCTGACTGCCAAAACGTTGCCGGCGTTCGGCCCGTCTGATGAGTTGCCGGGAATTGATGCCACCTCACCGTTTAAAAAGGCTGCGCTCGGTCTGCAGGACGATATCTACAGCTCCTTCAGCGATGCTGTTATCGGCAAAGATAGTGTCTATGTGATTTCGCTCGAACAACGTTACGATTCCTTCCTTCCCGACTTTGGGGTCGTTGAAAAAGAGGCGACTGAAGCCGCCCGCGCCCATGCCGCCGGGGAAGCCGGCGCCGTTCGTGTAATTGAAATCCGCGACGCGATTGCCGCTGCGCTCCAAACCGGAAGCGACTTTAAAGCGGCTGTCGAACCCTACGGTATCGAGGTTCAGAGTTCTGAAGAGTTCGATCTGACTTCCCCTCCGGAAACCGATTATGCCGATGCGTTGATGCGGGCAAGCATCGACATGAAGCAGGGTGCGTTTTGCAAAATGGTTTCGGTTGAAGAGGGCGTTCTGTTTGCTTACGTTGCCCGGCGTACAGCCATTGATTCTGACATCGGACTGCCCGCACTTCGCGAGGAGCTCATTCAAGGACTTTCCGGGGTTCGCGCCCAGCGGCTGGCCGCTGACTGGCAGCAACAGATGGCGGAAGACGCTGAGTTTCAGATTACCTCAGAATAAATGTTCAAGAGCTTGGAACGTTTAACACTCTTTTTCCCAACCTTTGGAACGCCCCGCGCTGCGGGGCGTTTTTTTTGGTTCATCTTGGATGTGCGTTTTATAGGAACAGGTCAAACCCCGCGAATGAAGAGCATCCAGTTTTGTTGAGTTAAACGATTTTAGACGAAATCAACCCAAAGGACCTGAAACTTTTCAGGATCTGATTAGTCAGAATGATTAAGGTAAAAATTTGGAATTCAACCGAACATTTGAATGTACGGGAATGAAAGTTGTAAACACCTACATAGTAAATTTTTATAGCCTCTTCCGCAGAATCTGTGGGTGAAAACACAAAGCCATATACGTTCAAGCACTACCGGAAAGGCTTTTTCCTAGAAAACAGACCTGATTTTTCTCGATACGATATATGGATCAACGAAACA
>Ga0307990_1003816_pt1 | contig 11316 bp, 12 predicted proteins | sample EllFjometagen129_FD_203168 | JGI IMG/M metagenome (GOLD analysis project Ga0307990, IMG submission 203168) | Marine microbial communities from Ellis Fjord, Antarctic Ocean - #129 | ecosystem: Environmental > Aquatic > Marine > Unclassified | place: Southern Ocean | collected 2014-10-08
ACTCAACCCGATGTCCATCTTTGAAGAAACCGGCCTACGCATCGAATCGAGCGCCCTCTCCACCCTCGTCGACTTCAACCACCTCTTCCACTACTCCGAACTCAAAGACCGCCTCGCCGCACTCTAAACTAGGGGTCAGGGGGCCAGGGATCAGGGGTTAGGAGTCGGAGCTCAGAGCTTCCAAACATTGGAACTTTTTGGGCCGATTTTTTAAGGTTTGGAAAACGCTTTTTCCGTTAGGCCACGAACACGTACTTCCGAGATTCGTTTGACGGCTTTCTATCCCCGTTATTGCGCCCCGCAACGAAACGGAGTGAAGCGGCAAGCCTTGAAAAATCCAACAGACCGAAACGCAGTTGCTTCCAATGCTTGGAAAAAATCAGAGTCGGTTGTGTTCGGCAATGGAGGTTTTGACCTGCTCCCAGCTTTGTCCGCGCAGGTCGCGCGGGTCGGGATCGCCTTCGGCATCCTCGAAGTAGCAGAGCGATTTTTCGACGTTCCAAAGGCTGTCGCCTTCATATTTTTGTCGGCAGAAGGCGAGCAATTCATCGCGGGAAAACTGATTCAGCAACTCCGCATAATCCCAAAAATCTTTTTTACTTCCCCAATTCGCAATGGCGTTGAGCTTCATGGCGGCGCCGTCTTCCAGCGAAACCAGCCGGAGGCCGTCGATTCCCTCAATCGGCTCAAGCAGCGGATACCGATGAGCGATCACGTCGACTTTGATTCCGTCGATCAACCTGCGCACCGTGTTTTCCGCCGTTTCGGTTTCCTGCATTCCGTAGTGCTCTTTCAAAAAACAAGCCAACGCCGGAGCATCAAAAGCAATGTGTGTAAACAGATCGATGTCCACCGATTCGCGATGGCCAAAACGCAACGCCAACGCCGTTCCATCAACCAGATAAAAATCATCAAACGCCTCATCCTTCATCAATTTTTGGAGAAGGTTGAGCAGAGCTGGAGAAACCGCTTCCGTGTGCAGGATCATTGACTCCACGTCCCAGTTGAGTTGCGACAGGCGCGAAAGCTCTCGCGAGGCAAATCGAACTGGCGGGCAAAAAAAGCAATGGTTTTCTTGTGCAATGCCGCCGCATTTAGCAGCACTTCGCGAACCATCTCCTCGCCGTAGTAACTCCAGGCCACTTTCACATCGTCAAGCGTTCCACGATCCATAATACGAGAAATCATGAACTGGCGATGCTGCTCAGGGTCTACCGAAGCACGATCCACATCCCAGAAAAGATGCTCAGAAAGTTGCTCTATAAAGGCGGCGGCGTTCATACGACGGATGATAGCCAGATCGCCCCCGCCTGACAAGCGAGCCTTTTCCAAACCTTGGAAAAAGCGTAGCCCTTGCACCGCCGGCCGACAATCTGAGCGGAGCGATCCGAAGGAGGGCTAACCGGAGGCAGTCTGAAAGAAAGAGTGGGGGTTCCGAATAGGAACCGGGCCCCGTTCTTTCTTTCAGTCTGGTGACGGTTCAAAAGGCCCGACTGAGGGAAAGTCCAACGAAGCGAACTTTGATAACGGCTCTTTCACTCTGGATGGAATGAGGTACGAATGGAATCCAAGTGGAAGGCCGGGGGCAAAGGGCGCTTGGTTGGGCGTATTGGTTATGGGTCAATCGCTCAATGTCTAATGTCCAGACCTGACCCTGTCTCCTTGACCCTGTCTCCTAGACCTGACCCTGTCTCCTCTATTTCCGTCCGGGAAAAGAAGCATTCAAAACGGCACTTGAGAGCGCCATGCCGCATATGCTGACGGGCGGCGGGCAGGAAGAAAAGAAAGCTCCGCAAGATGCCCTGCTCTGGCTTGTTGAGCATAAGGATGAGCTCGAAAAGGAAGAATTTGTGGCCAAGGTGGCGAAGATCGCAGAGGGAATGGCGGCTTGATCTGGCGTCCGCGTTTGGTTTTTGACCCTATTCGGAAAAATAATTTCAAAAATTTAGCGGGGACAATGCCAACCCTAACGAATCCAGGCGGTGATGGTTTTTAGGACGGTGGTCCGGCCGGTTGAAATGGACGAGCTGGGCGCGGGTTAGGCGATCAGCGCACGAAGGGCGCGGATGATTTTGATCATGGCGAGGGTGTCGAGATGGCAGTATTTCAACAGAGCGGCACGAACCTGCTCCCGGTCCTCTTGCGACACATCCCCAAATGTGACGCGGGCATATTCATTACTGGCGGTCATGCCGTCGCCGATCTCCATGCCCTCATACGAAAATTCCGGTACTAGTGCGGGCAGGACTTTCTTGATGGATGCACTGCCCCGCTGGCTGGGATGATAGTAACGGAATGTTTGAAACGGTTGGAGCAAATCTACAAAGCGGGGCAACAACCCATCCACAAAGCTCTGATATTCTGGGAAGACTGCGGTGGACTCTTTCAATCGAGAAATTTCAAACGATTGGTTATACGCCACCACATCCCCTTTCGGCCCGACAGACTCCCGCAAGAGCTCCAATATTTCTTTTCTCGGATCGTTTTTCCCGTCAGCAAGAAATTCAATATGCTTCGGCTCAGAATCCATCGACTCCCAAATGTGCAATGAAAACTGAAACGGCATCTGCTGATACGGGCGCGAATGATCGTACGCCGGAATCGGAAGCTGGAAGGTTTCAAAGTCGAGGTGATATTGTGGAAACCGCAACCCGTCCAAAAACGTAGCAATCGCCTCGCGGTTCACCTGCGGCTCCCCCGTTCGGACGGCTTTTCGCACAATCTCATTTCGCCAGCTTAACGCATAGTCGTCTGGCAAATCCGGAATCGTCAATATGCCCTCGTCCGCCAAACGCTCCTTTCTCTTTCCAGAAAAACGATAGAAATCATGGATTGAGTTTTCTGGGATCGGGTCTCGGCATTCAGGAATTAATGGACAGGCATACGGGTGAACGCACTGGCTCCCTGCCTCCACATCCGGACATTCCGACTGAGCGATGGTCTCGAACATCCGATCCATGTTCTTTCGAACATCGATCGATCGCTGACGTACCTCATCCGTCACATCTTTTTTAACGAGCAGCTTGTCCGCCTCAACCTCTCCCAGACGCATATACTGATTATTAATATGCATCACAAAACAGCGATTGATCGACAGCCCCGCCGACTCATACAAGCACAACTGAAAGGCCAAATCGTTCAGGTAAACATCTTTTACAGCCGTCGAGCTCTTCACTTCCACAACGTCCCATGCCTCCCCCTCAACGGGCACCAAAACATCGGCCTGCGCATACGCGCCATTTTGACTAAACGCGGCCTCAAAAATCGGCTTACGAAGTTTTACCGCCTCCGCCGTCTCCGCGAACATCTCGGAAAACGCATCGGGTCGGAATTCAATTTCGAGTCCCCCCGGATAGAGCGACTTCGCCAAATCACCAACCGTGTACCCCTGCGCAAACCGAGCCTGCACCGATGCGCCCCACTCCGGCAACCGCTCCTTATCGTTGTAGTGAACCCACAGCAACTTCGAGCATTTCAACCCCGTGCAATATTTTGATTTGGAAAGAATCCGTTTCATTTCTAAAACCTCAGCTCCTCTGCGCCCTTAGAGACAGTCAGAGAGAATAAAAACAAACCCCGCATGAAATTTTTCCAAGGGTTGGAAAAGCCTCACGATCGACACCGGCTCCGAGCCAGCCCGGAGGTTAATCTTTTTTTTGTTGTTCGCATGTCGAATCGAAAATCTTGCAGGTTCCGGCAATCATATCGACATCGTGGTTTCTCACCTGTCGAAATGATTTTGTTGGCGCCGGTATTTCTTTTTCAGAAAGCCAGCACCTCCATGTGCATACATTATCGGTAAAGTTTGACACTTCGCCGGGAATTCCGGCTACCGCAATTATATAATACCCAGCAAATCGGCTCCCGGGGCTAGTTATTTTTCCGCGCAGCCCCCTGATGGGGACATCTTTTTGAGCGAAAAAGTCAGTCGGAACCACTTCCGCCATAAGATTCTCCATTTCTAGCATGTCAGGATACTCGATAATGTCTGCACCTGTCACTTGAGTCCAGGGGGGCCAGCACTTGAAACGGATTTCCAATATTTTTCCGACATACGCAAGACACTCGGGGCCCAGTCGGGGTTCTGATTCTCTTACCTGCGGATCACTCATATTTTACCTCATATTTTGCTTCGAAGTTCGAGGAGATGTTGTCCTCATTCTAATTGCACCCGAACTCGCGGAACATCCTGTTTGATCTTTTTGTGATCGACGACGTAGCGCATGTATCCAGAGCATTCCCAGTTGCGTATAAAATTCTTTTAGAACTTTCATGCGTCTGGACACTGCGTAGTAGCAGGCATATTGCCCAGCTGGCTACGAAACCTAGATAGTATCATCGCATCCCAGTAAATCACGAAGTTTCCAGAAATTATCACAACTACTAATTACACCTAACACCTTGGTTACTTCGCATTTAAAACGCTCTAACTGTTCTTCGGAAGTTCTCGTCTCTCGGAACAGGTCTACAATCGGGATGCGAATGTGAATCGGGTGATGCTTATTCGGGTTTTCATGCTCGGCTAGATGATTATGGAAATCCCAATCCAAGCTAGATATACCCTCTGAAATCTCTTTCACCATCGACAGATACAAATTATGAGTGGGATAAATATCATGATACTTAGAGCTAAAATCAAAAATGACAGAGCAATCAGGACTTTGAGAATTTAGTGGAGCAACCCGGTGATCTCTTCCATCCAACATAAACCCAACAAATAACCCTGGGATTAACCCGTCAAGGATTTTTATTCCAATTCTCCCCCACGCATCTCCATATAAAGACCCACGCTTATTAACAACACTAATCTTAAAATGATCTGCCTCTACCAAACTCTTCCACTTGATATCTTTCTCAGCCCTTTCGATAAATTGACTAAGATGCCGGGGGAAGTCTCTAGCAGAAAAATACGAAAGAATTGCCTCGTGTGATATTAATGACTGCGGCCCCATGCCTTCTCGAGAGAGTAGTTCTTTAAAATCATCGAAGATGAAGTCCGTTTGGTTTTCTTTCTGCCATTCTCCAACCCAGTGAAAAATATTATGCCAGCAAAGAGCAATATCTGGATTTTGGTCATGTTGAAATTTCCCGCCGGTAATCAACACGATTTTGTATTTTTCAACTCCGAATTTTTTTGAAGCATATTCCCTATAATTATTTAGTTGATTCCCATGCAGATGGCTCCATGCCTTATGTTCAAAAATAATGATGGAATCTCCTGCCCGACAAATCATATCTGGGTAGACCCCAGAAAAGTTTGCCTGGGTCACCCAATCCAAGCTTTCTGGAACATCATCAAATGTCCACTCCAGACGATCCAGGACCTTCATCAAGAAAAACCTCCCAAATGGAGGGTAATTATTAAGCAACCATGCAAAAGACTCCGTTATAAAATTTTCCAAAGGGTCACTATTCTCACGTGGCCTATACTTTCGGAGTGAGGTTAATAAATTGCTTCTCATTGATCCTCCAAACTTTTTCTGTTTACATTACTTATACAAACTGACGATAAATATTTTTCTATTCATCCCGTTCAGGCATGTATGATTCAGCGTCATCGAAGGAAAGCGTAACAGGCTTCCTGTAACAACAAAGGATTGTTTACAACATCCCACCCCCTTTTGCGGCTTTTGCCCCTTTTGCGGCTTTTGCCCCTTTTACGACGTGTCCGTGATCACAGATCGCGGCTACAAAACTCCTCTGAAAAATACCATTTAGCGGTTCTTTACCTGCCGTCAGGAACAACCCCATTTTCTATATCAACAGAAGCTTTCGTCACCGAAGTTGAAATACTTATTAGATGCGCTATATGCAGGGGCATCTCCTCCTGGAGATATACATGCCAATTTTTCCAGCTAAAGTACGACGACGCATGTTTGATAAATACAATCCTTGTGGAGACTCCGCCATATTCGATTGACACAGGGCTACGAAGATAAATGTTATTTAATCGTCCACTCCATTTTATTTTAGAATGTTTGATCCCAAGATCACTCATCACCTCATTGAAACTATTCGATGCCGCGACGCCTATAAACACACAAGTCCTCGGCCTTAAAACCTTCATCACACCGAGAAACACGAGCCACCCTTGAGCGAAATCCTCACTAGAAGGGCGTTCTTTATAATGATATTCCATCGGACGCTGGACGAAATTGTAAAACGCCAATTCCTTCCACAGTATTTCAGCTTCTATATTATTTGGGCCCACCAACGCCTTTGGAATATTATCAAATAAGCGGTTATTCCACCGCCGAGTAATGGGACACTGACCAACAACCTCCCGAGTATAATCTCGATTTGCCATGAACCGCTCGACGCCCTGGTGAGCTTGTTCCTCATCTTGTTCGCATGTGTAATGCGACTCCCCCACGATCAGAAGTCCCCCTCCCGTGTTTGCATAGTTTTTCCCAACCCATGGATACCACGATAGCCCGTCTTCGAACAAAAAATCTAAGGACTGGTCAAACTCTTCACTAAACAACTCATTCACTTCCTGTATAGCCATATGCCCACGCCATCCTTTCCTTTTGTGCCCCACGCCAGCGTTCACCTTACATAGACCGACGCTCTCATTTGCTTTTATTCCACAGAGAACAGTCCTAACTGGTGAAACACATGCCCGCCCAAACCCGGTCTTCTTTTGTGCTTTATGCGGCTAACTCTTCTCGGGTTAATTGCCTACCTAATTTTCAACGCCGCCAGGCCCAGCAAGCCGAAAAGTAGCGATAGTATCCAAAAACGAATGACGATCCGGTTTTCAGAGGAGCCCGCCCCTTCATTTCCTTTTGCGACATGTTCAAAATGATGATGCAGAGGAGAGAGGTGAAAAATCCGCCGCCCTATACCCGTTATCCGTCGGGTGAATTTAAAGCCCCCAACCTGGATAAGAACACTCAGGGCCTCAATGACGAACACCCCGCCGACCAAAATTAGCGCCAGCTCCTGTTTAATTAAAATAGCGACGGCAGCCAGCGCACCCCCAATGGCGAGACTCCCGGTATCGCCCATGAAAATTTGCGCGGGGTGAGCATTAAACCAAAGGACCCCGAGGCAACCTCCAAACAGCGCCCCGCAGAAAACCGACAGCTCGCCGCCCCCTTTCACAAATGGGACTTGTAAATAGTCCGCAAACACGAAATGCCCCGCCACATACGCCATCACCAGATATGCAGCAACCGCCGTGCTGCTGCATCCAACGGCCAGTCCGTCTAGACCATCGGTCAAGTTGACCGCGTTGCTCGTCCCGACCAAAATGACCCCGACAAAGAGACTTGTTCCGATCCATCCCATTGATTCAATCACCGGCTCTTTACAAAACGGAACCATCAACTGCTGTGTACGGAACCAGACGTCAGGATTCGACCGAAGAAGCAGGAGAAATGCCCCCGTCCAACCAAGTTGCGCAAGCAACTTGCTGCGTGATGAAATCCCGTTCCCTCGCTTAAGTTTTAAAACGTCATCTAAAAAGCCCAATGCCCCCATAAATAAAAATGTACTGACGGCACCCAAAACGTAAAAGTTACCGGGGGCAGCCCAAAGAAACGTCGCAACCCCCGTTGAGAAAAGGATCAACAACCCACCCATCGTTGGCGTGCCGACCTTTGCAGATCGATCCAGCGATCCGATGCGATGATCCTCTCGTTTTTCCACACATTGGAATCTCCGGAGCTTTCCGATCAACCATGGCCCGATCAATAAACTCAAAACGAATGCCATGCCCGCTGCCATCATCGTGCGGAACGTGATGTATTGAAAAATCCGTAGCGGCGAATACTGGTCACTCAAGGTATGGAGCCAATAAAACATGATTTATTCCGTGTCCGATAATCCTGCCAGCATCGCCAATGAGCCCGCAACAACCCGAATACTACCGACCTCATTGAGCTCAGGCGGAAGTCGCGCATCCTGTTGGAGCCTCCGAAGCGATTCGTATTTCAAGGTTCCGGGGCGAAATTCGATCAATACCTCACCGCAGTAGAGCTTCAGCTCCGGATCTAATAATCGTTGCTCCAAATCATCAGCTTCTTTATCCAAAGGCTCACCCTTTCTTAACCCGACCACCACCCTGCGCAGCTTGCTAACCACCTCCTGCGAGTTGTCCTTACAGACACGCTCTTGACCTGCCAGTATTTCAGGAAACTCCATGACGATCTTCCGCAAATCCGTCGTGAGGTCACACTGCCCCGATCGAGGACCGAAGCGTGAAAAGACCGCCTTAATTTTCAGTTCCAGATAATCCGCCATCAATTCCTTCAGCAAAGCCCCGCCCTGCTCCACCGCCCGTAAAAATTGTTCTCTGTTTAAATTCATGCCCCGATTTTACATGACAGGTCGGACACCAAGCGTCCGAGGAGACGGAAAGATGACGGATGAAAGGTGAACTATGAAAATGGTTGGTTTGCGGCTGGAGGTCGAAAGACAATGTCGGAATGAGGGCAGGCTCAAAATTATACGGATTCGACTTTAAACTTCAAAAACGTATGGAGCGAAAACTCCGCCAAAAATCTATTTTGTTAAAACTATTTTACAAAAACTCACTTTTATGGGAAAAGGAGTTTATGAAACGGACAATATCCACAGAATTAAAAGCCGCTTTGCTGTCGAATGACCGCCGGGTCATTTTGCTTGAGGGTGCCCGTCAGGTGGGGAAATCCTATCTGATCAACCAGATTCTTTCAGAGGTGGAAGAGCGATCCGTCCGCTTCGATCTGGAAAAAGACCGTCTCTTCCGACGGGATTTGGATGCCACGCAATCGTTTGCCGATTTCCGAGCCCTGCTGACACTGCGGCACGGTGTCCAGAACGGCGATATCCTGTTTATTGATGAAGCACAGGAAAGTCGAAAACTGGCTGGATATATTAAATCGTTCAAGGAAGATTGGCCGGAATTGAGGGTCGTGCTGACCGGCTCATCCATGAACCGTCTGTTTGACGACACGGTCCGTATTCCGGTCGGGCGAACGCGCAGCTTTTGCCTGTTCGGTTTTTCATTCAGCGAATTTGTAGAATGTACTCAGGGGGTGGAACCCGCCGAATTTCTTCGCTCAACCCCGGAACATATCGAGCCGTCAACACACCAGCTCATGCTAGAGCTGTACGACAGGTATCTGGAAGTTGGCGGCTATCCGGAAGCGGTTCTCGCCGCAAAAAGGGGAGACGATTTTCGTGCGGTTTCCAATGAAATTATCATGACGCAGGAAGAGGATTTTTCCCGGAAGGAGGCCTACGATCCAGATCTGTTCAGGATGAGCCTACAGGCCATCGCAAACCATGTGGGCTCCCCATCGAAATACACACAATGGGACACGACAAAATACAAGGCCCGACAGGTGACTGAAGCCCTGAAAGCATGGCACTTGCTGCTGGAGGTCGAAGTGCAGTCGCTTAACCCGGAGCGCGACGGGTTTCTTCCCAAGCGCTATCTGCATGATACAGGCCTAATCAACCACTTCCGTTCTATTGTTGCCCCGCCGATCTCCCTGCTGAATACAGTCAGCCCCGCACTACGCACGCCACTCGGCGGCCTGTTTGAAAACGCGGTCTTGATCAACCTGCTGACCGGACAGTCGACGCACACAGAGATCGGTACATGGAAAAAGGGAAGCCAAACGACGCAGGAGGTAGATTTTGTTCTGCAGAAGGGCTCGGCACGGATTCCGATCGAGTGCAAAGCCGCGCTTCGGATGAAAAAATCCCACTACAAGAACGTATCGGCCTACCTTCGTGCCGCGCAACAACCTCTCGGCTTTGTTGTTTCCGCCGCCCCTCTTGAAACCGTTGAACTCGACGAGTTCCGAATTGTCAACCTACCCGTCTATCTGGCCTCACGTCAAAATATCGAAACCATCTTTAATCGGACGTTCCATGTCTGATCAATTCCGGTAGAGTTTCCGAATGAAACGATCAAAGACCCAAGCGGAACGACTGCTCGCACTGGACCAACTGCTGCGAACCAACAAATATCCCAATTGCACGTCGTTCGCGGCAGACTGGGAGATCTCCACCAAGACGGCTCAGCGGGATATTGACTTCCTGCGCGACCGGATGGGTGCACCGCTCGAATACGATGCGCTTCATCGCGGGTACTATTACACCGAGCCGACCTTCATGCTGCCCGCCGTTCAGATGAACGAAGGGGAACTGGCGGCACTGCTGATGGGCTCCAAAATGCTCGAACAGTTTAAGGGCACTCCAATGGCCGAGAAGTTGACGTCTGTATTCGATAAGCTCTCCGCCCTGCTCCCGGACAACATTACGGTGCGCCCAGAAGAGCTTTTCACCCATTTCAGCTTTACCGCTCCGCCTGCCATGCCAATTTCTTCCAATGTTTGGAAAAAAGTTGTCCAAGGTTTGGAAAACCAGCAGATGCTAGAAATCCAATACCGGAACTGGCGCGGCGAAAAGACATTCCGCGTTACGCCGGTGCATCTGGCGAACCTGCAGGGTGACTGGTATCTTTTCGTACAATACGAAGGGTTCGACAACTTCCGCCAAATCGCGCTCTCCCGCATCCAGAAAATCAAGATGCTTCGCAAAAAAGCGGATATCCAAGGCTCCTTCAATGCCAAAAAGGAACTCGCCGACACCTTCTCCCGCTTCGCAGGCGAAAATAAACCGTTTCAGGTGACGGTTCAGTTCGATCCCGAAATTTCCGATTCCGTCCTTGAGCGCCAGTGGCATCCGAAACAAACAGTAAGGTTCCTCTCCGCCAAAGGCGGATCCGCCGGAGGCGGAAAAGACGGACGGGTTGAAATCAGCTTCGATGCAAAGGGCGACATCGAAATCAAGCGCTGGGTCATGGCCTTTGGACGCAACGCCAAAGTCAAAAGCCCAAAATGGCTCAAGGATCAAATTCAAGAAGAGGTAATGGCCATGCTGGATTAAGTGGCGCGATCAACGTCCCCACCTACAGTTCTTCCAACCACTTGTTCCAAGAATCCTGGAAAATCATACGGAACACCCTCCTGATGACACACGAATAGTGTGACCGGTTCCGCCAGACATTGGACCCGAAAGGTCGATATAAAACAGTACGCAAACAGGTTTAGGAAAATTCGTTGGAATGCCAGAAACCCCAGTTTTTACAGAGTTTTTAAAATATTTCCAGATCATGTACTTTCGTAAACAATTAAAAACAAACATCTTACACTATACTAAAGACAAATGTGTAGCTTTTTATCAGCGGAATACATATTTGGGTTTCGGGTTGACCAAGTCGGGAAATATCGTATCCTAACCCTTGAATATTTGTCGAAAAAGAACAAGGCGCACCCTATGAATCTAAACGAAGCGTATCCAAAAGGATTTCCGAAC